>Ga0209444_10000510_pt1 | contig 21303 bp, 15 predicted proteins | sample LauGreFaBDMM15DN_2_FD_188215 | JGI IMG/M metagenome (GOLD analysis project Ga0209444, IMG submission 188215) | Freshwater lake microbial communities from Lake Michigan, USA - Fa13.BD.MM15.DN (SPAdes) (version 2) | ecosystem: Environmental > Aquatic > Freshwater > Lake | place: Lake Michigan... | reverse complement strand
GCTTGTTTAACAAATTATGAGCCTTGGAATACCGTATTGTTAATTATTTGGGGATTGACTTTTGTATAAGATTGATTTAAGTTAGCCATTGGGATGCATCCTTTGGTATACAACGTATTGGTCAATGAAATGGAATCATCAGTAGATACGGTAATTATGCCCCTCAATAAAATTAAACTGAAATGCAAAGCGTTTCTTTTCCCAGGAAACTTTACTGTTGGTTGTTACATCAGTGATTTTCAAATTTTTCCAATTCGGATTCTCTATGGAAATCTCAGATTGAGTCTTGCCATCCTTTCCATAAAATATGGTTTTGGCTTTGTTGGCCACAGGGTATATCCTGGCTTTCAAATCAGCTTCAACTTCTTCAATCACTATCCCTGTTCCTCCAACGAAGAGCGGGGTTTTTTCAACTGGAATTTCAAAATCCCATAGCAACAGTGGCCCATTGTATTCCTTGCCATTGTCGTAGTCTATCCATTTGCCTTCTGGCAAATACACATTTCTGCTCTTGGCCGTTTCATAATCGTCCCCATACAAGGGATAAGCCATAAGCGCATCTCCAATCATCCATTGAAATCCTCGTTTTTTGTAATTTTCTCTGTCATGGACATTTGAATCATTAGGATATGCAATGGGAAGCGGAGTCATTGTATGAGGATAACCGTCCTGATAAAACTTTATGGCATTGCTATACATATAAGGATGTAACCGAGCATGCAACTGGGCGGACTCCAATAATATTTTAGATACCTGCTCATCCTTATAATTCCATGGTCCTTTGCCCATTGACATGGATGAATGCAAGGAAGCAATGCGGGCATTGCGCATCAAATAAACCTTGATTCTGTTCGATACTTCACCATCAAAATTTCGCCCACCAAACATTCCGCCTATAATATCCATATAGGTCAGTGGAAATCCACTGTAAGCAAGGGTTAAGGAATTGACCGGTCCCCGGTCCTGGTTCATATCATAATTAAAATCATCGATTCTGTGTAGCTCACCAGCAGAAGTCAAATAAGCATTTCTGATCATGATCAGATAGCCCTTTTTCTTTAATGCGATATTGGCCGGATCTATTTTATCGTCGGGGAATGAATATTTTTCATACCCATACAGATCTTCCTTAAAACCATCAACCTGCCATTTATCGCATAAACTAACGTACCACTTTACAGCTTCTTCATTGTGCGTATCAAGCAAATACACAGGACTTTTGGGAAATCCGATTGTGTACATTTTCGCCGCTCCATTTTCCTTGAGAAAATATCCTTTCATCAAACCCTCTCCCGAGTATGGCCCGTTATGGATAAAGGCAATCCTCAAGCCTATGATAAATTGAAGTCCTTTGTTATTAAAGTATTGTTTTAACCCTTGCGGATTGGGATATTTGACCTTGTCCCACATCCCAAAACTGGTAGTCCCTTTAAAACTGTCATCGGTTTGAGGCCAAAAACCAGATCCTATCACCATCCATTTTAAAGGATACTTCAAATCCAAATAGTGATCTATATCACGCTTAACGGTTTCTTCCGATGTATTCCAGGCCAGTGCCCCCCAGGCCTCCCAGCCTACACCATAAAACGCATAAGCTGGCTTCATTACCGGAAAACCATTTTCATTTCTTGCTTTAAGAAAATTTGAATAAATCGTTTTGGTGTCTCCAAAAAAATAATAATACGATGTTATTTTTGCTGTACGGCGACTTCCCTGCATGATCTCATCCGCTGTATTGACGACTATTTTAGCACCTGGGTCAATATTGATAAGTCCAAACTGATTGACTGGATAAATGGCGAAATTGCTTACCATGCGTGAGGCAAAGCCACTTGAAGAACTATAATCATAATTAACAAAACCACTAATTTCCGTATTGTATTTTCCTTTGTTCTCAGGAAGCCTGTTCCACCAATTGGCTACTACATCACCCAACCCATACCCTGGACTAACACCTGCAGTGCGCAAAGCCATGGCTATGGCTTCCCCACTTGGATTCTCAATCTGAAAAAGAGCAGTTTCTTTCCCAAGTTTTAACCGGAGGATGATTGTATGCTTATTGTCAAGCGTCACCTCAAAAGAGTATACGCTGTCCTTTGCTCCAATGTATTTTGTAGTCTTGGCCTGAGAAAGTTTTTCAGGATCTCCGGCCAATAAACCGGAAACAGGATGAGCAGGAACCATGATTTTCCCATCCGTCTTTTGAAACCCATATCGAAACCCTTTCTTGATTACTACAAATTCTATTCCCTGTCTATTTCCTATGATTATTTTATCCTCCCCTTCTGTAATAGTTGATTTTTGTCCGTAAGTACATTGCTGCATCAAAATGAAGGAACCAATAAAAATTAAGCCTTTTAATACCTTGCTTACTAGCGTGATGTGTTTCATAATTTATATTATCCCAAAATTAAATTTACCCAATTTTTCCCTTTTGGCAAGCCCTCCGGATAAACCCTGCAAGCCTTGGTTACATCTCTGTGCGGTTGGATAACAATTTTGGGTTAAATTCATTAACTGATATGTGAAACTTCAACGATTAACTTGTTTCTACTCAAATGAAAAATATGAACCTAAGAATTTTTAAACAAGTACTGTCACTAACCGTAATGGCATTGGTTTTCACCGCTTTCCAACCGGAAAAGAAGCCAGCCAGCATCCAACCCAATATCATACTCATTTTCATGGATGATATGGGCTATGCTGATTTAAGCTGCTTTGGATCTACTAGCATTTCCACGCCAAACATTGATCAATTGGCAGCCAATGGCATGAAATTCACTGATTTCCATGTAGCAGCATCCATATGCACGCCATCGCGTACAGCCTTGTTGACTGGCTGTTACCCACAGCGCCTGGGATTGCCAAAAGTGATTTTTCCGGAAAGCAAAGACAATCCTGGCAACACTGGTATAAACCCAGAAGAACAAACGATTGCTGAATTGCTCAAGGGAAGAGGTTATGCAACATCCATGGCTGGGAAATGGCATTTGGGTGATAAAAAAATGTTCTTGCCAACGCAACACGGCTTTGACCAGTATTTTGGTGTGCCGTATAGCAATGACATGACCATAGCGCCTGACATGGTATTATCTGAAAACGTATTGCTTCGAAATGGCATGACCAAGGAAATGATTCAAAACTATGCTACGCTGAAAATAGCGAACAAGAACCACCAGACACCGCTCCTTAAAAATAACGAGGTCATTGAGTTTCCAGCAGACCAAAGCACGTTGACAAAACGCTATACCGAATTTTGTATTGATTTTATTAACCAACAGGCAGGGAAGTCGCCGTTTTTCATGTACTTGGCCCATACCATGCCCCATATCCCGATTTCGGCTTCCAAAGATTTTGCAGGAAAATCCAAGGGGGGTTTGTATGGGGATGTTATCGAAGAGATAGATTGGTCTGTCGGGGAGATTATCAAAGCATTGGATAAAAAAGGGGTCTTGGATAATACCTTGGTAATCTTCACCTCCGATAACGGACCATGGCTTAGTTATGGAAATCATGGCGGAAGTGCGGGCATACTGAGGGGTGGTAAATTTGATATTTTTGAAGGAGGGTTCCGGGTACCCTGCATCATGTCTTTGCCTGGTGTTATTCCCAAAGGAAAAGTTTCCGATGAATTCATTACCAGTTTAGATATCGTTCCTACCATTTGCGAAATGACCGGAACAAATTTGCCTTCAAAAAAGATCGATGGAGTAAATGTGTTGCCTGTGCTTAAAGGCAAAAAGATGAGAAAGATCCTTGACAACCGATACTTTTACTATTTCGCAGAAAATAAATTAAAAGCCATACGGAAAGATAAATGGAAATACATCATACCCACCAATTATACTGTTGTAACAAATCCAGGAAGAGACGGGAAAAACGGAAAAACAGAATCCAATAAGCAAGAAGAAGCACTGTATAACCTGGAAAAAGATATTTCAGAAAGTAAAAATGTTATCAAGGAAAACCCTGGAATTGCCAACGAACTCAAAGCTGCTTTGGAAGCATTTGAACAAACCATTAAAAAAGAAGCAAGGCCGGTTGGGGTGGCTGCAAAACAATAAAGTAAATTCAATAACCACTTATATACCATATGAAACCAAAATACTATGTTTTATTCGGCATGCTACTGTGCAGATTCTTTGTATCGTACACCATTGAAAAGAAATCCAAAGTCAATATCAATAGCATTCAACGTTTTTCTGAAGCGTTTGTCAATCCTTCCATGGCTTACCGACCTGGTGCTTACTGGACCTGGCTGAATGGAGACGTAACAAAGGCTTCTATTACCCATGATCTCGAGGAAATGAAAGCCAAAGGAATGGGTAGGGCAGAAATATATGATCTGTTGGCCATGCATAATCCAGATGGGATGTATGGAGTAGGTCCTGAATTTCTGGGTGACGAATCTGTACAATCCATTTTACATGCATTGGCAGAAGGGAAAAGGCTCGGCATTCAAATCGGCATGGTAGCATCCAGCGGATGGAATGCGGGTGGGCCATGGGTGAAACCTGATTGGGCGGCAAAAGCATTGTATACATCAACGCTTTCCTTGGTTGGCCCAAGTATATATTCTGGTATTTTGCCGTTACCTCAATTCCCTAAACAGTGTCCCAAAGACAAGAATGGTGTTCCTCAGTATATGAAGGAAATCGCCATAATGGCCATCAGGGATAATCCGGATAAAAAAATTAAGACATCGGATGATATCATCATGCTGAACAAACAATTCGATGGGAAAAAGCTACAATGGCAGGTTCCTGATGGAAAATGGACCGTTCTCAGGTTTGTTTGTTCTAATACCGGTCAGCACCTGATTATTCCCAGTCCTAATTCAGATGGTTTACAAATTGACTTTCTCGATCCCAAAGCAACCACCCGCTATTTACAACATATATTAAACCGTTTACGCATTACAAAACAAAACGCCAAAACTTCCGGATTATCTTATCTCTCTTTTGATAGCATGGAATTAGATGAGGCAACGACATGGACAGATGCTATGGATAGTATTTTTATGGCCCATCATGGTTACGATATTCTTCCATATTTGCCTGCTTTTGTAGGGTGGGAGCTTCCTGGTGGCAACGACCTTTTTCTTCAACAGTACAAAAAAACGGTAAGTGACCAACTTATTTTCAGTCATTACACAACAGGACGCGATTTCCTTGCGGGATATGGTATTCAAGTGAATGCCGAAGCAGGAGGGCCTGGGCCCCCATTATGGAAATCATGTCCGGTAGATGCTTTAAAGGCATTGGGAAATGTCAATATCCCACGCGGTGAATTCTGGATTCGAAATCGGTATAATATGTTTCTCGTTAAAGAAATAGCCAGTGCTTCTCATATTTATGGACTTAATGTGGTAGATGGAGAATCATTTACCACATGGAGGAGATGGAAAGATGCTCCTCACGAATTGAAAAAATATGCTGACCGTGCTTTTTGTGAAGGATTGAACAGGATTACGATGCACGCCTTCGCCAATACCCGGCCAGAGTTTGGTTTGCCCGGAAGAGCATATCACGCAGGTTCGGATATTAATCCAACCACTACCTGGTGGAAAGAGGCCAAACCATTCATGGATTATTTATCAAGATGCTCGTACATGTTAAGCCAGGGGAAATTTGTTGCTGATGTTGTATATTATTATGGAGACAAAGCCCCTAATTTTTTTCCGGAATTACAAGGGTCACCTGATCGGCCAAAACTCAATGGATTAAGTTTTGGATATGATTTTGATGTTATCAATTCAGATATTTTATTGAACAAAATAGAAGTTGCTAATGGCAAATTGGTTTTACCCGATGGTTTAAATTATAAGTTACTTGTAATACCCGGCAGAAAGGATATTCCGATACAGGTGATCAATAAAATAAATAAGATGATGGCTGCCGGAGCCAAGATCTTATTTTTAAATACGGCAGAAACACCGTCAGGCATAAAGAATCCTGTGCTTAAAAATATATCCATTAATGATGCTTTGAAAAAATTGGCCATTGGAAAGGATTTTACTGCAGATGCTGAAAAGTTGGATTTTATCCATAGGACAACAGCAATAGGAAATATTTATTTTATTCGAAATAAAACAGACCAGGCAATAACCGAAGAATGCCAATTCCGGACAATTGGAAAACAGGTTGAATATTGGGATCCGATAACTGGAAAACAATATCAAATAAATGACCTAAAAACATTGAATGGGAATACCAAAATCAATCTGCAGCTGGCACCCAATGCATCTTGTTTTATCGTATTCAATGCTGAAAGGCGAACACTCCCTTCCTATAATATCACCAAGGAAACAAAGAGCCATGAAGTAAGTTCCCCTTGGACTTTATCCTTTCCTGAAAAATGGGGAGCACCAGATTCGGTCAAAATGACCAAGCTCATTTCCTGGACGGACCATACAGATGATGGTATAAAATACTTTTCTGGCACAGCCACGTATAAAAACAGTTTTGATATCTCTCGTGAATCGCTTACAAAAGACAGTGTCATCAAAATAAATTTGGGAGAAGTATTGGATGTTGCAAGAATTTTTATCAATGGAAAATCTGCTGGCGTTGTATGGACACCACCCTTTTCCTTGAACATAAAAGACTATCTGAAGCCCGGAAAAAATACGGTTGAAATACAGATAACCAATATGTGGATCAATCGGCTAACAGGTGATATGAATTCAATTGATGGGAAAAAATACTGTCAAACGAATATTCCCTATGGCAGGAAAGACAGGTTTCCGAATGAGAATGGAGATGAAAAATTTCATGTTCAAAAAGCTGGAATGATCGGCCCTGTTAGAATAGAGGAAATAGAAACAGCTTTGAAGAAGTAAACGAATCATACAAATTTTTTATTTATGCATTGCGAACTGACAAAACACCAGATTGATTTTTATCAAGCCAATGGATATCTATTGATTGAAAATTTTTTAAATGAAGCCGAACTTTCTTTTTGGCAGGAAGCAGTAACAGAAGCTATACAGCAGCGAGGCGGTAAAAAAATGCCAGGCAGCGATGCCAAGGTTGGCGAAGATGATGGAATTAATAAAGACAGCGATTACTATGGTAAAGTGTTTGACCAGATGCTGAACCTATGGCAAACAAATGATGCCGTAAAAAAAATAATGCTAGATGAAAATATAGGAAAAATGGTGGCCGATCTTGCTGGTTGGGATGGAACAAGGATATGGCATGACCAGGCATTGATAAAACGCCCCTGGGCCAATCCAACTTCATGGCATTTAGATACTCCTTTCTGGTCTTTTAGCGACAGGCGGGCAATGTCTATTTGGGTTGCTTTAGATGATGCCACTGTAGAAAATGGATGCCTGTATTTTATTCCGGGATCTTTCCACAGTACCAGTTTTGAAAACCCTGGTATTGGGAAGAACATGGATGCAGTTTTTGACTTTTATCCTCAATTCATCAAATCGAAATCTGTGGCAGTTCCAATGAAAGCTGGAAGTTGTTCTTTTCACAATGGTTTGACTATTCATGGAGCTGGCGCCAACATGACCAATGGATTTCGAAGGGCAATGACCTGTGCTTATATGCCTGAAGGTGCTACATTCAATGGCATTAAAAATATTTTGAGCGATGAACAGGTTGGTAAATTAAAGATTGGAGATTTGCTCAATGATAATAACCAAAATCCATTGATTTATTCAAGGGGTCATGTCCTGAAATAGCTTTACAACAAACTATTCAGCATGACAGAAAAAAGGCCTAAAAAGGTATGGTATGAGGTGTGTTTTGATAGTAAAGAAAAAACCCCTACAAAACTCATTGATTTTTAATGGCTTGTAGAGGTCTTTTTTGTGTCTGTCGGGAAGACAGGATTCGAACCTGCGACCCCCTGGTCCCAAACCAGGTGCGCTACCGGCCTGCGCTACTTCCCGAACTTCGGTTTTACCCGAATCTTTTCAACTGCGGTGAGGGCGGGATTCGAACCCGCGGTACAGTTTAACCCGTACGGCAGTTTAGCAAACTACTGATTTCAGCCACTCATCCACCCCACCTTCCTAAATCAAATGTTTCAGGGAGGGCAAATTTACGAAAGACTAACCAAACCCCAAAAGATTTGTGCATTTGTATTCAAACAAATATTACATGGCAGCCAGCTGAACCTTCTGCTGAAGCTCCATGACACTTTCCCTGAACATGTTGTCTGTATCCATCAGGTCCTTAACGGTTTGGCAGGAATGTATGACGGTGGTGTGGTCCCGTCCTCCAAAATGTTCCCCGATGGTTTTGAGAGAGTTCTTGGTAAAAATCTTTGCCAAATACATGGTGATTTGACGGGCTTGTACAATTTCCCTTTTCCTGGTCTTCTGCAACAACCTGTCATAAGGCAGGTCAAAGAACTCACAGACCATTTTCTGGATGGTATCGATCGTGATTTCTTTGGAAGATGTCTTGATGAAGTTGCGCAGCACCTTCTTGGCAAGATCCAGATCAATCTCGCGCTTGTTGAGGGAAGACTGGGCCAGGAGTGAAATAAGGGCTCCTTCGAGCTCTCTCACATTGTTCTGGATATTGTAGGCGATGTACTTGACAACATCTTTGGGAAGGTCAAGCCCATTGTTCTTCATTTTTTTCTCAAGGATTTCTATCCTTGTATCATAATCTGGCACCTGAAGGTCTGCACTGAGTCCCCAACGGAACCTGCTCAACAACCTTTCCTGCATGCCTTCGAGATCTTTTGGCGGTTTGTCTGAACTCAGGATGAGCTGCTTTCCAGACTGATGAAGGTGATTGAAGACGGCAAAGAATGCATCCTGTGTTTTTTCTGCACGGTTGAAGAACTGCACATCATCGATGATGAGTACATCCACCATCTGGTAGAAATGGATGAAATCATTGATAGCATTGTTCCTGCTATGGTCTTGAAACTGGTTGATGAATTTTTCTGAACTCACATACAATACAACTTTGTTGGGATGCAAACGCTTCACTTCGTTACCAATGGCCTGTGTGAGGTGTGTCTTTCCAAGACCAACACCACCATACACAACCAAGGGATTGAAGGATGTTGCACCGGGCTTTTCAGCCACCGTTTTACCGGCCCTGCGGGCAACCCTGTTGCAGTCGCCTTCCACAAATGCATCGAACGTATAAATAGGGTTGAGCTGTGAGTCGATCTGCATTTTCTTCAGACCGGGTATCACAAATGGATTCCTTACATGGTTGTTGATCACCAATGGAAAGTCCATCTCGTTGTTTGAATAACTTTTGAAAGATTGGCCACTCACATCCATTGTCAGGGGCTTGGACTTGCCATTTCCACTGTCTACCATGATCCTGTATTCCAACCTTGCTTCCTTTCCCAATTCACGCTTCAATGTCTTGGCAAGGAGGTTGATATAATGCTCCTCAATGTATTCGTAAAAAAATTGACTCGGTACCTGAATCGTCAACACACTGTCTTTGATGGCCACAGGCTTGATGGGTTCAAACCATGTTTTGAAATGCTGCCACTCCACAATATCCTTGATAATCGCTAAACAATTGCTCCAAATCTTATCAAAAGGTTTTTCCATTAGTAGGTAAGCAGTTTAAATATTGGTTTTTAGATACTTGGTTTCGGTGTTTAAAATAGGGGGTTCTCCACATTTCCATTTCCTCGATAAAAGCTAGTCTGGCGACGAATATAGAATCAGTTTTTAAATAAAAAAATTTTTTAATCCACAATATTTTTTACTATTTGAATAGATTGATTTTTATCTAATTTTTGCCCCTCTTCTCGTGAAAAATCGTAATCCAAACGGCCCAGCTGAAGCCCACCCCAGCCTACCTGGTTGACCAAGACTTTTTTACCCGCTTTGTTGGCATATTCCCTGGGCTTCTCAAAGAACCTGTGCGTATGACCGCCCAGGATCAGGTCAATGTGCTCAGACTCCTTTGCCAATACCTCATCACTCACCTTATTGTCACTGTACTTATCGCCCAGGTGTGAAATACAGATCACCATATCACATTTCTTTTCTTTCTTCAGCAAAGCTGCGGTACGGCTGGCATTGCTGATCGGATCCATGTACACTGTGTTGCCATAAAGGCTCTCAGGAACAAGGCCCGTAAGCTCAATGCCTACCCCGGTTACACCAATTTTCAGATTGCCTTTCTTGAACACCTTGTAGGGCGCAAAATGATTTTCCATCGGTGTTTGCCCGAAACCATAGTTGCACATCAAGATAGGGAATTTTCCGTGGTCTGCCAGTTGTTTTACAAAATTCTCCATGCCGGCATCGAAATCATGGTTGCCCATCACGCCGGCATCATATCCCATCATCTGCATCGCCTTCATTTCTGGCTCTCCTTTGAAGATGTTGAAATAGGGCGTTCCCTGAAAAATATCACCAGCATCCAGCAACAATACATTGGCTTCCTGGGCCCTGATGTTGCTGATGATTGCTGCCCGGGCCGCTATGCCTCCCATGCCTGCATTTCTGGTGCCATCCATCGGAAAAGGATCCAAACGGCTGTGCACATCATTGGTGTGCAGGATGGTTAGTTTGGTAGATGATGAGGATGCAAATGCACTGCCATTGAGGAGCAGGGCTCCGGCGGTCATTCCACCTTGTATGATGAATTTTCTCCTGTTCATTGTATGATCCTGTTTTTGGGCTCTCCAAATGTTTTAATCCCTGCTTTGTTTCTGGCCTTGCAATACTCAATGATGGCATCGCGCTGAAAATATCCTGTTCGCTGCTGGGGCAGTTGCTTGAACAAGTTGAATCCACCTCCCCCATCAACGGCATAATCTGAGTTGACCATAAAATAACTGCGGTTCAGGTCGATCGGACTTCCTCCAATCATCACATCCACCGCTTTCTTGTCTTTTATCCGCATGCTGAGGCCCGCAACGCCTCCGCCACCCCCATCTTCGGCCAGTCGGTCCAGCGATTGCTGCAAAATATTTCCTTTGACCTCAACAATGATGAGGGTATTGTCAAAAGGCATCACCTCGTAAATCATCCTCCGTTCAATCTTTCCTGCAGCGATGCGGTTGATGCGCACGCCGCCATGGTTCATGAAGGCAACATCCGCCCGCTTGTCAAATTTCTCCTTGGCTGCCCATAAAAAGGCATCTGCCAGGAAATTACCCAATGCGCTGTTGGGCACCTCCTTCAACAAATCTGTTGCATTTTCGGCAAGCACCTCATTCATGGTCATGTCTACACTGTCCCTGTAGGATTTCAGCATACTGAGATAGGAAGTATCTGACTTCTTTGTTTGCCCAACCGGATAGCCCTTGTACCCAATGCCCGAAAGGGTTTGGGAGGAATGGCATGCAGCAAGCAATACAAGAAATAACAAAAAAGGGGTAAAACGCTTCATCAGAAAGGGTGTATGTTGGAAGGTAATGATTTTTGGACAAATGTTTTACACTGATTCAGATAAATGATAACTTCGCTTAAACAGTTATTATTATGGGATTCGATCTTACCGGTAAAATTGTGGCCAAGTTTGAAACCATTCAACGCAGTGCCACCTTCAAAACAAGGGAATTTGTTGTTGAAACCAACGAAGACATCAACGGCCGCACCATCACCAATTTTGTGAAGTTCCAATCCGTACAAGACAGGACGACGATTATTGATCGTTTTAACATAGGAGACACGGTAAAAGTCCATTTCAACCTAAAAGGTTCCCGCTGGGAAAAGAACGGACAGGTTAATTATATCACCAACCTTGACGCCTGGAGGATTGAACAAATCAGCATGGGCTCAGGTGGTTCCATCGAAACGCCTCCTGCCTTCTCTCCTGATCCTGAGAGCCAACACGGCGTAGCAGACGACTTGCCATTCTAATCTACCCTTATAATGCAGCATGAGGTCCTTTTGCAACTTTCTCCGAAAGATGCAGCGCAATCTGCTGTCATCTTGGAAAATATTGCCAATGAATTAGGGCTGGACCCCAAGCGGGTCACAGGTTTCCATCTCATCAAAAAATCCATTGACGCCAGAAAGCGGAATGTATTGATCAACCTCAAGCTCAGTGCTTTTGTGGATGAGCCTTTTTTTGATGCCACCATTCCTGCCTTTATTTTTCCTGATGTGCGCAAATCAGCCAAACGAACCCTGATCATTGGCGCAGGACCTGCAGGGCTTTTTGCTGCGCTGGAGTTGATCCAACAGGGCATCAAGCCCATCATCCTGGAGCGCGGAAAAGACGTGAGGGAAAGAAGGCGAGACCTTGCTGCCCTGAACAAGGAGGGCATCCTGAATGAAGACAGCAACTATTGTTTTGGCGAAGGCGGTGCCGGCACCTACAGTGATGGCAAGCTTTATACCCGAAGTACCAAACGCGGCAATGTTGACAAAGTGCTGCAATTGCTTGTTCATTTTGGTGCAGACCCTGCCATCCTCTACACCGCCCATCCGCATATTGGTACCAACAAGTTACCAGGCATCATCCAGAACATCAGGCAACAGATCATCGAGGCTGGGGGCGAAGTGCATTTCAACGAGCGGGTGACTGATTTCACCATAGAAAACCAAAGGGTGAAATCCGTCCGTTGTACTTCAGGCAACGGCTTTGACGGAAACAACCTCATCCTGGCAACAGGTCATTCTGCCAAAGACATCTATCTCTTGTTGCACAACAAAAACATATTGATCGAGGCCAAACCTTTTGCCCTCGGCGTTCGAATTGAACATCCGCAGTCCCTGATTGATGCGATCCAATACCATTGCCCCAGTGCTATTGGTAGGGATGAATTCCTTCCCCCTGCTGCCTACCAGCTGGTGGAACAGGTCAATGGCCGCGGGGTATTTTCTTTTTGCATGTGCCCCGGCGGCATCATTGCCACAGCCTCCACCGTTCAAAACGAATTGGTGGTCAACGGATGGAGCCCTTCAAAAAGGAACAATCCTTTTGCCAACTCAGGCATGGTGGTGCAGATTGGATTGGAGGAGGTGATGAAAGGGATGAGGGATGAGGGGGAAGGGATGAGCCTGCCAGCCGAAGGCTTTGGGAAAAGTGTTGAAACAAATCCCCTGCTGCTGCATCATTTCCAGGAAAATGTTGAACGCAAGGCTTATGCTGCGGGTGGTGGAAAATTTGTAGCACCTGCCCAAAGAATGACAGATTTTGTGCAAGGAAGAACCTCATCATCCTTGCCAGAAAACTCCTACCTCCGTGGTGTGGTACCGGTCAACATGAAAGATGTTTTGCCTGATTTTGTTTTCAGTGCATTGCAAAATGCCTTCAAGGCTTTTGGCAAAAAAATGAAGGGATACTACACCGAAGAAGCCACCATCATCGCACCTGAAAGCAGGACATCATCACCTGTAAGGATTCCGCGCGACCCTGAAACCCTTCAACATCCGCAGATCAAGAACCTTTATCCCTGCGCAGAGGGTGCTGGCTATGCGGGCGGAATTGTCAGTGCCGCCATGGACGGACAAAGGGTGGCCAACCACTTATCAATTTTCTCTGCAGCTGACAACTTTTCAATGTAATTTACCGTCACTATCAACTTATATGGATACAATTCTCGAAGTAAATGGCCTGAAGAAATATTTCTCAGGACAGAAAGCGGTGGATGACATCAGTTTCTCCATCGAAAAAGGCTCGGTTTTTGGACTGCTCGGACCCAATGGCGCAGGTAAAACAACCCTGCTCAGAATGATCACGGGCATCTTCTTCCCAGACGAGGGAAAAATCACCCTGAATGGCAAACCGTTTGAACCCCTGCGCGACAATACCCTGATTGGCTATATGCCTGAAGAGCGTGGGCTGTACAAAAAAATGAAAATCGGGGAACAGGTGCTTTATTTGGCGCAGCTCAAAGGCTTGTCCAAAAAAGAGGCCATGGAAAATATCAAGACCTGGTTCATCAAATTCCAAATGGAATCCTGGTGGAACAAAAAGGTGGAAGACCTCAGCAAGGGCATGAGCCAGAAACTGCAGTTTGTAACTACGGTAGTGCACAATCCCAAACTGATCATCCTGGATGAACCCTTCAGTGGGCTCGATCCCGTGAATGCCAACCTGATCAAGGACGAAATTTTCAGGCTCTCGAAAGAAGGCGCCACCATCATTTTCAGCACCCACAGGATGGAACAGGTGGAAGAAATTTGCGACCATATTGTATTGGTGAACAAAGGCGCTAAAATCCTGGATGGCACTGTAAGCCGCATCAAACAAGACTTCAAGGAAAACATGTTCGAACTTGGCTTTGACCAGGCCCTGTTGGCAGAGCATACTGCCATCCATTTGTTTGAAGTGAAAGAAAGCCAACACAACAAGCTGCGCATCAGGATCAATGAAGGTTTCAGCAACAATGACGTGATTCAATTCTTCATCAACAAAGGATTGAACATCCGTTCTTTCAATGAGGTGCTTCCTTCACTGAACGACATTTTCATCCGCCTCATCCAGGGCACGCCAGAAGCAAGACAATTTCAAAACTGATCATTCTAATTCCATCTCATGAACAAGGTTTCACTCATTATAAAAAGGGAATACATCACCAGGGTCAGGAACAAGCGTTTTTTACTGGTCACCTTCCTCATGCCCATCATCTTCATCGGCTTTATTGCAGGCTCGGTTTATTTTGCAGCCAGCGGACAAGAAGAAACCACCATTGCCGTTGTCAACGATCCTGGCTTTCTGAAGGAAAACCTCAACAGTGATTCAGGGAATGTGGTGTTTGCCTTTCCTGAGGGAACAGACAGCGTCAACTACAAGGATAAAAAATTTGACGGAATCCTTTACCCAGAGCTCTCAGAAGGCAAGCTGATGGCGGAATTGCACTCTTCAAAACAATTGGGTTTTGAAACCACCCGCTATGTGGAACGCCAGCTGAACAAGGCATTGGAAAATAAACTTTTGCTGGAAAAAGGCATCGATAAATCAACCCTCGACTCCATTGCTGATGCCTCCGAAGAAAATGTTGTCCTGAAAAACATGGTGGCAGACGAAGAGGGAAAATCAACGGAATCCAATGCTGGCATTGCCTACGGTGTAGGCTTTGGTAGCGGACTCCTGATTTACATGACCATGTTCATCTTTGGAGCGATGGTTATGCGCGGGGTTGCAGAAGAAAAAACCAACCGCATTGCAGAAGTCATCGTGTCTTCCTGCAAACCTTTCGAACTCATGCTTGGCAAAATCATCGGCATTGCAGGTGTAGGCCTCACACAGTTGCTTTTATGGATTGTCTTGATGGTGGCCCTCTCGAGCTCGCTATCTGCCTTTATTCCTGCAGAAACCTATCAACAGTTTCAATCGATGCAACAGGGCCAGCAAATGGTGGGGAGTGCAGCAGCAGTCAATCCTACAGCCCTCAGAATACTGGAAGCAAAATCAACCATCATAGAAAGCGTGAACTGGATGCTGATCATCAGCTGCTTCCTTTTCTATTTCCTGGGCGGATACCTTTTTTATGCCTCCCTTTTTGCCGCCATCGGTAGTGTAATCAATGAAGACCCGCAGGAAGCGCAGCAACTGATGCTCCCCATCACCATGCCCATCTTCTTCTCCTTTGTCATCCTGCAATCGGTGCTCAGCAATCCTGGCAGCCCTCTGGCCGTATGGACCAGCATCATCCCCTTCACATCCCCCATCATCATGATGGGAAGGATTCCGTTTGGCGTACCGGGAACCGTGCCTTATTGGCAGTTGGCCGCCTCCATGCTCAGCCTCATCGGTGGATTTATCCTAACTACCTGGTTTGCAGGAAAAATCTACAGAACGGGCATCCTGATGTACGGGAAAAAGGCCAGCTGGAAGGAAATGATCAAATGGAGTTTCAGGAAAAGCTAAAACTTCTGTTTGAAGTTTAAACATTGGCATCATTTTTGGTATATTCTTTTCGTATGAAACTACTTTACGGCTACCTCAAGCCTTTCAAATGGCTTATTGCGCTCACCATGCTCCTTGCAACCATCAATACAGTGTTTTCACTGATTGACCCGATCATCTTTGGAAAGATCATCAAACTATCGCAGGACATCAATATCAAGCAGGAAAACGGCAGCAATTTCAGCTGGGATGATTTTTTTGCTGCTACACTGACCCTTTTGCTCATGTCGATGGGAACGGCCATGATGAGCCGGATTGCCAAGAACATGCAGGATTATTTTGCCAATGTGGTGATACAAAAATTTGGCGCAAGAATCTTTACCGATGGGCTTCAACATGCCATGAAACTCCCCTACCAAGAGTTTGAAGACCAGCGCAGTGGTGAAACACTTAGTATCCTCACCAAGGTGCGGACAGATACAGAGAAATTCATCAACTATTTTGTCAATGCACTTTTTGCGATTGTGGTTGGTGTCATTTTTGTGTTCATTTATGCCTCTGTTTATGTTCACTGGTCCGTTCCCATTGCCTATGTGGTTGGCATTTCATTGCTTTCCTGGGGAACCAATGCCCTGAGCAAGAAAGTAAAACTGATCCAGAAAAAAATTGTCAGCAGCACCACCTCTCTGGCAGGCACCACAACAGAGAGCCTGAGAAATATTGAGTTGGTAAAGAGCCTTGGACTGACACAACAGGAAGTAAAGCGATTGAATGCAGACACCTACAAAATACTCGGCCTTGAACTCACAAAAGTAAAAAGAATCCGGAGCATCAGCTTCCTGCAAGGCACGCTGGTCAATACGTTGCGCCAGGTGATTCTGTTTTTGCTGATGTGGCTGGTGTTCAAAGACAAGATGCAGCCACACGAAATGGTGACCATGCAGTTCTTCTCTTTCTTCATTTTTGGCCCCTTGCAGGAAATCGGAAACATCATTCTTTCATACAGAGAAGCAGAGGCCTCCATCAGCAATTACCATAAGCTGATGGAAAAGCAACCGGAAATGAAGCCCGAAAATCCTGTCCATTTGGGCAATGTAGAAACCCTCAGTTTTGATCATGTTGGATTCAAGCACATCACAGCACAACAGAAGGCCATCGACGGCATCAGCTTTGCCGTCAAACAGGGTGAAACCGTTGCGTTTGTCGGACCTTCCGGCTCAGGCAAAACAACCTTGATGAAACTCCTTGTAGGACTCTATCGCCCACAAGAAGGAAAGGTGCTTTACAATGGTTTGGATGAGAACGAGATTGATTTTGAAGACCTCAGAAAACAAATTGGATTTGTAACGCAAGACACCCAACTGTTCTCTGGCACCATCAAAGAAAACCTGCTTTTTGTCAATCCAGAAGCAACAGAAGAAGATCTACAATCAGCCCTGGACAAGGCTTCTTGCGAAACCCTGCTCAAACGCACAGAGAATGGCATCAACGCTGTGATTGGTGAAGGTGGAATGAAATTGTCTGGTGGAGAGAAACAAAGAATATCCATTGCCCGCGCCTTGTTGCGCAACCCAAGGGTATTGTTGTTTGATGAAGCCACTTCCGCATTGGACTCAATTACCGAAGAAGATATTACTGCCACCATCAGGGAGATTTCTTCCAGAAAAGAACAGATCACTTTATTGATAGCCCACAGGCTCTCCACCATCATGCATGCAGACAGGATCTATGTACTGGAAAAAGGAGTCATAATTGAAACCGGCTCCCACGATGAACTCCTCGCGGAGAAGGGATTGTATTATGCCATGTGGAGACAGCAGATTGGGGAGAGGGCGTAGGATGTTGAGGGGGGTTAATTCGTCAAATCCTCCACTTCACTGAGCAATACTTCCAATGCAGTGGTGCTTTGAAATATTTCTATCAATGAGAAAATCAGGGATACCAGCAGCGTAATCAAACTGGTGGCAAAAAGTATATTGGCCAGTGAATCCCATGACCTGTAAATGCAATACATACAAGCCACACAGAGCAGGAAACTGAACACCCCTGCGGCCTGCATATAACGGATATAATTCAATCTCCTCCGGAGGCTCTTGATCTGCTCCAATAGATTTTTCTTGTTCTTCAAATGAATATAATCATCAAAGAGTTTACGCACCAGACTGGCAATCGCTAGGAAACGATTGGTGTAGGCAAGCAGCAACAGGCTGATGGCGGGGAAAAGCAATGCGGGGGTGGTTATTGAAATTTCCATGGGTGCTTATTTAACTGAAAGCTTAAAATCAATCGAAATATCAGTCTCTCCTTTTGAAACCGGGTCTCCAGCTGCTTTTACACCGGGCTTGTGCTTGAGGGTTACATTCATTGTACCTGTTCCAGCGGCCGCGGCGGCAGTCCAGGTAGACGTAATGCCCAATGGCAGGCCTTTTGCATCGTTGTTCAAGTTAGAGACAGCAGCCAATGCATTGGAAGCAGAAAGATAAATCTGGTGATCGACACCTTCAGCAGTAACCTCCAGCGTGATATCATCGACAGGTGTTTTGCTTTCATTCAACAACTGTAGTTTACAATCATAGACTTTGCCTCTTGCCAAAATAATTTCATCAAACTTTGATGGCGCGGCACCGCCAACGCCGTCAAGATCCTTGAATTCAAATATGGATTGTGTACCGGACACCTTCTCCGTTAATACGACCTTTACCGTGGTAATCAATTCACTTTCGTTGGGGTCAACCGTATCTTTTTTACAACCTACGATAGAGAGCATCAGCATAAAAGCGAGGGTTACATAGAGGTTCTTTTTTCTCATTGTTTTTTTTAAATGGGTAATTTTATTTTTAAAGAGATGTTTCTTCCGCGGTCCAATGCGAAATACCGGAAAGCATTCATGTAATCGCGGTAAGACACATTAAAAAGATTGGTCGCGCTCAACACCAGTTCTATCCGGCGTTTGCGGACATCGATGGCAGTTGTCGCTTCTGCATTGAATAGGGAATATGCTGGAGGCGGAACCATATAATCCGATTGCATTGTTGTATTTCCGGCAGCATCGGTCACCTTGATGTTGCCCGTTGGCGGCACATGCGTTTGTTCGGTTACATGCTGCATACCAAACTTAATGGATGACTGTTTCCATTTTTTTCCATCAATAAAACTGTATTCCAAATCCGCTTCAAACCTGTCAGAAGGCATCTGTATCAACCAGGTCTTTTCGGTTGCATTGTATGCCCTCAAAACAGATCCTTTTACATGGGCTTGAAGATGATTGGTGAGGCGATAAGCCAGGCGCATGTCCATGCCGGTCAGGCTTGCATCGGTCTGGGCATAATCAAATGCAGGGAAAGCACCCCTTATCGTCAACAAGGCAGGATAGGCAGGCTTCAGGTAAATGAACCCATTGATACCCTTCTGGTAAATTCCAAGCTCGGCCTCCCATTTTTCATTGTTATAAACTACAGTACCCAGAACGCTGAAAGCCCTTTCAGGACTGAGGTTTGCCCTTCCCCGTTCAATTCTGGCAGCACCATGATGGAGCCCATTGCTGAACAGTTCATTCACCTGTGGCGAACGCCATGCGGTAGATGCAGTAAATGAAGTACGCAAATGGTCACTGAATTTATAGGCCACCACACCAGTGCCAGACAAACCTGAAAAAATTCTTTGGCCATAAGGATCCCCAGATACCAAGGCATTGCCCATCAACAGATCAAAAGGTTTTGGGTCATTATCCTTGATATTGAATCTGTTTCTATGGTCGTATCGAAGACCCAGCTCCACCTGCCATTGCTTATGTTGATAGCGCTCCGCAGCCCAGAAGCCCAGGTCAACTGATTGATAGTTGGGAACGAAATACCTGTAGTTGATATAATTGTCCTGGTACATGGCATTGACCCCAACAGAACCTTTGATTTTTTTTTCGGCAAAATGTTCCCATACCAAATCCGCCATATGGGTCTGAAGATTCAACTGCAATTGGGGAAGGTCAGATGCAGATCTCGTAAGGTCAAACTCTTTGCGGATGTTCAACTGCGAGGAGAGTGTAAGGTTGATCCTGCTGTGCCCCACCATTTCAGAAAAGGCCTTGAATTTAAACAAGTGGTGCTGAACATCCTGGTAGGGCCTGTCGATGGCATAACTGAATCCTTCATCACGAATATATGCTGGAGGCGTTTGGGCGCGGATGGCGTTCTCCAAATCTGTTAGGTTTCCAATGTGTGCGCCAGAGAAGATGCCAATGTTGGTATTGAAGATGCTGTAAAATATTTCAGCCCCTTTGTTGTTCTTTTTCCAGCCTGCAGCAGCTGACATGTTCATTTCCTGCACACCAGAATTTTTCAGCCAGTATTCAGGTGTCCTTGCATTCCCACCACGCTTCAGGGTTCCTTGCACCCGCCAGGCGGTTGTTTCATTTTTATCAAATCCACTTTCCACCATCGCAGAAATAACGCCCTGCCTGTTGTTGGAAAATGCAGCCAGGTTGATTTCACCCTGCATTTCTTTTTTGTATTGCAACAAACGGGGCTCCACCAACACCACTCCACCAATGGCATCGCCACCATAGCGCACAGATGCCGCCCCTTTGATCACCGTAAGCCGGTTGGCCACATAAGGGTCAATCTCCGGCGCATGTTCACTACCCCACTGCTGCCCTTCCTGCCTGATGCCGTTGTTCAGGATCAGAACACGGCTGCTGTGAAGTCCTTGAATGACGGGCTTGTAAATATTGTTTCCCGTTTGCAAAACGGTGACACCGGTAATCCTTTGTAGTGATTCGCCAAGAGACAAACCCCTGGTGGCAGCCAGTTCTTTTCCTTTCAACTCTCCCGTCATCCCCTCAGGACGAACAGTAGCAGCACCCACAACAACCACTTCCTTCAACAGGTTTTCTGCATGCGAGAGTTGAAAAGTTTTAATCAGGTCTTCTTTGAGGTGAAAATGAAAATCCAGGGCCTGGCAATCTGCATGGGTGATGCGCAGGGTATAATCGCCAGGACAGATTCCTGACAGCACATATTTTCCCTCATTGTCTGTGAGGATGGTCTTTTTCAATTCGATGATGCTAACGGTGGCACCAACCAACGAAGAACGGGTATCCGCATCCTTTACTGTACCACTGATGCGTAAAATGCACTGTGCGTTGAGGTGCAGCGCAGAAAAAAGGAAAATTGATATGGCGGCCAAAAGCCTCATGGGTTCATTTAAAACCCAAAACTAATGAAATTTTAAATATTTGCAATAATGTTGCAAATATTTAGATTCGCTCAATGATGGCGGCAATGCCCTGGCCACCGCCAACACAGGCAGAAACCATGCCGTAGCGCTTGTTTAGCCTTCTCAGATCGCCCAGCAATTGAACAGTCAGTTTTGCACCCGTACATCCCAAAGGATGGCCAAGTGCGATGGCGCCACCATTGATGTTGAGCCTTGATTCATCAAGCCCCAAGGTGTTGGTGACGGCAATCGCTTGTGAGGCAAATGCCTCGTTTAATTCAATAAGATCAATATCATTAAGATGCATGTTCGCGAGCTTGAGCACCTTAGGAAT
>Ga0209444_10000507_pt1 | contig 21315 bp, 20 predicted proteins | sample LauGreFaBDMM15DN_2_FD_188215 | JGI IMG/M metagenome (GOLD analysis project Ga0209444, IMG submission 188215) | Freshwater lake microbial communities from Lake Michigan, USA - Fa13.BD.MM15.DN (SPAdes) (version 2) | ecosystem: Environmental > Aquatic > Freshwater > Lake | place: Lake Michigan... | reverse complement strand
GTGTTGGAGAAGTGGGATATCTAATTACCGGTGTTAAAGATGTTCGACAATCTCGAGTTGGTGACACCATCACTGATTCAGTTAAACCTGCGATAAAAGCCTTAGCAGGTTTTAGAGATCCAAGACCAATGGTTTTTGCTGGCCTATTCCCAATTGATGGAAGTGACTACCCACTTTTAAGAGATGCACTAGACAAATTACAACTTAATGATGCTGCGTTAGTTTATGAACCGGAATCATCTGTTGCTTTAGGCTTTGGTTATCGATGTGGCTTCCTAGGTTTATTACATCTTGAAATTGTGCGAGAAAGATTAGACCGAGAGTTTAACTTAAGTTTAATTTCCACAGCTCCCAGTGTGGGCTACAGAATTTTGATGGATGATGGGCAAGAAATTGCAATTACTAATCCAAGTGAGTTTCCTAGTGGAAAAGTTACAGAAATTTATGAACCAGTTGTGAAAGCAACAATTCTTACTCCAAGTGAATATATAGGTCCAGTAATGGAACTTGCTCAAGATCGACGCGGTCAAATGCATAACATGGACTATTTGTCAGAGGATCGAGTTGAGATTCGTTACACATTGCCATTAGCTGAAATTGTGTTTGATTTCTTTGATCAATTAAAATCAAAAACAAGGGGATATGCGTCATTTGATTATGAACCATCAGGAGAGCAAGTAGCAGACTTAGTAAAAGTGGATATTTTATTACATGGAGACCCTGTTGATGCGTTTTCTTCCATCGTGCATAAAGACAAGGCATATTCATACGGTGTTGAAATGACAAGCAGACTAAAAGAATTAATTCCACGTCAACAATTCGAAGTTCCAATACAGGCAGCAATTGGTGCAAGAATTATTGCTAGAGAATCCATTAGAGCCATCAGAAAAGATGTGTTAGCAAAATGTTACGGCGGAGACATTAGTCGTAAGCGTAAACTTTTAGAGAAACAGAAAGAAGGAAAGAAGCGCATGAAGATGGTGGGTCGCGTAGAAGTCCCCCAAGAGGCTTTTGTGGCTGCCTTGCAAACAAATGCTGATCCGGCCTCTAAAGATAAGAAATAATTACCCACAAAGCTAAAGATTTATCCCGTTTCAACTAGTCAGACCCCCAATACATCTGGTAGATAAGTATCTAACTTTAATCAAACCAACAGGGGATAATTGTGGCAAAGACAATGACTGGAAGCGCTACCGCTTCATTTCCAACTCCAGCAAGATCAGTTGCCCACATGTTGCAAGAACGCGTTCGAGTTGCCCCTAACGCATCAGCGTTCATGCGTCGTACCCATACAGGATGGACCACACTTTCTTGGCAAAGTGTTAACGAACAAGTTGTACATATCGCAGCAGGATTAATTGGGCTGGGATTAAAAAATGAAGAACGAGTTGCGATCGCCAGCATGACTAGATATGAATGGGTAGCAGCTGATTTGGGAATTCTAACTGCAGGTGGTGCAGTTACAACTGTTTATGCTCAAACTGAACCCGATGATGTGGCATATATTTTAAATGATTCAGAAACAAAAATAGTATTTGCTGAAAATGAAGAACAACTAACAAAACTTAGAAATCGTAAGAACCAATTACCAAACGTGCAAAAAGTAATAGTTTTTGAAGGAAGAGGCGATGGTGACTGGGTTATCAGTCTTGATGAGTTAGAAGAAATGGGCAGGCAACAACTGAGAAGTGCCCCACGTTTAGTGACTGATCGAATTGAATCAATTAAATCAGAAAATATTGCAACCCTGATGTACACATCCGGTACCACCGGTAAACCAAAAGGCGTTGTGTTACTTCATTCGAATTGGACTTTCGAAGGTGCCACAATTCAAACTTTAGGATTTCTGAGATCCGATGATGTACAAATGTTGTGGTTACCACTTGCTCACTCTTTCGGTAGCGTTTTGCTTGCTGCACAATTACAAATTGGTTTCACAACTGCAGTTGATGGGCAAGTCGATCGCTTGGTTGAAAATCTAAGCTATGTGCAACCTACCTTTATGGGTGCAGTACCAAGAATATTTGAAAAAATTTACGCCAAAGTCACCAGTGATGTGGAACACGAAGGTGGAGCGAAATCTAAAATCTTTAACTGGGCAGTTGGCATTGGCATTAAAGCAGCACAAGCAAAAAGAAATGAAGGCATTGAGCCAAATAAAGCTACCAAAGCAAAACTAGCAATAGCTAATAAATTAGTTTTTAGCAAGCTTCAGAAACGAATGGGCGGAAAAATTCGTTTCTTTGTTTCTGGCGCTGCCGCACTTTCGACTGATGTTGCTTGGTTTTTTGAGGCGGCAGGATTAACAATTTTAGAAGGATATGGATTAACTGAAACAAGTGCTGCTACAACATTAAACAGACCGAATACCGTAGGTATTGGAACTGTGGGAGAAATATTCAACGGGATGGAAATAAAACTTGATGTTGACGGGGAAATATTAATTAAAGGCCCAGGGGTGATGAAGGGTTATCACAACTTGCCAGAGGAAACCGCAAAATCTTTCACCGCTGATGGTTGGTTTAGAAGTGGTGACATAGGTGAAATTGATGAACTAGGCAGAGTAAAAATTACTGATCGTAAAAAGGATTTAGTTAAAACATCAAACGGCAAATTTGTGGCTCTTAGTTACATTGAATCAAAATACAAAGGCATCACCAAGATTGCTAGCAACATGATCGTCCAAGCGATTAACAGACCTTTTGTCACCGCTTTAGTTGCAGTTGATGCTGAAGCATTAAAAGCATTTGCGGAGCAAAGAAAACTAGAAGGAAGCTATAACTCACTATTACGTGATAAAACTGTTACAGATCAAATTGCAGGCGAAGTTGAGAAATTAAACAGAACACTTAGTCCGTGGGAACAGATTAAAGAATTTAGAGTCTTACCAACTGACCTTGCTATCGAATCAGGTGAACTCACACCTAGTATGAAAGTTAAGCGAGACGCAGTTGGCAAACGTTATCAAACTCTAATTGAAGAAATGTACGCCAACTAATTAACTAATAAGGATTAAATGGCGGCATTACCTGAGGGTGATCCAGCACCACGTGATGGAAGTTTGCCTAATAAAGGCGAGTTAACGAAAAAGCCTTTTTCTCTTTATGTGCATGTTCCATATTGTGCTAAGAGATGTGGCTATTGCGACTTCAACACCTACACGCCTTCTGAATTAGACAGAGAAGATCAAATAAATAGTTGGCTTGATTCAGCCATGAAAGAAACAGCTCTGGCGAAGAAAGTGTTAGAAGAAGAATTAACCATTGACACAATATTTTTTGGTGGTGGCACACCATCTTTACTAGATGGAGAAATAGTTCAAGAATTTCTGATTAATTTACAAAGACATTTTCATTTAAAAGATAATTTAGAGATTACATTAGAAGCAAATCCAGATACCATCACTAAAGAAAAATCTGATCTCTGGATAAAATCAGGAATCAACAGAATATCGATAGGGATGCAAAGTTCAGCAAAAAATGTTTTACAAATACTAGATAGAACGCACAATCCTGAAAATGTAATGAATTCAGTTTCAATTCTGAAAGAAGCTGGTTTCACAAATTTTAGTCTTGATCTAATTTATGGAACACCAGGTGAAACATTGCAAGAATGGAAAAAAACTCTTGAAGACGCAATTTTGATAGATCCACCCCATATTTCGGCTTATTCACTAGTTATAGAACCGGGAACAAAAATGGGTTCAGAATTAAACCGGGGAGAAATTCAACCGGTAAGCGACGACGACGCTGCTGACAAATACCAATTAGCTGACAAAATATTTAATGAAAACAATTTTTCTTGGTATGAAATATCAAATTGGTCTAAACCAGGAAAAGAATGTCAACACAACCTTAATTACTGGTTAGGAAATAACTGGTGGGGAATTGGTCCTGGTGCCCATTCCCATATAAATGGTGTTCGTTGGTGGAACCATAAATTACCAAAGATCTGGCGGGAAAACTTAGAGTTAAATCAAAGCCCAGCATTAGCAAGGGAAGTCTTAACAGAAAAACAGATTAGTGATGAAAGGGTTATGCTACTGAGCAGACTTAAGAACGGAATTAAAGAATCTGATTTTAAAGAGAAAGAGATTGACAATTTAATCAAGCAAAATTTAGTATTAGTAGATTCTGGAAAAATCATCTTGACCGTTGAGGGTCGACTATTAGCTGATGTGGTCTTTAGACAATTAACTGTCTAGTTCTATGGTTATTTTCTCAGTATTTTGAGCAAGAATTAAGAGTTGAATTCGCTGATTTAATAAAGGGCAAGTAATCTAGCACTTGGGGTACTTGAGTGCTAAGTCAAATTAGAAACGGTGATTGCAAATAATGGATGAACGCAAGTTCGCTGTTTTGAGAGCAATTATCGAAGATTATGTGGCAACCCAAGAACCAATAGGTTCAAAGAGTTTGGTTGAAAGACACAGTTTGAAAGTTTCTCCAGCTACGGTGAGAAACGAAATGGCTGTCTTAGAAGATGAAGGCTACATTGTTCAACCACATACAAGTGCTGGAAGAATTCCCACCGATAAAGGTTATAGAACTTTTGTTAATAGATTAAATGAAGTAAGAGCGCTATCTTCGGCTGAGACTAAAGCCATCACACAAGTCTTGCAAGGTGCAGTAGATCTTGATGATGTAATGCAAAAAACAGTCAAACTTTTAGCCCAACTAACAGGCCAGGTATCGGTAGTTCAATATCCAATACTTTCTAACTCCGTAGTTAAACACATTGATTTAATTGCTGTTACAGATTCCAGAATCATGATTGTTTTGGTTGCTAATTCTGGGCGACTAGAACAAGCAACAGTAGAATTACCAAAAGCAATTTCACTGCAAGCGTTAGATACTTTGAGGATAAAGTTAAGGTCAACTATTACAGATAAGAAGTTTTCAGACGTTGCTGCCTTAATTTATAATTTTTCAAAGACTGCAAACCAGTCTGAAATTAAAGCCATTGAGGCTATTGTTGAAAAAGTTGACTTTCTAACTAAAGAGTCCGCAGATCAAAAAGTAATGGTCGGTGGAGCTGGAAATTTGGCAAGACTCGAACCTGCTTTTAGTAAGAATTTATTACCTGTTTTGGATGAAATTGAAGAAAATGTTGTGGTGTTAAAACTGTTAGGTGAAATGGCAAACACCGACGATATCTTTGTTCGTATTGGTCATGAAAACAAAGCGTCCAACTTACATTCTGCATCAATTGTTGCTACCGGATATACCAGTGGAGATTCACTTTCTAAATTAGGAATAGTTGGTCCTACTCGTATGGATTACCCAGGAACAATGGCCGCAGTTGGAGCTGTTGCAAGGTACCTGGGTCGAATTTTAGGTAACAGCTAATGGCAAATGATTTTTATGATGTTTTAGGTGTCGATACCGAAGCAAGCGCGGAAGAAATCAAAAAAGCGTATAGAAAGTTAGCCCGTGAACTTCATCCTGATTTAAACCCCGACCCTGTTGCTGCTGAAAAATTTAAAGAAGTCACAACAGCTTATGAAACATTAAGTGATGACCAGAAAAGAAGAATGTATGATTTAGGTTTTTCTGGAAACGGACCTTCAGCTGGCGGTTTTGGTTTCGGAGGACTGGGTGATTTTGTTGATGCATTTTTTGGTTCTACACAACAAAGAGGACCACGTTCCAGAACCAGACGAGGACAAGATGCGCTAATTAGATTAGATATTGATTTATTAGAAGCTTTCACTGGAATAAATAAAGATTTAACTGTTGAAACAGCTGTCGTTTGTAATGTTTGTAACGGATCATGTTGTGTTCCTGGAACTTCTCCAACTGTCTGTTCAATGTGTAGAGGACGTGGAGATGTTCAAGCTGTTCAAAGATCTTTACTCGGTCAAGTAGTTTCTAGTCGACCTTGTCCGCAATGTTCTGGGTTTGGAACTGTTTTAGCAACTCCTTGTTCTGAATGTTCAGGTGAAGGAAGAGTTAGAACACGCGCAACTCTTAATGCCCAAATTCCAGCAGGTGTTGACACTGGCACAAGAGTGCAATTGGTGGGCAGAGGCGAAGTTGGTCCAGGTGGTGGTGATGCGGGTGATTTGTATTTAGAGGTGGTTGTTAAACAACATAAGTCTTTGCATCGAGTTGGAGATGACTTACAAAGTCTTGTCACTATTCCAATGAGTGCTGCTGCGTTAGGAACAACTTTTGACTTTAAAACATTAGATGCGACTGAAAAAATTACTGTTAAAGCTGGAACCCAATCTGGAACTGTTATCTCACTCAGAGGTAGAGGAATGCCTCGTTTGAGAAGAGAAGGAAGAGGAGATTTACACATCGAAATAATTGTGGAAACTCCAACTGGGTTAACTGAAGAACAAAAGGGATTATTAAAAAAGATTTCAGAAATGCGCGGTGAAGATTCATTGGTTGTTGAACCTGTAAAATTAAGTGAATCTGGTTTATTTAGCAAATTAAGAGATGCGTTCTCGCGCCCTTAAGTATGGAACCCGCCTACTTTTTAGTTTCAACAGCAGATCTCTCAGCGCCAGTATTTAATATTCAAGGAACAGAAGCACACCACGCATTGCGGGTGCGCAGAGTAAGAGAAAAAGAAAAATTAGTTGTCACCGATGGGGCAGGACAAGTATGTGAAGTAGAAGTTTTAACACTTGGCCCTGGTGAGCAAATAACTGTAAAGGTATTAAGTAAGAAAACTAAATCAAAAAATAAACCCTTGGTCACTGTAGCTCAAGCTTTAGCTAAAGGAGATAGATCAGAATTAGCAGTTGAATCTTTAACTGAAGTTGGAGTGGATGAGATTATTCCCTGGCAAGCAAATCGTTGCATCGTTAAATGGGACGATAAATCAGATAAAGGTGTCGAAAAATGGAAACAAATATCTAGAGAGTCTTCGAAGCAGTCCAGACGGGCTTACTTACCCGAAATTACTAATTGCTTAGATTCAAAGAATCTAATTAAAGTTTTTAAGAATTACTCAAAAATTATTGTTTTAGATCCAGATTCACAAGTCTTCTTCACTGATTTAGTTAATCAAATCACAGAAAACGTTCTGCTTATCATTGGACCTGAGGGAGGAATAGAAGATAGTGAATTGAAACAATTCATTGAAGCAGGTGCAATAACAGCAACATTAGGTGAAACTATTCTTAGAACCTCAACAGCGGGTGGAATTGCTTCAGCAATTTTACTTTCAAAAACAAGATGGTTAAACTAGACAAATGAATGATTGTTTGTTCTGCAAAATTGTTGCTAAAGAGATTCCTTGCAATGAGGTATTAGAAAATGATGATTTTTTGGCCTTTCGAGATATTGACCCTCAAGCACCAGTACACGTCCTAGTAATACCTAAGAAACATTTTGAAGATATTACAGAATTGACTCAAGGTGATTCATCCTTAACTTCAGGTTTTATGGAATTTGTTTCACAAACTGCCAAGTTAGAGAAACTTGATAAGGGTTTTCGCATTGTGCTTAATACCGGTCCTGACGGTGGCCAATCAGTGCAACATGTTCATGCCCATGTTTTGGGTGGTCGTGGCCTCACCTGGCCACCAGGCTAAATAGTCACCACAAAATAACTGATTACGATTATTAGACAATGACAAGTTTGAGCAGTGACTTCCAATCTCGAATTGTTGTACCCCCTTCTTTGTCGATGCCGGCTCTAGTGGGCAGCAGTGATGAGTATTTAAGAAGTATTGAAAATAGCTTTCCTCGCATTGAGCTACACGTTAGAGGAAATGAAATTAATTTATCGGGTCCTGCTGACGAAGTGAAACTAGCAAATCAGTTGTTCTCAGAGCTAATAACTGTTTTAAGAACTGGTCAAAGTTTGAGTGTTGAAATAGTAGAGCGATCCGTAGGAATGCTTAGAAGCGAAAGTGAAATAAGACCAAGTTCATTATTGACTGCAGATATTTTAACTTCACGAGGAAAATCAATTCGCCCTAAAACTCTTAATCAAAAAGCTTACGTAGATGCCATTGATAAACACACAGTTGTGTTTGGAATTGGCCCAGCAGGTTCTGGTAAGACTTACTTAGCTGTTGCCAAAGCAGTTCAGGCATTGCAAGCAAAACAAGTAAATAGAATTGTTTTAACAAGACCAGCTGTTGAAGCAGGAGAACATTTAGGTTTTCTACCTGGAACTTTATCTGAAAAAATTGATCCGTACTTAAGGCCACTGTATGACGCATTACAAGACATGATTGATCCTGATAAAATTCCAAAATTAATGACTAATGGTTCTATCGAAGTAGCTCCACTTGCATATATGCGAGGCAGAACACTTAATGATTCTTTTATAATTCTTGATGAGGCACAAAATACTTCTCCAGAGCAAATGAAAATGTTTCTGACCAGATTAGGGTTTGGTTCAAGAATGGTTATCACCGGAGATGTAACCCAAATTGATTTACCCAGTGGTACAAAATCAGGTTTAAAAGTTGTGCAAGATATTTTACTCGGCGTTGAAGATTTGGCATTTATTCAATTAAATTCCAAAGACGTTGTGAGACATAAATTAGTGAGTCGAATTGTCGAAGCCTATGAATCTTGGGATTCTATTAAAGAAAAACCGTTAGGCTCAAAATAAATTAATGATTGAAATTGATAATTCTAGTAATTTCACAATTGATGAAGATAGTTTAAAAAAATATGTTAAACAAATGCTAAATTATTTAGACGTAAATACAAATTCTGATGTGTCAATTCTATTTGCCAACGAAGAAGAAATGGCTCAGCTCCACCTACGGTGGATGAAAGAAGCAGGACCAACAGATGTGATGAGTTTCCCAATGGACGATGTTTTACTTCATGACAAAAAGGCTCGAGCAAAAAAAGCAATTTTGGGAGACATCATAGTTTGCCCAGGTGTTGCTTTGAAAGATGCGAAAAGTGAATCAACTAACCCAGCTTTTCATCTAGTTTTTCTAATTGCCCATGGAATTTTGCATCTTTTAGGTCAAGATCATCAAGAGGATTCTCAGCGAGGCTTAATGCAAAAAAAGGAACAGGGTATTATGAATTCCTTGAGGGTATCGAAAAAACACTTATGAATTTAACTCTGTTTATTGTTATAGCCGTGCTGGTAGAACTTCTTGCAGCATTTTTTATTGCCAGCAGAACGGCGATTCTTAAAACATCTGAATCACGTGTTGAAACCCTTCGCCGAGATGAAATTAAAGGTGTAGAAAAACTTCAAAAAGTTATTTTAGAAAAAGCTAAACATGTTGCGGTGCTACAACTAGTTGCTTTAGCGCTAACTTCAACTGGTGGAGTGTTATTAACTTTTGTGTTTATTGAAACAAGTGTCAATCTTAATTCAGCTTTAATCCTAGCAATTTTAGTTGTTTCATTGTTGGGATTTATAGTTTTAGGTGTTGCCCCAGAAACACTCGGTAGACAGAAATCAGATCGCATCTCAATATTTGCTGCACCTGTTGCTTTAGCAATAAAACCAATAATTTGGCCTATTGCAAAATTATTGGTGGCAGTAGGTAATGCACTAACTCCAGGAAGAGGATTTAAAGAAGGCCCTTTTGCTACCGCTGAAGACCTAAGAGATTTAGTAGATCAGGCTGAAGAGGCTGACGTAATCGAAGATGAAGAACGACAAATGATTCATTCAGTTTTTGAGTTAGGTGACACAGTTGCTCGAGAAGTAATGGTGCCTCGAACTGACATGGTTTGGATTGAAAAAGGTAAAACATTAAGACAGGCAATCTCTCTTTCACTTCGCTCAGGTTATTCAAGAATTCCGGTAATTGGAGAAGATTCAGATGACATAGTGGGTGTTGTTTACCTTAAAGATATTTCTCGAAGAATTTTTGAAAACGCTGATGCTGAAAGAGCAGAACTTGTTGAACAATTGATGCGATCAGCTTACTTTGTTCCTGATAGTAAACCAGCAGATGAATTATTACGCGATATGCAATCAGCTCGAGTACATCTGGCAGTGGTAATCGATGAATACGGCGGAACCGCAGGTCTAGTAACTATTGAAGATATTTTAGAAGAAATCGTTGGAGAAATAACTGATGAATATGACACACATGCCCCAGAGGTTAATGAATTAGGACCAAACGTTTTCCGGGTAAGCTCCAGAATTCATTTGGATGATCTTGCTGAATTAATTGAGTTGAATCTGTCTAGTGACGATGAGGGAGTAGACACTCTTTCAGGGTACTTAGCAAAACAATTAGAGCGAATACCTATTCCTGGTACTTCAATTGTTATTGAGGGATGGGAATTTGTGGCAGAAAGAGCTGCTGGAAGAAGAAATAAAATTGGCACGATTCTGATCCGCAAGAATGAAACAACAGATTCTGAATAAATCAATATATCTTCGCAACAACTACTTGGCTCAAAAAAAATCGAAAAACCTATCTGCAACGATGTGTCCATGAGTGACTTTCGAAGTGGATTCGCCTGCGTAGTGGGAAGACCAAATGTGGGTAAATCAACGTTGACAAATCAACTCGTTGGAGAAAAAATTGCCATCACTTCCAAGCGACCACAAACAACCAGACATGCAATTAGGGGATTAGTTCATAGAGTTGATGGCCAACTAATAATTGTTGACACACCTGGTGTTCATAAACCGAAAACACTGCTTGGCTCACGTTTAAACGATGTGGTTAGAGAAACTTGGAGTGAAGTTGATGTTGCAATATTTTGTGTACCGGCAGATCAAAAAATTGGTCCTGGCGATACATATATTGCCCAAGAGTTAAGTAATGCCACAAGGAAACCAAAAATAGGAGTCGTCACAAAATTAGATTCCGCAAGCCAAGCCGATATTGCTGAAAGATTACTGGAACTAAATGATTTAGGTAAAGAAACTGGTTGTGATTGGCAAGAGATAATTCCGGTAAGTGCAAAAACTAGAGCAAATCTTGATGTGTTACTAAATTTAATAATTCCAATGCTTCCTGAAGGTCCAGCTTTGTACCCAGCAGGTATTTTCACTGATGAGCCAGTTGAAACCATGGTGGCCGAATTCATCAGAGAAGCAGCTCTAGATGATTTGAGAGAAGAATTACCTCACTCTTTAGCTGTAGTGGTGGAAAGTATTGAACCTGATGAAGAACGGCCAGCTGACAGACCACTCATGAGAATTAGAGCCAGTATTTATGTTGAACGCGACAGTCAAAAAGGGATCATTATTGGTCACAATGGTTCAAAGTTAAAAGAAATTGGTTCCATCTCCCGCAAACAAATCGAAAAATTAATTGGTATGCACGTGTTCTTAGAACTTCATGTAAAAATTGCTCCGGAATGGCAGTCTGATCCAAAAGAACTATCTAAATTAGGTTTTTAAGATTTAGTTTCAATTTTGTGTAATTCTGGAATCAATTCATACCGTTTACCATAAGTTTGCACAATTGAGATGATTGCTGCAGCAATAGGAATTCCAATTAGAGCACCAATTGCACCAAAAAATCCGGCAAAAATTATTACCGAAGCAAAAGCAACCGCTGGGTGGATATCCATGGTGAGTGAAGAAATTCGTGGGGCAAATAAATAATTTTCAATTTGTTGATAAACAGAAATAAAAATTATGACAAACAGACCATCTTTGGGATCATTAACCACGGCCACAATGGTTGGAATTACTCCACCTAGGTATGTACCAACTGTAGGAACAAATTGACTAATAAGTCCGGTAAATAATCCCAATGGTAACCAGTAAGGCACATCCAACAACAATAAGAATACCGAGGTGAATACTGAATTTAGAGCAGCAAGAATTACCCGACTGATAACAAAGCCTCCTGTTTTATCGGTGGCAACTTGCCAAACTGTTGTAAAAATTACTTGTTGTTTGGTAGGTAACCAACTACCGATAGTCCTTTTAATGCGTGGAGCATCTGCTGCAAAATAGAAAGCAAAAAGTAACAAAGTGAAAATGTTAAAAATGAAAGTAAAAATACTTGAGACCACCCCAAATATGCCACCAGCAATATCTTGTGCAAAATTTGTAATTTGAGAGTTAGAAATATTTAAAGATTGCTCAATAGAACTTGCATCTAACTTGAGATTAAATGAGGTATTAAGCCAACCCACAAATCCTTCAATAAGAGTTGGAATCTGAGTTATCAAACTTGCTAATTGTGATCCAAGTAGTTGTCCAAATGAGGCAATGAATGCAAAAATAAGTCCCATTAAAGCGAGCAACACCAAGAAAGTACTTAATCCTCGTTTCAAGCCACGTTTGGTTAAAATATCCACAACAGGTGAGATAGCGATTCCAAGTAACCAAGCCAGTAATAACAGAAAAAGAAAATCTCGACTTTTGCTAAATGCCCATAAAACTAATTGCAAAGCTACAACGAGTACCAATATTGTGATAATACTTTTTTGAATAAATCTAGGATTTATTGAGAAATTCCAACGTCCACCAGATGCACTATTTGCCGAAATGTCGGGCTGTAATTCCCCTGAGCCGTGGGTATTCATTAATCTCCTTGGTTTATTTCATAACTCTACTTAACTTGTTTAACCTAGAGGGTGTTGTGGAGGTGAAGGTTAGTTAAATTCCAGCAGAATTAGAACCATGCCTCAATATCGTGACGAAGGAATCGTGCTACGTACCCAAAGACTTGGGGAAGCCGATCGAATTGTCACTGTCTTAACCAGGAACAGTGGCCGGGTTAGAGCTGTTGCAAAAGGGGTACGGAAAACAACTTCAAGGTTTGGCGCTCGAGTTGAACCCTTTGGCCATATTGACGCACATTTTCATATTGGTAGATCTTTAGACATTTTGAGCCAAGTTGAATCTTTCTATTCTTATGGCGCAACGTTGTCACAAGATTATGCAAAGTGGACTGCTGGTCAAGCAATGCTTGAAACAGCAGAAAGATTAACCCCAGAGGAAAAAGAACCAGCAACTCAACAATATTTGTTGTTAATCGGTGGGATGCGTGCATTAGTTAAAGATGAACATGATCCCAACTTAATTCTTGATTCATATTTATTACGTTCACTATCACTAGCAGGATATTCTCCTTCCTTTTTTGAGTGTGCCCGCTGTGGCACACCTGGTCCTCATCGCGCATTCTCAGTTAGTGCCGGGGGTGCCACGTGCGAAGAATGTCGTCCTAGTGGCTCAGTGGTTCCTGCTCCTGCCACAATTTCACTTATGTCAGCGCTATTAACAGGTGATTGGGAAACCGCTGATGCCTCAGAATTAAAGTTCAGACGAGAAGCAAGTGGCATTATTGCTGCTTACTTACAATGGCATATTGAAAGAGGATTGAGATCTCTAAGGATGGTGGAAAGATAAAAGTGGCCAAAGCTAGAAAAAAATTTCCACCAGTACCAAAACATGCAAGTGGAATTAAACCCCCCGGAATTTCTTCTTCTTTTGTTCCCAATCACGTTGCAATTGTGATGGATGGAAATGGTCGTTGGGCCAAAGAAAGAGGATTACCTAGAACTGCCGGACACGAAGCTGGCGAATTAGCACTGTTAGATGCGGTTTATGGGGCACTAGAAATTGGTGTTAAATACTTAACCGTTTATGCTTTTTCAACCGAAAATTGGAAAAGAAGTCCACAAGAAGTCAAATTCTTAATGAATTTCAACAGAGAAGTAATTCATCGTCGCGTTGAAGAAATGAATCAATTTGGAATCAAAGTTCGCTGGTCAGGTAGACAAGCAAGACTATGGAAAAGTGTGCTCGATGAATTAAAGAAAGCGGAAAGAAAAACTTCTAAAAACGATCAATTAACCCTCACCATGTGTGTGAATTATGGGGGCAGAGCAGAACTTGCTGATGCCATGGTTGAAATGGCCCAGGATGTAAAATCCAGAAAACTTAGACCCGAGGCAATTACAGAAAAGAAAATAAAAAAATATTTATATGAACCAACACTGCCTGATGTGGATTTATTTTTAAGAACTTCAGGAGAACAAAGAACCAGTAATTTCTTGTTATGGCAATCTGCTTATGCGGAGATGGTTTTTATGGACGTGTTATGGCCAGATTTTGATAGAAGACATTTATGGCAAGCAATAGAAATTTACGCCAAACGGGAACGACGATTTGGCGACGCTAAACCTAATTAAAAATTATTCACCAATATTGCCCACGATTAACCACATCACCAGGACTCCAACAATGGTGGCAAGCATGGTCAATCTTGAAGGATGTCGAGAATGAGCTTCTGGCAAAATATGTGAAGTAGCCAGATAAATAACAAATCCTGAAAACACAGCCAAATATATTCCCACAGATTGATCACTTAAGGTAATAAAACTGCCTACCGCGGCACCAGAAATTCGCATCACTGCATCTACACCTAATAATAAAAATGACGACTTTTTCCACGCACCACTCTTAATTAATAACGAAACAGTATTTAAACCATCACTAAAAGCGTGTGCCAGTAACGCAATAAAAACAGTCAAACCTAAAGCTCTACTTACTTGAAAAGAAATACCCAAAGCAACACCATCAAGGAATACATGACCAGCCATTCCTAGTGCACCTAAACCACCTGCAACATTAACCGGATGTTTGTGGTCATGACCATAATCTGATTCGGTGGCATCATGAGAACCAAATAATTTTTCGGCAAAATGTAAACTCAAAAATCCAAGTACCAAGGAAAGAGAAACAATTTGAACACCACCAAGAGTGGATGTATTCATCACAAAAATTTCAGGAAGCAAATCAAATGCCACTAAACCAAGTAGCAGTCCACCAGAAAGCCCCAGAACCAAATGCAAGCGATCTTTACCTTTAAGAGCTAAATATCCACCCGATAGCGTAGCCACAACTGTTACTGCAGCCAACGAAATAGACAGGTTCATAAATTACAACCTAACCTATGGCTCTTCAGCCCGATATCACCTAGAAGCGACTAAAGGCAGTGTAGAAAATAAGTACGGCAACTAGCACGCGAAGGACTCGAGAAGATCTAGTTAGTAAAGGCCAACTTAAAGCCAACAACCAAACCAAAATTAAGCCTATAAAAATTAAGGCAAAGAACCCGATCCATAAACCTGGAGATTGGTTTGGGTTAGCCAACAAACCAATCAGCAGGACAATTGTTAGCAACACCGGAAGTACCCAGCGAGGAAGAGCATGAATTCTCACTAAATAGGGGGCACTAGCTTTTTCTAGTTTTTGTCTGAACGAAGTCATTCTCACTCACACTTTCATAACTGGGTTACCTCTAGTGTGGCGGATATGTTCGTGATAACCAGGCATCAACCAGCAAACCTGCAGGATTTTCTAAAAGATATTAAAAAAATGGTTCAAGGATTGTCTCTGGAACCAGGATTTATTGAAATCTTGGCAGGCAGATCACCAGATGATGCAACAACTTTGGTTGTTGTTCAAAAATGGGATTCCATCGGTAATGCTCGCAGGGCAATTAATTCCGGCAAGAACCGTATGGAGGTTTGGCCGGTTATGTCGAGTGCTCAAGATGAACCAACCATGTTTGAAACATTATTTGAGTTCAAGGATGGGTTTGGAACTGAATTTGAATCGGTGCTTAACCAAGATTAATTAAGTCTTTAAGTAGGCTGAAGGTTCACTACTTATATACACAAAAAGGGGAAGACCTCTCATGGCCGCTGATCGAGTGGAAGCCATAGTCAATTTGGCTAAACGTCGCGGTTTTGTTTACCCATCAAGTGAAATTTATGGTGGAACACGTTCTGCTTGGGATTATGGTCCATTAGGTGTGGCATTAAAAGACAATGTTCGAAATCAATGGTGGCAAACAATTGTTAGATCAAGAGAAGATGTGGTGGGACTTGATTCCTCAGTAATTCTTGCTTCTCAAGTTTGGCAAGCCTCAGGCCACGTTGAAGCATTTGTGGATCCATTAACCGAATGCAAACAGTGTCACAAAAGATATAGAGCTGATCAATTAATTGAAGCCTATGTTACGAAAAATAAAAAAGAACCAGCAAATGGTTTAGCAGATATTGCTTGTGCAAATTGTGGTACTCGTGGACAATTTACAGAAGAAAAAATGTTTAATGGCATGCTTCGCACCCACATCGGAGTTACAGAAGATGATGGCGCACTTCATTATTTAAGACCAGAAACAGCTCAAGGAATATTTGTTAACTTTAATAACGTACTTACATCCTCTCGAAAGAAACCACCTTTTGGTATTGCTCAAGTTGGTAAAGCTTTTAGAAATGAAATCACTCCAGGTAATTTTATTTTTAGAACTAGAGAATTTGAGCAAATGGAATTGGAATACTTTGTTAAACCAGGAGAAGATGAGAAATGGCATGAATACTGGTTAGAACAAAGATGGAATTGGTATGTAGATCTGGGAATAAAACCAGAAAACTTAAGAAAATTTGAACATCCAAAAGAAAAACTTTCCCATTATGCGAAAAGAACTGTGGATATTGAATACAAATTTGAATTTGCAGGTTCAGAATGGGCAGAACTAGAAGGCGTTGCCAACAGGACCGATTATGATTTAAAGACTCACAGTCAAGCAAGTGGTACAGATCTTAATTTCTTTGATCAAGAAAATAATGAAAAATATATTCCTTATGTAATTGAACCTTCAGCGGGATTAACCAGAGCAGTGTTAGCTTTTCTACTTGATGCCTACGATGAAGATGAGGCTCCTAATTCAAAAGGTGGAGTAGATAAGAGAACAGTATTAAGACTTGATCCAAGACTTGCTCCAATTAAAGTTGCAGTTTTACCTTTATCAAGAGATGAAAAGTTGAGTCCGGTGGCAAAAGAAATTGCCCAAGAATTGAGAAGAAAATATATGGTGGAATTTGATGATTCAGGTGCCATTGGTCGAAGATATAGAAGAGCAGATGAAATTGGAACACCATTTGCTGTCACAGTTGATTTTGAAACTTTAGATGATAAAAGTGTCACAATTAGAGATAGAGACAGCATGGAACAGGTAAGAGTTCCCATAGCAGAATTGCCAAATTGGTTAGGTTCTCGTTTACCTGCGTAAAATAGTTTTACCTATGTCTTTACAAACCTCAAGATTCGAAGTTGATCCTCCTGTTGTGCTTGCCCCTATGGCAGGAATAACCAATCAAGCATTTAGAAGACTTTGTCGTGAATATGGGGCTGGGCTTTATGTAAGTGAAATGGTGACTAGTCGAGCACTCATTGAAAGATCTCCTGAAACTATTCGCATGGTTACACCAGATCCTGATGAACAAATTAGAAGTGTGCAACTTTATGGAGTAGATCCAGAAGTTATGTCAAAAGCAGTCGAAATGCTAATCAGAGAAAATAGAGCAGATCATATTGATTTGAACATGGGTTGCCCAGTTCCAAAAGTTACTAAAAAAGGCGGGGGAGCAGCACTTCCTTGGAAACAAGATTTATTTAAAGCAATTTTAGAAAGTGCGGTAAACACTTCAAATAAAATAACTAGTGAATTAGGTGTGAAAAAAGTTCCCGTCACTGTAAAAATGCGTATGGGAATTGATGATGAGCATTTGACTTATATTGAAGCAGGAAAAATTGCTGCCAAGGCAGGTGTTACTTGGGTTGCCTTACATGCTCGAACAGCTGAACAAATGTATTCAGGTAAAGCTCGTTGGCAAGCCATCAAAACTTTGGTTGAGGAGTTAAAAGAATTTAATGTTCCAGTCCTTGGCAATGGTGACATTTGGTCTGCTCAAGATGCTTTAGCAATGGTTAAGGAAACAGGTTGTGCAGGTGTGGTGGTTGGTCGAGGTTGCTTAGGAAGACCATGGTTATTTGGACAACTGGCAGCTGCTTTTGCTGGCAAAGAAATCCCTAAAGATCCTGGTTTAGAAGTAGTTTCACAAATCATTAAACGACATGCAGTTTTATTGTGTGAACTATATGGCGAATACAAAGGCATTAGAGACATCAGAAAACATATGGCTTGGTATTTAAAAGGTTTCTCGGTGGGGAATCAATTAAGAACTTCATTGGCAATGGTTGAAAGTTTAGACAACTTAGATTTCTTGTTAGCAAAATTAGATATCAATCAAGCTTTTCCTGAAATTGTAGTTGATAAACCTCGCGGCAGAGTAGGTTCTCAAAAGAAAGTTTCCCTTCCACATAATTGGTTAAACAGTAGAAGTATTGAAAAGAATGAAGTTAAAGATCTTCGAGAAGCTGAATTATCTGTTAGTGGTGGTTAAATGTTTGGCATAATTAAATTGTTGTTCAAATTAATTCGGTGGGTAATTACCATAATTTTTATTGGGGCAATAGTTTTTGTGGGATATAACGCTTATGGAGTATGGACTAGTTCTAAATTAGATCAAAGAGATAAATCAGATGCAATAATTGTTTTAGGAGCTGCTCAATTTGATGGGGATCCATCACCAGTTTTTAGTAATCGTTTAGACCATGCTTTAGAACTCTACAAGGAGGAAGTTTCTCCTCTAATAATTACTGTAGGCGGGAAACAACAAGGAGATAGATTCACAGAAGCAGAAGCCGGATTTAACTATTTAAACAGATCAATTAAAAAGAACAACTTAACAGCAATCACAGATGGCAAAGACACTTTAGAAAGTTTTGAATTAATTAGAAATGAATTTCCTGATTTAAAGAGTGTAACGATAGTAAGTGATCCAGCGCATTTATGGAGAAGTCATCTTATGGCCCAAAATCTAGGTTTTGAAACAAATTTGTCTGGCACTCAAGAAGGTCCGGGCAGTGAACTAAGTAATTCATATCTGGTGAGAGAACTTGCTTCAACTCTTCGTTATGAGTTCAAGCGACATTTTGAAAGTCAGTGGTCTTTACTAAGGTCAATAGTGTTATGACATTTCAAGATGATCAATTATCTCCCGGATATAACCAATTTGACGAAGAAAGATTTGTTACCGAATTACCTAAACGCCATGGCAGAAGAGCATTTGCTCGAGATAAAGCCAGAGTTTTACATTCAGCAGGGTTAAGAAGACTAGCTGCTAAAACTCAAATGATGTCTGCTGGTGCAGATGATTTTCCGCGCACCAGACTTACCCATACTTTGGAAGTTGCACAAATTGGTCGAGAACTTGGTGAGGCATTAGGTTGCGATCCTGATTTAGTTGAAACAGCTTGTTTAGTTCATGACTTAGGACATCCACCATTTGGGCATAACGGAGAAGAAGCTTTACACAAAGCATCTTTAGATATTGGTGGTTTTGAAGGAAATGCCCAAACATTTAGATTACTAACCCGTCTTGAATCAAAAACAATTCGTGATGGCAGATCTCTGGGTTTAAATTTAACTCGAGCAACTCTTGATGCCGCCACAAAGTATCCTTGGGGATTTGATGGTAAAAATCCTAAATTTGGTTATTACCAAGAAGATAAGGAAATATTTGATTGGGTTAGATTAGAAGTTAAGAGTCAAGGCAAAGTATTTGAAGCCCAAGTCATGGATATTGCAGATGACATCGCATACAGCGTTCACGATATTGAAGATGCAATTTATGGTAAGCATTTTAGCCCACTAGCACTTGATTCTGAACCAGAATTTAAAGAAGTTGTTAAACTTGCTGCAAAAGAATATGCCTCTGAAATTGATGAAAGTATTTTAAGTAAAGCACTAAATTCATTAATCAACCAAAGTTGGTGGGTGAAATCCTTTACCGCCACACAAGTCGATATGGCGTCATTGAAAAACATGACTAGTCATCTAATCGGTAAATTTACCGAAGAAATAGAACAAGCAACAAAATCAGGAAATAAGGAAAACAATTTAACAAGGTATAACGCAAATTTAATAGTTCCTCTCGACACAAAAGCTCAAATTGCTGTCCTAAAATCAGTTGTTAATTTATTTGTGATGCAACGAAAAGGGGCGGCAGAAAATTATGCCAAAGAACAAGATTTGATTTTGAGTATTGTTGATGGATTACAAAATAATCCACTAAAACTTGATCCTCAGTTCAAACAGCAGTACGACAACGCTGAAAGTAGCAAGGAAGCCAAAAGAGCAGTGATTGACCAAGTTGCCAGCCTTACAGACTCTTCAGCAAGAAGACTTGCCCAAGAATTTGTAGGCTAAGACTCATGGCAGGAAGAATCCGAAACGACGATGTAGTTTTAGTTCGTGAGCGTGCGCGAATCGATGAAGTTGTTCGCGAACACGTTTCTTTAAAAAGTGCTGGAGGAGCAAGCCTTAAAGGTTTGTGTCCTTTTCACGATGAAAAATCTCCTTCGTTTCATGTCACACCTTCCAAAGGTTTTTGGTATTGCTTTGGTTGCGGTGAAGGCGGAGATGTTATTGGCTTCTTACAAAAAATTGAACATTTATCTTTTAGTGAAGTAGTTGAGAAACTAGCTGGTAAATATAACATCCAACTTCGCTATGACGAATCATCAAACAGATCAGGAATCAATACAGGTCAGCGCACCCGCATAGTTGAAGCAAACAAATTAGCAGCTGAATTCTTTGTCCAAAATCTTAATTCTCCTGAAGCAGAAACAGGCAGAAAATTCTTAACTGAACGTGGCTTTGATAAGGCGGCAGCCCATAAATTTGGTGTTGGCTATGCCCTTAAAGGTTGGGATTCTTTAACTAATCATTTGAAACAAAAAGGTTTCACTGACACAGAACTCACTTTGGCAGGATTATCAGTAGCAGGACAGCGCGGAGTTTATGATCGTTTCCGAGGAAGATTAACTTGGCCGATTAGAGATGCCAGTGGTGATGTGGTCGGATTTGGTGCACGAAGACTTTATGACGATGACCAAGGCCCAAAATATTTAAACACTCCAGAAACCCCTGTTTACAAAAAAAGCCAAGTTTTATACGGAATCGATTTAGCGAGAAAAGAAATTGCATCTAGTAAACAAGCTGTGATTGTGGAGGGTTACACAGATGTGATGGCTTGTCATTTGTCTGGGGTCACTACGGCTGTTGCAACTTGTGGAACTGCATTTGGTGATGATCATGCTCGAGTTTTAAGACGATTCTTAATGGATCAAGAACAATTGCGTGGAGAAATAATTTATACCTTTGATGGTGACGAAGCAGGAAGAAAAGCTGCCCTAAAAGCATTCAATCTAGATCAATCATTTGTGGCCCAGACTTTTGTGGCAGTGGAATCAAGTGGATTAGATCCTTGCGAACTAAGACAAAAAAGCGGCAATGATGCAATAGTTGCGCTGGTTAAGTCAAGAGTTCCCTTGTTTGAATTCGTAATTAAATCCACAATTGCAAGCTTTGACTTAAATACAGCCGAAGGCAGAGTTTCAGCACTAAGAGCAGCAGCACCAGTTGTGGCTGGGATTAAAGATGTTGCATTAAGACCTGAATACACCAGAATGCTTGCCGGTTGGTTAGGTGCTGATTCAAACACCGTAGTTCAAGCTGTTGGTACTGCA
>Ga0209444_10000504_pt1 | contig 21393 bp, 16 predicted proteins | sample LauGreFaBDMM15DN_2_FD_188215 | JGI IMG/M metagenome (GOLD analysis project Ga0209444, IMG submission 188215) | Freshwater lake microbial communities from Lake Michigan, USA - Fa13.BD.MM15.DN (SPAdes) (version 2) | ecosystem: Environmental > Aquatic > Freshwater > Lake | place: Lake Michigan... | reverse complement strand
CTCGATACGGCCACCTTCGAAACCGGGGCCACGTTCACCCTAGGCGATGTCGAGGTCCGCACCTTCAGTGTCCCCCACGATGCCGCCGATCCGGTGGGGTTCCTCTTGGCAACCCCGGCCGGGAATATCGGCTTCCTGACCGACCTGGGACATGCCACCAAACTCATCCTCGAACGAGTAAAACCTTCGAACCTCCTGGTACTCGAGGCGAACTACGACGTGAAGCTGCTTCAAGACGATACCCGACGCCCGTGGAGCACCAAGCAGCGCATCGCCAGCCGGCACGGGCATCTTTCGAACCACGCCGCCTCAGAAGTAGCCACGGCCATCCTGCACGACGGCCTGCGTCGCATTTACCTCGGCCACCTCAGCAGCGGCTGCAATACCCCGGAGCTGGCCCGCAAAACGGTCGGAGCCGCCCTAGAAGCAGCCGGTGCCAAGCATGTCCAACTCGAGAATACCTCCCAGGACACCCCCTGCCCCACGGTGACGTTGTAGGCATTCCGGGGATTCTTTGCGAAGAGGACCGGGCCGTCCAAGACGCAAACCGGTCGATCCTTCGATCAGCCTTAGCCGGAGCGCTTTCTGTTGGATCGGTCGTGCTGGCTGCGCCTTGTTGCGCAAAGAGCTTCGTTGTTCGCTCGTTATGGGCCTGAGAACGGTCTGAGTAGGGCCCGAGCCTCGTCCTCGCCCCGTCTCGCGAAAGCATCCGACACCCCATCGCTTTTATCCCCACAGAAATCATTACGGGTTAGCGGGTGTGGATTCCGAGGGGGCGCGGATCATTGATTCTCACCCACCCTCGGGTTCGCCCTCTTTAGGCCGTGGGGATCGTAGCCGGTGATTCCGGGGTGTGGGTCTCCACCCAGCGGGCCATGAGCCACAACAAATCGCTGAGACGGTTGAGGAAGATGAGGATCTCGTGGTTCTCCACTTCCCCAGAATCGCGCAGCACGAAGACGCGCCGTTCAGCTCGGCGGCAGGTAGTCCGAGCCACGTCCAGCGCCGCGGAGTGGAGGGTCATGCCCGGGGTGGCCCATCCCTTGAAGGTAATGCTCTGGGCCTCGATTTGAGCCACTAGCACATCGAGCTTGGCAGTCAGAGTCGGCGTCACCGCCTGGAACCCGTCGGCCAGGTAGCGCTGCGTGTCTTCTTTGGCCGTCGCCAATTCGCCCATCAAAATCACTAGGTCTTTCTGGATGACCAAAAGATTGTCGCCTATGAAGGCATCGACGGAAGTCGCTCGAGCCATTCCGATGGCGGCATTCAGCTCGTCGACTGAACCATAGGCCTCAACCCGGGGATGGGCCTTGGAAACCCGGCGGTTGTACATCAAGCCAGTGGTTCCGGAATCTCCGGTGCGGGTGGCAATACTCATGCGGCGGAAGAGTGGACGCGATGCCGCGCCGCGCAACCGAATCAGCCGGACTTTTTAAGGAAATTACTTCCCCTTAGATCCGTCCGCTCAGGACCGCCGCCCGTTTTTGACGCTGCGGGGGCAAAAGGTCCGATTCCCGGGCCGCTCGGGCATGGCTGCGGGCGGAGTCCCTCCGTTGCCGCGCCTCGTCAATCAGCATCCATGTGTAGTGGACTTGGGTCTCTTCGGCGGAAGTTCGACCCACCCACGGAATCTGCACCAGCAAGCTCTCGGCGTCTGTGAAACGCTGGTGATTGACTAGGGCCAACGCGTGGTTGATCTGGCAGGAAACCGACTCTGGCGATCGGTTGAGCAGCTCTAAAGTCAACCGAGCTGTCTCTGCAGGCTCCCGGCCGAGGGCGATCATCACGGCGGCATGATTGTGTCGGTACACCGGGTTGGTGGGTTCCAATTGGTAGGAATGCGCGACGGCCTCCGCCAGCGTGTCCATGTCTTGGGTTTCGGCAGCAACGCTGGCCAACTCAAACCAGAAGGTTGGATCCTTCAGAAACTCCTTTTCTACCCGACGCAGCAGGGTCGTGGCTTCCAAAGAACGGCTGGCCCGACGCAAGCCTGCGACCATCCGCGCCACCAGCACGGCGTCCGGGGTTGGGCATTCTGCGATCCGCGCGAAGTCTGCTGCGGCATCCAAGTCGCGCCTCAGGCTCAGGTCGATTTGGCCGTCTAGGTAGCAACTGTAGGCGCTCATTCGGCCGGCCAGCGAACTTTCACCCCGCATGGCGATGGCTATTTGTCGCAAACGATTCCAGTCCTGACGCTGCAGGAGCAATTCGGCCGTCGCCAACCACAGATCCGGGGCATACGGAAACACCTTCACCTGCTCCAACCCCAATTCAACGGATCGATCTGCGAGACCAAAGGCTTGGAAGGCTTCCATCAATCCAGTCGCCTCACCCGGACTGGACGGAGCCCGCTGGAACGATTTAAGCCGACTCATCACCTCGGAGGAGCGCCCGGTGCGCGCCAGCAGGCGCCAAAGACCCAGATGATCGGCCAGTGATTCTTCGTGTCGCTCCATTCGGCGAGCAAGGGTTTGCTCATAGCCAGTGGCCTCCCCGAGTTGCTCAAACACCATGAGCAACAACTGCGAGGCTTCCGCATGGCGCAGGGGATCGGTCTCTGCGGCCAGCAAACGATCGCGGGCCGCCGCCTTTCCGGTAATAGGTCCCCAACCGGCCTCCCAGGCTGGACCAATGAGAGCCATAGGATCCGTCACCATGAGGGCCTGCTTTTGCCGATGCCAGAGCTCCTCAAAGCGGTCCATGCGTCGCGCCAAAAACAACGACCGGGCAAACCAACCGTTCAATTCACCGGTGTCGCGAGCGGCCAAATCGCGTAGGAGAGCCACGGTGGCATTGTAGTGGCCTGCGTGGTCGAGAAACCGGGCAAAACGCACAACCTCTAGAGAATTGGTCGCCGATCGTTTGAGCAACTCCACGCCGCAGGCATATCCAAAGCGCACGTCTTCCTGGGTCCATTTCTGAGCTCCCGAAAGGAGCTCCAACGCACCCTGCCGAGCCTCCAAACTGGCCGGGTCGTTGGCCAAGGCGGTCTTCCAGGCCGTAACAGACTCGGGGAGCTTTCCTGCAAGTCCGGTCGCGCGCGCAGTCTGGATCAATGCCCGAGATTGGAACTTGTCGAGCAGGCTGACTCGATCCGGCGGGTCGATTTCCGGGGTAGAGACCACAAACAAGGGGGTCACCGCCACCAAGACCGATCCTACCAACAGGGCCACAGCGATCGCCGCCCAGCGAAACGAACGGTCAGTGACGAGAACCCGCAGCAAACTGTTCTCAATGGGTTGAGAGCTGTCTTCTTCGAGATCGGGCTTTTTGAAATCAGGATTTTTGAGATTGGGCTTCTTTGAACCCAGCGGATCAGGCGGGGTTTCTGACGAGCCCGGTGTCCCAGAAATCATTTACTCTACATCGGCAACCATCAGGATTTTTGAAGCGCTGATTGCTTCGATCGTCGTCCGCGGAACTAAAACAGCGGGTATTAGGAGAAATTCTCCCGGTCGAACTTCACGTTGAAACTCTCCCACTCGCACTCGGGTGATGCCCGAGACACCCCCCAAGACCCTCGGCCCATTTCCCAAATCCGAGCCCCGGGTCGCCCCGGCTTTCAGACTTATTAGATCAACCGAGAACAACCGATGGCGCACCAGCGGTCGAACAGACACTCCCGGTGCCACGGCCGACCAGAACTCAGGGATGAGCTCCGAATGGGTATCGGAAAAGTCGATGGATTCCAGGGCTGCCTCCCGGTGCAACTCTCGAGGTTTGCCGTCCAGGCCGATGCGATTCCAATCAAACACCCGATAGGTGGTGTCGGAATTTTGCTGAATCTCGAAAACCAGGTTCCCGGCACCCAGGGCATGAGCCCGGCCGCTGGGCAGGAACATGGCATCACCGGCCCGGATCGGGTGCCGGTGGAAGCACTCTGCAACAGAACCGTCGTCCAACCGTCGGACAAACTCCGCACGAGTGACTCCACTGCGAAGTCCCACATAAATCTGAGCGCCCGGATCGGCCTCCGCGAAATACCACATCTCAGTCTTAGGCTCACCATCTAAGGCCATCGCTTTCTCCGCCGGAGGGTGAACTTGAAGAGAAAGGTCTTCACGGCAATCAAGGATTTTGACGAGCCATGGGAAGCGCTCGCCCAATGCCACGGGCCGACCCATCAGTTCCGGACCATGATGCTCCATCAGGTCCCGAAGCGAGGTTCCGGCCAGAGGCCCTTCCGCCACAATCGACTGCCCCTCGGGTCGATCAGAAATCTCCCAAGATTCACCAACCAGCACGCCAACTGGCAGGGATTTTCCCCACTGCGCTTCCAGCTTGCGCCCGCCCCAAAGACGTTCCTTGGGCAGAGGCCTGAAAACCAGGGGAGTCTCTAACATCAGGCCGCCGCGGTATTGGGTTCGGTGAAGTGACCAAAGGCCCGGAATTTGGCATACCGCGAGGCCAAACGCTGCGCCGGTGTTTGCGACTGCACTTCGGCCAAATGGCGCAGAAGTCCCTGCCGCAGCGTGAGGGCTGTAGCCTCAAGATCCAAATGGGCTCCGCCCAACGGTTCCGAAAGCACCTCATCCACCAAGCCAAGAGAACTCAAATCATTGGCCGTGATCTTCAGCGCCGCCGCCGCCTTCGGGGCTGCCGTGCGATCCTTCCAGAGAATGGCCGCACAACCCTCCGGACTAATCACCGAATAGTAGGCGTTTTCTAGAATTAATACCCGGTCGGCCACACCAATGCCCAAAGCTCCGCCGGACCCACCTTCACCAATGACGCAAGCGATGATAGGCACTTCGAACATCATCATTTCGCGCAAATTCACGGCGATAGCCTCAGCAATATGACGTTCCTCGGCACCAATGCCCGGGTAAGCCCCAGCCGTGTCGATAAGAGTGACAATGGGCAAACCAAACTTGTCGGCCATTTTCATCAGGCGAAGGGCTTTTCGATACCCCTCGGGATGCGCCGAGCCGAAGTTGCGTAAGATGTTTTCCTTGGTGTCGCGGCCCTTCTGTGTGCCGATCACCAACACCTTTTCGCTGCCGAGTCGTGCAAACCCAGCGACCATCGCCCGATCGTCCGAGTAGAGCCGATCGCCATGCAGTTCTTCGAACTCACTGAACGTCGTCTTGAGATAATCCAGCGTGTAAGGACGCCGAGGGTGGCGCGCCAACTGAACTCGCTGCCACGGCGTTAGATTTGAATACAGCTGCCGCTGGGCCTCCTGGATCTTGCCTTCCAGCAGGTGAATCTCTTCTTTCCAAGAGATTCCCAATGAGGGTGTGGCCGGCTGGGAACGCAACTCGTCGAGCTTGCGCTGGAGTTCGGCGATGGGTTTTTCGAAATCGAGAAAGTGTCTCATTGACGGGGCATCCACCCCTGTTGGGCAGATTAAAGACCCACCCTTGGAGTCGCAACGGTGGAGTTGAGCACCCCTCCTGCTGTTCATTTTCTGTCTTCCGCCGGCAGGATCCCTTCGCAACCATTGGCTCGCAATGAAACGCCGATCGACTGCCAAGGCTCCCACCAAAAAGTCCCAGAACGACTCCCTCCCACGCCCCTTCTCGTCCATCGTTGTGGATGGCATCGAACGCGCACCCAGCCGTGGCATGCTCTACGCCACCGGGTTTACGAAGGAAGATTTTCAGAAGCCTCAGATCGGCGTGGCTTCCACCTGGAGCATGGTTACGCCGTGCAACATGCACATCGATCAACTGGCCGTCAGTGTCACTCAGGGCATCAATGAAAACGGTGGAAAGGCCGTGGTCTTCAACACCATCACCATCTCGGACGGCATTTCCATGGGCACCGAGGGCATGAAGTACTCTCTGGTGTCCCGCGAGGTCATCGCTGACTCCATCGAGACGGTCGTGGGTTGCCAGGGTTTCGACGCCTTCGTGGCGGTGGGCGGTTGCGACAAAAACATGCCGGGCTGCATCATGGCCATGGCCCGATTGAACCGCCCCAGCATCTTCGTGTATGGCGGCACCATCCTGCCGGGCGAACTCCACGGAAAAGACGTAGACCTGGTGAACATTTTTGAGGCGGTCGGCAAGAATGCCGCCGGCGCCTGCTCGGCCGAAGAGGTCGAGGCCGTCGCCGAGGTGGCCGTCCCGGGAGCCGGTTCCTGCGGTGGGATGTACACGGCCAATACCATGGCCTCGGCTATCGAGGCTTTGGGCATGAGTCTTCCGAATTCATCCGCGCAAGCAGCCGTGTCTCAAGAGAAAACGCGCGACTGCGAAGACGCCGGTGCGGCCGTGCTGAACTTGCTGAAGAAGAACATCCGTCCGCGCGACATCATGACCAAGAAGGCGTTCGAAAACGCCATGACGGTAGTGATCGCCCTCGGCGGATCGACCAATGCGGTGATGCACCTCATCGGCATGGCCCACTGCGCCGGCGTGAAGCTGACCATCGACGATTGGACCCGCGTCGGAAAGCGGGTGCCGGTGCTGGCCGACCTCAAGCCCTCGGGCAAGTACGTCATGGCTCGCTTGGTCGAGATCGGAGGCACTGTACCCTTGATGAAGATGCTCTTGGACAAGGGGTTGCTCCACGGAGATGTCATGACTGTGACCGGCAAGTCTCTCGCCGAAAACCTCCGCAATGCGCCGAGTTACCCAGCCGGACAAGACATCATTCGCAGCTTCGATAACCCCATCAAGAAGGACAGCCACCTAGTCGTCTTCCGCGGCAACCTCTGCCCCGGCGGTGCACTCGGTAAGATCTCGGGCAAGGAAGGCCTCACCTTCAGCGGCAAGGCCATCGTGTTCGAAAACGAAGAAAAAGCCCTTCAAGGAATCTTGGGCGGCAAGGTGAAGAGCGGGCATGTCATCATCATCCGTGGCGAAGGCCCTAAGGGCGGACCCGGCATGCGCGAGATGTTGTCCCCGACCAGCGCCATCATGGGCAAGGGACTCGGTAAGGAAGTTGCCCTGATCACCGACGGCCGCTTCAGCGGCGGTTCCCACGGATTTGTCATCGGTCACACCACGCCGGAAGCCTTCGACGGCGGCCCAATCGCCGTGATTAAGAACGGGGACCCGATTACCATCGACGCCAAGAAGCGTGAGATCAACCTGGGCATCCCGGCCAAGGAATTGACCTCCCGCCTCAAGGCCTGGAAACAACCCAAGCCCAATTACACCCGCGGAGTTCTGGCTAAGTATGCGGCCACGGTCAGCACGGCCAGCGAGGGCGCGGTCACCGATCGGCAGTTCTGAGGCCCTGCTTCAGAAACCCCCAATCCTCGACAAACCCCATGGCCCTGCGCATTAAAATTTGCGGTATCACCCGAGAAGAGGATGCGTGGGCTGCGGTCGACGCGGGCGCCGACGCACTGGGGTTTGTCTTCGTTCCTGGAACGCCCCGGTTCATTGAGCCGGAGCGGGCTGCCACCATCACGAGGCACCTGCCTCCGTTCGTGAGTTGCGTTGGGCTTTTCGTCAACGCCGACCCCGCACTCATCCGGGCCGCTGTCATCGAGGCGCGGCTCGACACGGTTCAACTCCACGGAGATGAACCCCCGGAGGTGGGGTTGTTGCTTCGGGGACAGGTGCGGGTGATTCAGGCCTTCCGCGTTCAGGGGCCCGAAACCCTGCAGCGATTGCCTAACTACCGGAAATCCGCCGATGCGTGGCTCTTAGATGCCTATGTCTCTGGAGCGGCGGGCGGAACCGGGGCCCGCTTCGATTGGAATCTCGCGGTGCAAGCCCGCGAACTGGGCCATCCTCTGATCCTCGCCGGCGGTCTAAAGCCTGAGAACATCGCGGATGCGGTCCGGCAAGTACGCCCTTTTGCTGTAGATGTGTCGTCCGGAGTCGAACTCTCTCCAGGACGGAAAGATTCCGAGAAGGTGCAAAGGCTCATCGCTGCGGCGCGATCTGCCTGAACTGATGATGCGACAGAAATCAGCCCTTCCCGAGGTAGGGCTAGATCTCCGAGCTGGCCGCACGTGACCTGGCACTTTCGCAGAAGGCGTTCCATCCTTTTCAGGTAGGGCGGGATCTTTGTGCGACGGCAATTGTGCGACGGCAATTGTGCGACGGCAATTGTGCGACGGCAATTGTGCGACGGCAATTGCCTACGGCGCTTTCGGAAAAATTACTCTACCCTCTTCACCCTACCCTCTTCAGGTAAGGCTGGATCACTGGCCTGGGAATGGAGGGGGCTGGATGTTGCGCGGGCGAGAAGGGTTGGCTGGCACTGTTCCGCCCAATTGATCCGGAGACGGGGATATCGACGGCACCTCGATGCCGCCATGGACCGCCGTCCCACCCGCCTGAATGGCGTTGGCAGCGAACGGAGTGGATTGCAGCGTGCCGAATCCTTGACCCCCACTCAGGACAGCCCCACCCCGTCCAATAACCGTGGGCATCTGGCCTCCCTGAACCGCCCCAGGAAAGAAGCCACCGTTCATCGCGCCAGCGTTGTTGCCCGGCTGGTTCATAATCGGCGGAGGGGGTTGGTTACCCCGCAATGCACTCGGAGGAAGACCCGGAGCCCCTGGAGCGGCCCCACCGGGTGCGCCACCGGAGCCCGGCACCTTCACGGCATTGTCTTTGAAATTAAGGGGGATTTCTTCGTCATTGAAGGCGATGAGCACCGTCTTTTCGACTGAATTGATGGACATCAACTTCAGCACGCCATCAGCGACGTTTACTTCATCATCCAAGATCAGGGCTCTGGGATACTGGATTGGCTTGCCTTTAGGCTGATAGGCCACGAAGGCCCGCTTTTCGCCTCGAATGCTCGTAAAACCCGTTAGAAAGAACTCCGGCCGATCCTTTGGCGGTTCTTTTTCGGGCTCAGGCGGCGGCGCCGGGGCCGCCGGCGGCTTGATGCCGAAGGCGTTGCGCTTGGGAATCCGGGCGTACCGATGAGCCAATGCAGCCGGTTCCGCTGCTGTCTCAGGCTCGACCGATGCCTCGGGCCCGGTGGAAACCCCTTCCACGATCGGCTCTGCCGACGTCGATGCCGCTGAATCAGCGGAGGCTTTCGAATCCTCAGCCCGGACATTATCAGCCCGGACATTGCACGCCATGACCGCAAGAAATCCAGCAGCCACCACGGCGGCTCTTCGGTATATCCAAGGATGCTGCCTGTGAACGGCTCCCTGCTGGGACATCGACATGTCCTCAGAAACACCGGATGTGGCAAATGGTTGCAGCATGGAGGAAGTCTATTCCCAGCCCAACTGGGAGTAATAGCATTTGCCGATTCCAAGGCCCGTGCCCAGAGAAGATTTTTCTGAACAAAATCAAACTTGGGCACACAAAGCCTGAGTCTCGCGAGATCCATTGCACACACCGAGTCGTCCATCGGGGTCAATTTCGCGTCGACAAACCCAAGCTCCCACCGCTCCAATTACAGCCTATCGGGTCAGTCTGCAGGGGGGATCGCTCCTCAAGCGGGACGGTCACCGATTCGATCCTTCGAATGGAAACCCCACATTCTTCCAGACAGCCCACCTCGGCCCAGTTCGCCCCCAACGCGCCGACGGCCGAATCCAACGGTCGATTATTTCGTCCCATGGACTGGCTGACCTTTGTCTTGGTGACGCTGTTTGTCATGGCCGGTTACCTGTACACCGTCGCTCCCGACCTGACGCTGGAAGACTCCGGTGAATTGGCTGTGGGCTCGATGTATGCGGGCGTCCCCCACCCTCCCGGTTATCCGGTGTGGACGATCTACTCCTGGCTCTTCACCAAAATCCTCCCGTTCTCGAGCATTGCTTGGCGGGTGGCGGTTTCCTCGGCCGTTGCCGCTGCGCTTTCGGCCGGCCTGACCGCGTTGCTCATCTCCCGCGGATCAAGCTTGATCCTCGAGGGCATCGACCTGTTCAAAGACCTTCCCCGCCGCACTGAAAACGCCATCACCTTCGTGGCAGCCTGGGTCGGCGGATCGCTGCTGGGCTTCAATGGGTTCATTTGGAGCCAGGGCGTGATTGTCGAGGTGTATACTTTGGCAGTGCTCAACCTCATGGGCATGTTCTGTTTGTTGCTCATGTGGATGTACCGACCGGACCGCCGCCGGTACCTGCACTGGGTCTTCTTCCTCTTCGGACTGTGCCTCTGCAATCACCAGACCCTAATCGTGGCAGCCATGGGCATCGAGGTGGCTATCGCGGCGGCTGACAAGCGTCTGGGTCGGGACTTTTTCCTCGGCAACACCATCATCTGGCTTCTGGGCTTGCTGGCCCACTTCGCCGGCAAAATTCATACCTTCGAGGGCAATTTGCCGGTCTTCATGATCTACAATTTGGTCGGCCTTGGATCGTTGGCCGCCATGCTTTGGCTCGCGTCGGAGACCGGCAAACTCGGCGACCAACTTCACGTAGTGCTTTTAGCCGGCGCGGCCTTCGCCGTCGGTGCCGCCTTCTACTTGTACATGCCCATCGCCTCGGCCTCGAACCCGCCCATGAACTGGGGTTACCCGCGCACTTGGGAGGGCTTCGTCCATGCCTTTACCCGGGGCCAGTATGAAAAGACCAACCCCAGTACCGATCCGGTGGTGATCTTCCGCCAGTTGTGGATGTACGCCCAAGGGGCCCGAGAAGAATTTAACTGGGCCAATCTCTTGGTAGGATTGGTTCCGTTCGCCTTCCTCAAGAAGATGCGCCTCCGCGAACGGGCCTGGCTCATCGGCCTCTCGGCGATCTACCTGTGTCTGGCCGTCCTACTACTCATTCTCCTCAACCCCGGCATCGACAAGTCAGCCAAAGAGTTGGTGAAGGTCTTCTTCACCACTTCCCACACCGTCATTGCACTGGCGGTCGGCTACGGCCTGTCGTTGGTGGCAGCATTGCTGGTAACGCAATACAACAAGGGGAACACCCGTTTCTTCATGTGGGTGGGCGGAGCCGTGGCTTGCGCCTTCAACCTGTACGAATTTGTCGATATTTATCTAAGTACCAACTTCACCATTCTGCGGGTGGCGGGGGCCTTGAGTTTGACTCTGTCCGTGGCATTCACCGGATGGGTGGTTCTCAACCGTGAGAAGCTTCGCATCGCACCGGTTTTAGTCATCTTCGCGCTCATCCCCTTCGACTCGATTCTCTCGCACTGGGGTGACAACGAGCAACGCGGCCACCTCTTCGGCTACTGGTTCGGTCATGACATGTTCGAGCCCGGCCGCGACGCCGGCCACGGTAAGACGCCGAAGGGCACCAACGGGGTTGCCCTCTACCCGGCCATGGCCCCGCATGCCGTTCTCTACGGCGGCACCGATCCGGGTCGCTTCTGCCCAACGTACATGATCTTCGCCGAATCATTCACCCCGGCCCAGCACCGCCTGGACCCCGGATTCGACCGCCGTGACGTGTACATTATCACCCAGAACGCCCTGGCCGATAACACCTACCTGGACTACATCCGCGCCCACTACAACCGCTCCGACCAATACCAATACGACAAGCCGTTCTTCCTCGGCATGCTCAACGACACGAAGTCGGAGGCCCGAGGCAAAACCAACACGATGGCCTCGCTCTTTGCTCCGCTCGATCGCGTGGTCCAGGGTCTCGGAGCCTCCATTGAAGAAGACCGCCGGGCCGGTGAATCCCTCTTCAAGGCGGACCACTTCAAGGACTTCGCCGCATTCACCACCAAGGTCACCGCGGGCACCGATCCGCTGTCCAAGCACCTGAAGGCCTCACTGGGAGCAGCCTCCACTCCGCAGGCGGTCGCCGACAAATTGAACCAACTCCTGCGCGGCCCTTCGCTGGCCGAAGACTCCGCCCGGTTCGCCACGGTGAAACTCACGCCCCATGTGCAGGCCTTCGCCGTCCAGAACCCACCGACGCCCAATCGTATTCGCCTGAACCGGTTGCTGCTGGAAAGCGCCTACCCTGGCCTCTTCACCGCCAGCCCCGGCGGGCTCTATCCCGACCGCGAAATCCTCTCGGCCACCCCCGAAGACGCGAGCAAGGCCTTCTCCGAATACACCATGGATGCGGCCAAGCGGTACCCCAACAATCTGAAGCCCGGTGAACAGGTATTCACACTGCCCGACGGGCGCATCTCGGTTTCGGGCCAGGTGGCGGTCATGCAAATCAATGGCCTGCTCACCAAGGTGATCTTCGACAAGAACCCCACGCACGAGTTCTACATCGAGGAATCCTTCCCGCTCGACTGGATGTACCCGCACCTCACGCCCTACGGCATCATTATGAAGATCGAGCGGAACCCGGTGCCAGAGATCACCGAGGACATGGTCCGTCGCGACCACGAATACTGGAGCCAGTATTCTGAGCGGTTCATCGGCAATTGGATCAATTATGAAACCCCGGCCCGTGAAGTCTGCGACTGGGCGCTCAAGACCTACTTGCAACGCGACCTAACCGGTTTCAAGGGCGACCCGGCCTTTGTCCGCGATGACAACGCCCAGAAGGCTTTCTCCAAACTGCGCAACGCCATCGGTAAATCCATTTACACGTCGCGGATCAACACGCCCGCCGCGAGCCCGCAGGTCCAGCAACGGATGATCAAGGAGGCGGAGTTCGCCCTGAAGCAGGCCTTCGCCTTCTGCCCGTACAGCCCGGAGACCGTCTTCAACTACTCCCAATTGCTGGCCACGATCGGCCGCTACGACGACGCGCTCGCGGTGGCCAAGACCTGTGAGATCTTCGATGCCGACAACCTCGGGATCCGCAACCTCGTCGAGCAACTCGAAGGCATCCAAAAGGGAGCTGCACCGACCGCCAACGCCCAGACCAAAGCTAGGGCTTCCGGACCCAATGCCGACGCCAAGGCCGTCTTCGACCTGGCCTCGGCGTACTTCTCGGCCGGCCAGAGCAATCAAGCCGTGGACGCTCTGGAAGTCTTGCTCACCAACAGCAGCACCAGGCCCGAAGTCTTCCTGTCACTGGTCGATGGCTACCGTCAACTGGGCCGGGTGGACAAAGTCGAAAGTGCTCTGGCCCGATACACCTCGGCCGAACCCACCCGCCCTGAAGGGTGGTACGACTTGGCAGCCGTCCGGATTGCTTCCGGCCTCAAGGACAGCGGTGTGGAGTCTCTGCAGAAAGCCTTGGCTCTGAGCGACGCCCGCCTCGCCCAAGACCCTAAGGCCATCGACCTGCGCAAGCAGGCCGCCCGAGATCCACGCCTCAAGGGCATCTCCTTGCCGAAGTAGTCCACGCTAAAAAAACACCACACCTAAAAATCTGCCTTGCGCGGGCGTTGGCTCACCCCAACCTCGCGCCCGATTTTTCAAATGAACTATTCGATCGCGCGCCGCGCTGCCTCGCTGTCTCCATCCCTCACCCTCGTCATTGATTCGAAGGCCAAGGAAATGAAGGCCAAGGGCGAGGATGTCGTCGGCTTCGGAGCCGGTGAACCCGACTTCGACACGCCCCAGCACATCAAGGATGCCGCCGCCGCCGCTCTGGCCGGGGGCTTCACCAAGTACACTCCCAGCAGTGGCATCCCGGAACTGCGGCAGGCCATCGCCGACAAGTTCCTCCGCGAGAACGGCCTGACCTACAAGCCTTCGCAGATCATTGTCAGCAACGGCGGCAAGCACTCCTGCTACAACGTCATTCTGGCCACCTGCCAAGAGGGTGACGAAGTGATCATCCCGGCACCCTATTGGCTCAGCTACCCGGAGATGGTGAAGCTGGCGGGTGCATTGCCGGTGATTCTGGAGACCACCGACCAGACCGAGTTCAAGGTGACCCCGGCGCAATTGCGTGCGGCCATCACCTCGAAGACCCGTCTCTTCATCCTCAACTCCCCGAGCAACCCGACCGGATCGGTGTACACGCCCGACGAGATTAAGGCCTTGGGCGACATTTGCGTTGAGAAGGGTGTGCTCATCATGAGCGATGAAATCTACGAGCACCTGACTTATGACGGAGCTCAGGTAAAGAGCGTGGCCAGCTTCAGCCAGGCCCACTACGACCACACCATCATCGTCCACGGATTCGCCAAGGCCTGGAGCATGACCGGATGGCGCTTGGGCTTCCTGGCCGCACCGGAACCCATCGCCAAGGCCATCGACGCCATCCAGAGCCACAGCACGAGCAACCCCTGCTCCTTCGCCCAAAAAGGCGGCGTCGCGGCCCTGACCGGCTCGCAAGCCCACCTGCCCGGTTGGCTGGCCGAGTACGCCAAGCGCCGCACCCGCGCCTGGGAAATGCTCAACGCCATGCCCGGTGTTTCGTGCGTGAACAGCAAGGGAGCCTTCTACCTCTTCCCCAACATCTCCAAGACCGGACTGAAGTCAGCCGACTTCTGCGCCCGGTTGCTCGAGCAGGAAAAGGTGGCGGCCGTCCCCGGCATCGCCTTCGGCGCCGACGATTACATCCGCATTAGCTACGCCACGAGCCTGGCCAACATCGAAAAGGGCCTCGGCCGCATGGATCAGTTCGTGCGCTCGCTCTGAACCCGGAGTCTCGTCTCCGTCTCGAACGGCAAATACGCCGTTCACGCCCGACCGATTTCAATGCGTATCAACAGGCCGGATCCCCCAAGGATCCGGCCTGTTTTAATTTTAATCCCCGTTTCCATCCCGCGGCTCGAAGGCGGAACGAAGGCCTTCCCCCACCCCGTTCAGAGCGGCCAACATCAAGGTCATTAGACCAGCGGGAAAGACCAGCAACCACCAGCGCACCCGGACCGAGTTGAGCTGCGAGGCCCCATCGGCGATCAACGTGCCAAGGCTGGCTTGGGGTGGCCGCACTCCGAGCCCGAGAAAACTCAGAAAGGACTCATAGAGCACCACGGCCGGCACCGTGAGGGTGAGGTACACGATGACCACCCCGGCGAGGTTGGGCAGGAAGTGCCGGAGCATTAGTCGGACCGGGGGCACACCGATGGATTGGGCGGCTAAGATGAATGGCCGTTCCCGAAGACTGAGCACCTGAGCTCGGACGATGCGCGCCATGGTGAGCCAGGACACCGAACCCAAAGACACCATCATCGCTGCCAATCGAAAGGCAGGAATCGACGCAGGCCACCGCTCCGAGAGCCATCCGACACAGCGAGTCTCGAAGAGCGTGAGGGTCAGCATCACCCAGACCACCGTGGGCAGGGCGTAGAGCACGTCGACAAAGCGCATCATCCAGGCATCCGTGCGCCCGCCTCGCCATCCGGAAACCAGCCCCCAGGTCACTCCAATCAACACGCTAACCCCGGCTCCAACCGCACCGACGAGGAGCGAAATGCGAGTTCCCACGAGCACTCGGGAAAACAGGTCCCGACCATGAATGTCGGTGCCCATCCAATGCAAGGCTCCGGGCGACACGAAGGGGGACTCGCTCCCCTGATTCGGATCGATAGCCATCACCCAGGGTCCAAACACCGACACCACGGTGGCCAACAGCAGGAAGACAACGCTGCTCACCGCCGTCCGGTTGCGGAGGAAGCGTCGCAAGGCCAGGCGGCCCGGACTGGAAGAGAGGGTGTTCATGACCCAACCCGAGGATCCACCCACCGCAGCAGGAGATCCGAAAAAAGGTTCAGCACCTGGAGCAGCAAGGAATAAAACAGCACCATGCCCATCATCATGGTGTAGTCCCGGCTGAAGAAGCTGTTGATGAAGAAAGCTCCCGTTCCCGGGATCTGGAAAACATTCTCCACGACAAAGGAACCCGTGAGCAAATCAGCCAGCATCGGCCCGGTGTACGAAATCACCGGCACCAGAGCGACAGGCACAACATGCCGCAGAATCACCGCCGTCTCACTCAGCCCTTTGGCACGAGCGGTTTGCACATGAGAACTCCGGAGAACTTCGATCATCCCCTCGCGCATCCATCGCGCCACGCGAGCGGCAAAGTAGAGGCCCAAGGTGAGTGTGGGCAGGACCGCGTTTTGCCACGACCCCCACAGCGCCACGGGAAACCACTCGAGCCACAGTCCAAGGACCAACACCAAAAGAGGCCCAAGTACGAACACGGGCACGCAAACCCCCACCAGAGTTAGTCCCGCTGCGGCGTAATCTGCCCAACCGCCCCGCTTCAAGGCCGCCAGAACTCCTAATGGAATTCCCAATCCGATGGCCACACCAAAGGCCATACCTCCCAGCGCCAAGGATACCGGCACCGTCTGACCCAGTAGGTCGTTCACAGAATGGTTGCGGTACTTGAGCGAGGGCCCGAGGTCTCCGTGCATCACATTGCCCAAATATCGCCCATATTGTCGCCAGAGGGGTTCATCCCAGTGATAGCGTGCCTTAAGGGCCGCCTCGACCTCGCGAGAAGCCGGGGCGCGTTCCCGATCGAAGGGGCCGCCCGGGACCGCCCGAAGCAGAAAAAAACTCAGCGTCGCCACCACCCAGAGCAGGACAGGAATTAAGGCCACTCGTGCCATCCAAGGTCTCATGGGCGGATCCTCCTCATGGAAAAGAATGGGTGCTCATCCATCCGATTGGGCCAGATTCCACCGACTTTACGGGGATCGGCCGCATAAAGTCCTACATGGCTGTAGAGGCCGGTCACCGGCACGGCCTCTACCACGAGAAGGGTCTCAGCCTCCCGAAGGATCCCGAGTCGACGCTGGGGATCGGCCTCCGCCGCTGCCGCCTGGAGCAGTCGATCGTAACGAACATCTTTCCATCCTGTCCGGTTGTTGCCGCTGTCGGAGAGGAAGCAGTCCAGGAAGGTCATCGGATCATCGTAATCGCCGACCCAAGATCCGCGGATGAAGTCGTAGTTCAGCGCCGACATTTCGGCGAGGTAGGTCTTCCACTCCAGCGGACGCAACTCGACCCGGATCCCCAGGTGTTCCCGGAGCATGGATTGGATCTCCACGCCGGTCTGCTCGTAGATCCTCGACCCGACATTGAAGGTGTATTCAATGGCTGGAAACCCCCGCCCTTCTGGATACCCAGCCTCGGCCAGGAGACGTCGTGCGGTCGCAGGGTCGTAGGAAAGCCCCGCCGGAGGGTGGTAGCCTCCGGTTCCGGCTGGCGTCACCGCGGCACTGGGCCGCTCGCCCATCCGGGTGATGCGGGCGGTGATCCGGGACCGATCCAAGGCCATGGCCACGGCGCGGCGAACACGGGCATCCTGAAAGGGTTTGCGCGTCGTGTTGAAGCGAATGAAGTCCTGACCCAAGTAATCGAAGCGGTGGAAGTCAGGGCGAGCGGCCAACTCCGGCCCCAGCTCGCCGGGGATAATCTTCCGGTCAGAAATGAGGTCTACTTCGCCATTGAGAAACAAATTGAGCGCTGTGGACGGATTATCTCCACAGAGGATGTCGATGCGTTCGGCCGTCACCTGGGCGGCATCCCAATACTGGGGATTCCGGCGCAAACGAAACCGATCGTTCACTCTCCAACTCAAGAGCTGATAGGGACCACTGCAAGGCAAGGGTTCGGCCCGGATCCATTGATCTCCCAAACGTTCCACCGCTCGGCGGGGGATGGGAGAAAACACCCGGGAAGCCGCCAACTCCAGAAAGTAGGGCGTGGGATTCTCGAGATGCACGCGGACCGTATGGGCATCGAGCGCCTCGGCTCCCAACCGGGAGGCATCGCGAAGTTCACCATTTACGATGGCTCGGCCATTTCGAATACAGAAGAACTGGCTCGCGTAATCGGCTGCCGTCGCCGGAGTAACAGCTCGTCGCCAGGACCAGACCACCTCCATGGCTTCGATAGGTTCTCCAGTGGACCACCGTGCCTCCGGCCGCAGAAAGAACAAATAGGTCAACCCATCGCTGGAAATCTCCCAATGCGAGGCCAACCCCGGCATCGCCATGCCATTGGTCGGATTAAACCGGGTCAAACCTTCAAACAGCGCCGAGGCGATACGCCCATCAGCCTGACCCGTTAGGATTTGCGGATCGATGGTCTCTGGCTCCGGACCGTTGTGTAGGACTAGATCGGCCCGTTCCAACGGCGAGCAACCCGTGAGAACCCACGCACACACACTCAAAACCACGCCGAGCGCGCGAACTGAGAGCCCGGGCCTCAAGGATTCAAACAGCCCGGCCCACCAATGCAGGCAACAAAAAACCCCCGTCTTGCGGACGAGGGCGTTTTGTTGAACCAGACTGTGGATCACTTTGCAACAGGGGCAGCAACAGGGGCAGCAACAGGGGCAGCAGGAGAACCAACAGCAGGGGCCTTCGGGGCCGCGTTGGTCAGAGAGATGAGAGCGTTGGCTGCAGAAGAAGGAGCTGCTGCTTCGGAGCGGCTGACCGCCTCGCGCACCGCTTTAGCCGCGGAACCAGAGCTGTTCTTTATGTTACCCAACCAAGCCAAGAGAATGCACAGGCCGAGAAAAATGCCACCGGTCCACTTGGTGATGCTGGTCAGCGCGCTGCCTGCGCCGGCACCCAACAGGGTATCCACTGCGCCGGAACCGAACGCCATGCCCATGCCAGCCTCTTTCTTAGGAAGCTGGATCAGAACCAGCAGACCCAGAAGGAGGCACACCAGTACGAGGAGAAAACTTAAAAGACCAATCAGAATACCCATGATATTAAAAAGTTGGGGGAGGAGTTGAAGTCGGAGAAAAGACTCAGATCGAGTTTTTGATGATTTCCACGAAACCCTTGGATTCCAAAGAAGCACCACCGACCAGCGCGCCGTCGATATCGGGTTGCTGGAGCAGTTCGCGGGCATTGGAGCCCTTCACGCTGCCGCCGTACTGGATGCGGACGCGGCGGGCAATGGCCTCACCGTGCATCGAGACGAGCACCTTGCGAATGAATGCGTGAACTTCTTGGGCCTGAGCGCTGGAGGCCGTCTTGCCGGTACCAATGGCCCAAACCGGCTCGTAGGCCAGCACTGTCGATTCCACCTGCTCGGCCGTAAGACCTGCCAGGCTGCCGCGGAGCTGAGTCTCGACCACTTGCTCGGTGATGTTCGCCTCGCGCTCGGCGAGCGTTTCGCCAACGCAAACGATCGGGATCAGGTTGTTTGCGTGGGCATTGGCGGCCTTCTTGGCGACTAGGGCGTCGGACTCTTTTTGGAACTGACGGCGTTCGCTGTGACCTAAAATCACGTAGCGCACCGACAACTCACGGAGCATGCCCGGGGCGATCTCACCGGTGAAGGCGCCGTATCCTGAGTCGCTGAGGTTCTGAGCACCCAGACGGATATTCGAACCCAACACGAGCTTGGAGACGTCGGAAAGGGCCGTGAATGCGGGGCAAACCACCACATCCACTTCCTTCACCGCGGCCAGCTCGCGAATCAGGTCCATGACCAAGGCCACGGCCTCGGAGTTCGTTTTGTTGCTCTTCCAGTTACCAGCAACGATTAATTTGCGCTCTTTATCCATGCGAAGCAGAAAACGAATATTAGCCACCGCCCCATTGGCGTAAAGGGGGAAAAGGCAGCCAACCCGCCAATCCGCAACCGACTTCAGCCGACCTCTCCGAAAAGGGGGTGGATCTCCGAGCTGTCACTGCCCACCTCAGCACCTTCGGAGAAATTGCCCTGTTTTTCCCCTGCCCTACCCCACAACAATCTTGCCTCAGGCCGCCGCCATTGCGGCACCGGGATTCAGTCCCTGTTCGGCTTGAAACGATCGGGGTCTCGGGCCCGGGAAATCGCGGCATCATAAGAAATCAGACACTTCGAGTAGAGGTCGTAGAGACAGTTGTCCATCAGCACCGAACCATCCCGGCCGCCCAACTGCATAATCGTGTAAAGTTGATGCAATTGATTCTCGCGAATCACCGACCGAGCGGCCGCAGTCATCATCAAGAGTTCGTAGGCGAGGACTCGGCGAGTCCGATCGATGGCAGGCATCAAATCCTGGGCGATGACGCCCTGAAGAGAATTGGCCAACTGCAGCACAACCTGTTTCTGAGCGCTCCCCTCGAAGATCCCGACGATCCGCTCCAGCGCATGCATCGCGCTGGGAGCATGGAGCGTGGCCAGCACCAGATGCCCGGTTTCCGCTGCGGTGAGTGCGGTCTGGATCGTCTCATGATCCCGCATCTCGCCGATGCAAATAATGTCGGGATCCTGCCTCAGGGCGTGGATGAGCGCATGGTTAAAGGACCGCACATCGGTCAGCACCTCCTGCTGCACCACGATGGCCCGACGGTTTTCATGAACTCGTTCGATGGGATCTTCAATGGTCAGGATCTTGCAGCGCCGCTCCCCGTTAATGAGGTCGACCATGTAGTTCATGGTCGTGGTCTTGCCCGCTCCGGTGGGACCCGTAATCAGGATTAACCCGTTGGTCTTACGAGCCAACTCATCGATGCGTGGAGGCAATCCCAGCTCCTCGCGAGTCGGAAAGAGTTTTCCGCAGAACCGGCAACTCAGCTCAGTGACCCCGTTGCGCCGGTAGAACGTGACCCGGATCCGACCGGCCACCGCGTGGCGGATGGAAATACACAGTTCCCAGAGCTGATCGAGCTTCTGCCGCTGCAAGTCGGTCAGGAGCGATTGGGCCATGACTTCGCAGTCCTCGGGCGACACGGCGTCCTCATCAGCCAAGAGAATCTCGCCGGTCACCCGAAAGGCGGGCGGAACTCCGACGATCACATGCAAATCGGAGGCACCCATCGACACGGCTTCGATGAGCAGTCGATCCATCCGGAAGTGGATGGCGTCGGCGATATGAGGGTTCATGATCTAAGAAATCGTCGAAAAACACCGGTACACCGCACAAAGAAACCGGGGCGCTCGGAACGCCTCAACCCATCGCTCGCAGCCCGGGAATCGGGCTGGATTTGCCAGGCCTGAGTAAAGGAAACCCGGGCCTCGTCATGAAAGCTCAGCAGAAGCTGGCAGTCTCCCGCGAGGAGCCAGGGCGAAATCTCACCCGGGGCCAGACTGCAGGCGTCCCGGGCCGATTGCAGCGCCTTGGCGAACTGACCATGGAATCGGCGGATCCGCCCGGTCAGCCAGGCGCAGGTCCAGTCGGACGGAAGAACACTGCGGGCCCGTTCGAAGCAATGGTCGGCCTGTTTTTCGCGGCGCGACAAGAACACGTCGCCCCGAGCCAACCAGACGTAGGCCGAATCACCCCGCTCCTCGATGCTGGCATCGGAAAAGGCGATGGCATTGTCGTGGTCCCCCAACCGGCCGAGCGCGACGGCCTTCGCGGCCAACAACTCCGGCGCCTGCGGAAATCGCTCCAGGGCCTTGTCGGCCCACAACCGGGCTTCGCGAAATTCGCCCAACTCAATCAAAGACCGCACTTGCCCCGCCCAAGCCGGAACGCTCGTCGGATTGTGCTCCAGCACGCGCGCAAAAAGCCGCAGGGCCAATTCGAAGTCACCCAGGCAGAATGCGCGCTCGGCCTCCGACGACCAGTGCGTCTCTCCGGCGGCCGGCCGCAGAGACTGCTGCCCGGAAGAGTCCGGCCCTGTTTCGAATTCCAATTTCCCAAAGCGGCTCATGGCTGTGTTTGATCGTGGAAAAACCATCGGCCATAGACCCGACCTAGGAAATCGGAATGTCGCACCGCCGACATGCGGTGAAAGGCCTCTGCGAAGGGCGCCTCGGCATTGCGGCGGACTCCGC
>Ga0209444_10000501_pt1 | contig 21417 bp, 1 predicted proteins | sample LauGreFaBDMM15DN_2_FD_188215 | JGI IMG/M metagenome (GOLD analysis project Ga0209444, IMG submission 188215) | Freshwater lake microbial communities from Lake Michigan, USA - Fa13.BD.MM15.DN (SPAdes) (version 2) | ecosystem: Environmental > Aquatic > Freshwater > Lake | place: Lake Michigan, USA... | reverse complement strand
TTTCCTAAATATACCATCATAGAGGCTACCTCTCTTTTCCAAGATTTCAAAACCCAAAAAGTTTCTTCGTTTCAAATTGTCATTGCTCCAAAAAGTCATTCTGGAACGCACATCGTTATAACAACGAAGAACAGATGACAACAATGATTCCTAAACCTACCAATCACTTTCCTAAATATACCATCATAGAGGCTACCTCTCTTTTCCAAGATTTCAAAACCCAAAAAGATTCTTCGTTTCAAATTGTTCGTCCTCCAAAAAGTCATAATGGAACGCACATCATTGTATCATCGTTATAAAAGTGTTATAACAATGATTCCTAAACCTACCAACCACTTTCCTAAATACCAAAGAATAGAGGTAGCCTCTCTTTTCCAAGATTTGAAAACCCAAAAAGTTTTTTCGTTTCAAAATGTCTGTCCTCCAAAAAGTCATTCTGGAACGCACATCATTGTATCATCGTTGTAAAAGTTACAACAATGATTCCTAAACCCACCAACCACTTTCCTAAATACCAAAGAATAGAGGTAGCCTCTCTTTTCCAAGATTTGAAAACCCAAAAAGTTTCTTCGTTTCAAAATGTCTGTCCTCCAAAAAGTCATCTTGGAACGCACAAATTTATAACAATTTGGATTTAAAGGGAAATACGATTTATCTTTAAACCATGCCTCTATCCATATTGGATACCCACGCCCAAATACTCGGTGTGATTCCCGTCTCCAAAACTCAACTCATAAATGAACTGTGCGCTTTTGTAAATGCCGTCCAGCCCAGACACGCTGATAAAAAATACACATACTCCGATTATTTACACATCCTCTTGAACCATATACCACAGAGGCCTCTCTCAAATGCCGATCCAAACTGGATGTGGGACTGCCAAGAAGTGTTTAGTCGCGGGTTTCACACGGAATAATAATATAAAAATATTCCTCTTATAATATAATGAACACTTGTAAAACAAAACACGAATCACGCGCGACTTGTGCCACTTGTGATTTCACCGACAACATAGAGGAGGGAGCCGATTGCCGCAAATGCCGACATTGGATATGTTCCGAATGCGTTTCATTCGGCGACGACGGTAACTACTACTGCGCCGAATGCCTTCAAAAACAATAGATTTACCACCGGTATATATGAACCGCGTAGAAAAAATGAAAAAATACAGGATGAAGCGTTGGAGATTTTCACACATAAAAATGTCATTGCTCCAAAAAGTCATCATGGAAAGCACATCCTTGTATCATCGTTATAAAAGTTATAACAATGATTATTACACCATTTTAAATCTTTACCGGTATAAACCCACCGATCACTTCATAAATACCAAAGAATAGAGGTAGCCTCTCTTTACAATATTTGAAAACCCAACAAGATTCTCCGTTTCAAAATGTCATATGCTACATAAATGACACCCGTTTAACGATAAGTGAAAGAGGAAAACTTGTTACTTAGTCCAGCTCCGGTTGTAAGAGTAACGCCAACAGCTATAGGATTAGTGCTAACAGGCGTTACACAAGTTATTGTTGTATTATCAACTACAATAATATTAGTAGCAGAGTTTAAACCAAATAACACAACACTCGCTCCTGTAAGGTTTGTTCCTGTAATTGTAACACTTGTTCCTCCGGCTTTAGTTCCAAATGATGGTGAAATACTAGTAATAACCGCAGGTGTAACATAAGTGTAAGATGAAAATGCATCACTCGGTCCGCCTCCTGTTGTAACAATGACATCAACCGGCCCAGCACTAAGACTAACAGGTGCTTTACAAGTTATTGTGGTATTGTCAACTACTTTAATAGGAATAGCAGGTTTTCCATTAATTGTAACTGAAGTTGCTCCAGTAAAGTTTGTGCCTGTAATAGTGACAATCGTTCCTCCGGCTGTGCTTCCCAATGATGGTGAAAGGCTAGTAATAACAGCAGGTGTAATATAATTATAAAATGAAAATTGTTTACTCGCTCCACCTGCGGTTGTAACAATAATGCCAACGGCACCCGCACCAATGCGCGCGGGCGTTATACAAGTTATTAAGATAGCGCTAACTACAGTAAAAGATGTGGCTTCTACTCCACCAATGGTAACTGAAGTTGCTCCTGTAAAGTCTTTACCTTTAATAGTGACAAGCGTTCCTCCATTTGTACTTCCAGTTAATGGTGAAATACCAGTAATAGAAGGAGGTGTAACATAAGTAAAAGATGAAAATATGGTACTTGGTCCACCTCCAGTACGAACAATCACTCCAGGAGCTCCGAATTTATTAAGAGGCGTTCTACAAGTTAGTGTTGTATCATCAACTACAGTAATATTGGTAGCAGCTGCTTTGCCAAATAGAACTGATGTTGCTCCTGTAAGGTTTGTGCCAGTAATCGTGACAATATTTCCTCCGAGAGTACTTCCGGCTGGCGGCGAAATATCACTGATAACTGGAGGCGTAATATACATGAATGAGGAAAATGTGTTACTCGGCCCCCCTCCAGTTCTAACAATCACATCAAACGGTCCGGCAACAATTTGAGCAGGTGTTTTACAAGTTATTGTGGTATCATTAACTGCCTTAACAAGTGTGGCACCGAATTCACCAAATAGCACTGAACTTGCCCCTTTAAAGTTAATACCTGTTATCGTGACAACATTTCCTCCGGTGGTGCTTCCAAAGGGTGGTGAAATGCTTGTAAGGACAGGAGGTAAAATATATGTGAAAGGCGAAGATTTCTTAGTCTGACCGCCTCCAGTTGTAACAATAATGCCAACAGGTCCAGGAGCAATTCGTGCTGGGGTAATACAAGTTAATGTATTATTATCAATTACAGTAAACGACGAACAACTTAAATCACCAACTGTAACTTCGGTAGCTCCTATAAAGTCTGTGCCTATAATTGTAACAGTATTTCCTCCAGTTGTACTTCCAAATGTTGGCGAAATGCTTGTAATCTTAGGAGTTATAATATAAGTGTAAGATGAAAACACGTTACTAATTCCTATGCTATTTTGAACTGTAATGTTAACCGGTCCAGGAGTAGTTCGTGGTGCTGTTACACAAGTTATGGTTGTATCATCAATTACCCTAAGAGATTTGACTTTTAAACCACCAAACAGAACAGAACTAACTCCTGTAAAAGATTTTCCTGTAATTGTAACAATCGTTTCTCCAACTGTACCTCCATAAGATGGTGAAATACCTGTAATATTCGGAGGTGTAATATAAGTGAAAGGTGAAAATGTGTTACTTGGTCCATCTCTTGTTGATACGATAACACCAACATCCCCCGCAGCAATACCAGCAGGTGTTTTACAAGTTATTGTGGTAGGATTAAATACAAAAACATTAGTAGCAGGTATTCCGCCAAATGTAACTGAGGTGGCTCCTGTAAAAGCAATACCTGTAATTTTAACACCAGTTCCTCCGGTTCTTGTTCCAAATGCTGGTAAAATAGCAGAAACAAAAGGAACATAAATAAAAGTGGAAAACGTGTTGCTGGGTCCGCCTCCAGTTGTAACAATAACACTAACCATCCCTCCAGTAGTGCGCTCAGGTGTAATAAAAGTTATTGATGTACCATTCACTACATTAAAAGATGTGGCATTTAATCCACCCAATGTAACCGAAGTTGCTCCTATAAAGTTTGTGCCAGTAATGGTAACACTAGTTCCCCCGACTCTCGATACGGAGGATGGTGTCATGCTTTTAATGTTAGGAGGCAAAATATAAGTGAAAGATGAAAACGCGCCACTCGGTCCGCCTCCAGTGGTAACAATAACACCTACTGCCCCTGCAGTAGCGCGTGCCGGTGTAATACAAGTGATTGTGGTACTATCCACAATGCTAAGAGAGGTAGCAGCTATTCCACCAAATGTGACTGAAGTAGCTCCTGTAAAAGATGTGCCTGTAATAGTGATACTTGTACCTCCGGTGGTGCTTCCGATTAATTGTGTAATGCCGGTAATATTCGGTGGCGCAATATAAGTGAAAGATGAAAACACGCCACTTGGTCCGCCTCCGGTTGTAACAATAATGCCAACAGCCCCAGCATTGTGAGCAGGCGTAATACAAGTGATTGTAGTGCTATTCACCACACTAATAGTTGTGGCAGCTAAGCCACCGAATGTTACCAAAGTTGCTCCTGTAAAGTTCGTGCCTGTAATTGTAACGCTCGTTCCTCCTGCGGTACTTCCAGATGATGGCAAAATGCCTGTAATATTCGGAGGCGTAATATAAGTGAAAGATGAAAACGCACCACTTGGTCCGCCTCCAGTTGTGACAATAATGCCAACAGCCCCAGAATTATGTGAAGGCGTAATACAAGTGATTGTAGTGCTATTCACTACGCTAAGAGAGGTAGCAGCTAATCCACCAAATGTAACAGATGTTGCTCCGGTAAAGTTTGTGCCTGTAATTGTAACACTTTTTCCTCCTGCGGTACTTCCAGATGATGGTGAAATGCTTGTAATATTCGGAGGCGTAATATAAGTGAAAGATGAAAACTCGCCACTTGGCCCGCCATCTGTTGTAATAATAACACCAACGGCCCCTGCGGTAGTGCGCGCAGGCGTAATACAAGTTATTGTGGTGTTATTCACCACATTAATAGTTGTGGCAGCTAAGCCATCAAATGTAACAGATGTTGCTCCGGTGAAGTTTGTACCTGTAATAGTTACACTCGTTCCTCCAGCGGTGCTTCCAGTTAATTGTGAAATGCTTGTAATATTCGGAGGTGTAATATAAGTGAACGGTGAAAATGTGTTACTTGTTCCGTATATTGTTGTAACAATAATGCCAACAGCTCCAGCATTGTGTGAAGGCGTACTACAAGTGATTGTGGTGTTATTTACTATGCTAAGAGAGGTGGCGGCTACCCCGCCAAATGTAACTGAAGTTGCTTCTGTAAAAGATGTGCCTGTAATTGTAACACTCGTTCCTCCAAGTATACTTCCAGATGATGGCAAAATGCCTGTAATATTCGGTGGCGTAATATAAGTAAAAGATGAAAACTCGCCACTTGGTCCACCTGCTGTTGTAACAATAATGCCAACATCCCCAGCAGTAGCGCGCGCAGGCGTAATACAAGTGATTGTAGTATTATCCACCACACTAATAGTTGTGGCAGCTAAGCCATCAAATGTAACAGATGTTGCTCCGGTAAAGTTTGTGCCTGTAATAGTGACATTAGTTCCTCCAAGTGTACTTCCAGATGATGACAAAATACCTGTAATATTCGGAGGCGTAATATAAGTGAAAGATGAAAACTCGCCACTTGGCCCGCCTTCGGCTGTAACAATAATGCCAACAGCTCCAGCATTGTGAGCAGGCGTAATACAAGTGATTGTAGTACTATTCACCACATCAATATTTGTGGCAGCTAATCCATCGAATGTAACTGATGTTGCTCCGGTAAAGTTTATGCCTGTAATAGTAACATTTGTTCCTCCTGCGATGCCCCCAGATGATGGTGAAATGCCTGTAATATTCGGATTTGTAATATAAGTGAAAGATGAAAACGTGCTACTTGGTCCGCCTTCTGTTGTAACAATAATACCAACAGCTCCATCATTTTCAACATCCGGCGTAATACAAGTGATTGTGGTGTTATTTACTATGATAAGAGAGGTGGCGGCTACCCCGCCAAATGTAACTGAAGTTGCCCCGGTAAAGTTTGTGCCTGTAATTGTAACACTAGTTCCTCCGGTATTGATTCCAGATGATGGTGAAATGTCTGTAATGCTAGCAGGTGTAATATAAGTGAAAGATGAGGCAAATATGGTACTTGGTCCGCCTCCTGTTGTAACAATAATGCCAACAGCTCCAGCAGTAGTGCGCGCAGGCGTAATACAAGTTATTGTGGTACTATTCACTATGCTAAGAGATGTTGCGGCTATTCCATCAAATGTAACAGATGTTGCTCCTGTAAAAGATGTGCCTGTAATTGTAACACTCGTTCCTCCAAGTGTACTTCCATATGATGGCGAAATACTAGTAATCACAGGAGGTATAATATAAGTGAAAGATGAAAACGCATCACTTGGTCCGCCTTCTGTTGTAACAATAATGCCAACAGCTCCAGCATTGTGAGCAGGCGTAATACAAGTGATTGTAGTGCTATTCACTACGCTAAGAGAGGTAGCAGCTATTCCACCAAATGTAACAGATGTTGCTCCGGTAAAGTTTGTGCCTGTAATAGTCACACTCGTTCCTCCCGCGATGCTTCCAGATGGTGGTGAAATACCTGTAATATTCGGAGGTGTAATATAAGTGAAAGATGAAAATGCGCCACTCGGTCCGCCTCCTGTTGTGACAATAATGCCAACATCCCCGGCAGTAGTGCGCGCAGGCGTAATACAAGATATTGTGGTGCTATTCACTATTGTAAGAGAGGTAGCAGATAATCCACCAAATGTAACTGATGTTGCTCCGGTAAAGTTTGTGCCTGTAATTATAACACTCGTTCCTCCAAGTGTGCTTCCAGATGATGATGAAATACTACTAATAACCGAAGGCGTAATATAAGTGAAAGATGAAAATGCGCCACTTGACCCGCCTCCTGTTGTAACAATAATATCAGCAACTCCTTCACTATGAGCAGGCGTAATACAAGTTATTGTAGTGCTATTCACCACATTAATAGTTGTGGCAGCTAAGCCATCGAATGTTACCAAAGTTGCTCCGGTAAAGTTTGTGCCTGTAATAGTCACATTAGTTCCTCCTGCGGTGCTTCCAGATGATGACAAAATGCCTGTAATATTCGGAGGTGGTATATAAGTGAAAGATGAGGCAAATATAGTACTTGGTCCGCCTCCTGTTGTAACAATAATGCCAGCAGCTCTAGCACTGTCAACAGTCGGCGTAATACAAGTTATTGTGGTACTATTCACTATGCTAAGAGATGTGGCAGCTATTCCATCGAATGTTACCAGGGTTGCTCCTGTAAAGTTTCTGCCTGTAATAGTCACATTCGTTCCTCCCGCGATGCCCCCAGATGATGGTGAAATTCTAGTAATAACCGGAGGTGTAATATAAGTGAAAGATGAAAACGCGCTACTTGTTCCGTATAGTGTTTTAACAATAATGCCAGCAACCCCAGTACCACGAGTAGGCGTAATACAAGTGATTGTAGTGCTATTCACTACGCTAAGAGAGGTAGCAGATAATCCACTAAATGTTACCAATGTTGCTCCTGTAAAAGATGTGCCTGTAATTGTAACACTCGTTCCTCCCGCGGTGCTTCCGGTTAATGGTAAAATGCTAGTAATAACAGGAGGTGTAATATAAGTGAAAGATGAAAACGCATCACTTGGTCCACCTCCAGTTGTGACAATAATGCCAACCGCTCCGGCACTGCGAGCAGGCGTAACACAAGTTATTGTGGTACTATTCACTATGCTAAGAGAGGTAGCAGATAATACACCAAATGTAACTGATGTTGCTCCTGTAAAGTTTGTGCCTGTAATTGTAACACTAGTTCCTCCTGCGATGCCCCCAGATGATGGTGAAATACCTGTAATATTCGGAGGTATAATATAAGTGAAAGATGAAAACGCGCCACTTGGTCCGCCTCCTGTTGTAACAATAATGCCAACATCCCCGGCAGTAATGCGCGCAGGCGTAATACAAGTGATTGTAGTACTATTCACTATGCTAAAAGATGTGGCGCTTAATCCACCAAATGTAACCAAAGTTGCTCCGGTAAAGTTTGTACCTGTAATTGTCACATTCGTTCCTCCTGCGGTGCTTCCAGTTAATTGTGAAATGCTTGTAATATTCGGAGGCGTAATATAAGTGAACGGTGAAAATGTGTTACTTGTTCCGTATAGTGTTGTAACAATAATGCCAATAGCCCCAACACTGCGAGCAGGCGTAATACAAGTTATTGTAGTGTTATTCACCACATTAATAGTTGTGGCAGCTAAGCCATCGAATGTAACAGATGTTACTCCTATAAAAGATGTGCCTGTAATTGTAACATTCGTTCCTCCCTCGGTGCTTCCAGATGGTAGTGAAATTCCTGTAATGCTTGGAGGTGTAATATAAGTGAAAGATGAAAACTCGCCACTTGGTCCGTCTTCTGTTGTAACAATAATGCCAATAGCTCCAGCATTGTGAGCAGGCGTAATACAAGTGATTGTAGTGCTATTCACTATGTTAAGAGAGGTTGCTACTATTCCATCAAATTTAACTGATGTTGCTCCTGTAAAGTTTGTGCCTGTAATTGTAACATTCGTTCCTCCCACGATGGCCCCAGATGATGGTGAAATGCTACTAATAGCAGGAAGTGTAATAATACCAACCGTGACACCGAATCCGGAAGTAGAAAAAATGGAAGTACCCCGACCGGTCCATACAAGTCCATCGGGGCTTGTAGCAATGCTGTTTGTACCTTGTCCAACGGCTATCCAGACTCCACTATTAAAGGCGACACCTATTCCCTGATTAGAAAAAATAGAAGTACCTGTGCGCCCAGTCCAAGTAATACCATCGGGACTCGTCGCAATGCTGTTTATACCTTGTCCAACGGCAACCCAGAGTCCATTTCCATAGGCGACATTGCGTCCCAAACCAGATAAAGCGGTTTTACCCCGACCTGTCCAGACAGTCCCATTCGTACTCGTCGCGATGCTGTTTGTACCATCTCCAACAGCAACCCAGAGTCCATTATTAAAGGCAACACATATTCCCTGAATAGAAAAAATGGAAGTACCTGTGCGCCCAGTCCAAGTAATTCCATCGGGACTTGTTGCAATACTGTTTGTACCTTGTCCAACGGCAACCCAGAGTCCATTATTAAAGGCGACACCTATTCCCTGATTAGAAAAAATGGAAGTACCCGTGCGACCGGTCCAGACAACCCCATCGGGACTTGTAGCAATACTATTTGTACCTTTTCCAACGGCAACCCATAAATTGTTTGCATATGTTACACCAATTCCTTGAGTAGTAAAAACACTAGCACCACGACCTATCCATGTAGTTCCGTTTGTTGAAGTAGCAATGGTATTCCCGCCTTGTCCAACAGCAACCAATAAGTTATTGCCCGAACCATCTTTGCCAAATGCTACGCACGATCCACTAGTAGAAAAAACAGTAGTACCGGTGCGCCCAGTCCATGTAAGACCACGGTCTGTGCTTGTCGCAATGCTGTTTCCACCGGAACCAACCGCGATAGATAAAGGCACATTAACCATTATAGCAAGGATTCCGGTAATTGAACCAGATAAATAATTGGTCGTGCTTGCTTGAACAGCTGTAATAGTTGTATTACCTAGTCCAACAATGGTCACCATACTTCCATCCATTGTAGCCACCGATGTGTTAGAACTTGTATAAGTAAAAGAACCGCTACTATTGGATGTAGGATTTACAAGTGTAAAAGGCGCGGCTCCAATTGCTTTTGCAGGGACATCAAATATGGTTATTATAGGTGTTGCTTGGCTCACAGTCATAGTTGCTGTAATTGTTCCAGCTAAATAATTTGTTGTGGTGGCTTGACTAGCAGTAATCGTGGCAGTGCCGCCTCCAACAATGGTTACAGTGCTTCCAGCAATTGTCGCAACCGCTGTATTTGAACTTGTATATGTGAATGCACCATTGCTGTTGGATGTTGGAGCAGCAATTGAGAAATCAGCGTTTCCAAATGTTTTTGTTATTGCGGAAAAATTAGTTATTGTTGGGGTTGCTTGGTTCACAGTCATAGTTGCAGTAGTTGTTCCAGCTAAATAATTTGTTGTGGTGGCTTGACTGGCAGTAATAGTTACAGTGCCGCCTCCAACAATGGTCACGGTGCTTCCTGCGATTGTCGCAACTGCCGTGTTAGAACTTGTATAAGTAAATGCACCTGTGCGGTTGGATGTTGGAGCAACAATTGAGAAAGCCGCATTTCCAAATATTTTTGTTATTGCGGAAAAATTGGATAGAACTGTTGTTGCCTTATTTACTGTAAGGGTCGTTGTAATCGTTCCAGATACGTAATTGGCTGTCAATGATTGACTAGCAGTAATGATTGAAGTACCGGGGCTAACAATGGTTATAGTGGTTCCAACAATAGTAGCAACCGCTGTATTTGAACTTGTATACGTGAAACCACCATCACTGTCAGTTGTAGGAGCTACAATGGAAAAAGATGCGTCTCCAAATGTTTTTGTTATTGCGGAAAAATTGGTTATTACAGGCGTTAAACGTACTATGAAGGTAGCAGTAATTGCCCCAGCTAAATAATTTGTGGTGCTTGCTTGAGTAGCAGTAATAGTAGAAGTGCCTTTTCCAACAATGGTCACCACATTCCCTTCAATTGTAGCTACTGATATGTCAGAGCTTGTATAAGTAAAAGCACCGCTACTATTGGATGTAGGATTTACAATTGTAAAAGGGGCATTTTCAGTTACTTTTGCAGGAACAGAAAAGTTAGTTATTGTGGGCGTTGCTTGGTTCACAGTCATAGTTGCAGTAGTTGTTCCAGCTAAATAATTTGATGTGGTGGCTTGACTGGCAGTAATAGTTGCAGTGCCGCCTCCAACAATGGTAACAGTGCTTCCTGCAATTGTAGCAACCGCTGTATTCGAACTTGTATAGGTGAATGCACCAGTGCTGTTGGATGTTGGTGCAACTAAGCCGAAAGCCGCGTTTCCAAATGTTTTTGTTATTTCAGAAAAATTAGTTGTTGTTGGTGTTGCCTTATTTACTGTAAGGGTTGCATTAATTGTTGCAGAACCATAATCCGCTGTGATTGCTTGATATGCAGTAATGGTTGAAGTGCCGGCGGAAACAATGGTTATCGTGCTTCCAGCAACAGTGGCTACTGCCGTATTTGAACTTGTATAAGTAAATATGCCATCACTATTGGATGTTGGAGCAACAACTGAGAACGCAGCATCTCCAAATGTTTTTGCTGGGACAGAAAAATCGGTTACTACAGGTTTTACATTTTCTACTGTAAGTGTTGCAGTAGTTGTACCAGATATAAAATAGTCAGTGCTTTCTTGAACAGCAGTAATTGTTGAAGTACCCATTCCTACAATGGTTACTGTGCTTCCAACGATTGTTGCTACTTCAGTATTTGAACTTGTATATGTGATTAAACCAGTGCTGTTAGATGTTGGTGGGACAATTGTAAAAGGCGCATCTCCAATATTTCTCAAAGGAATAGTAAAAATTAACGTGGGTTCTGCAGTTATTAGACCTAGAACATCCTGTCCAGCAGTGGTAAAAACAGTGGAGCCACGACCAACCCACTTTGTTCCATCTACCGACGTTGCAATGGTGTTTCCGCCTCCTTGACCACTTGCAACCCATAAATTATTTGTATATCTTATGCCATTTCCTTGAGTAGTAAAGACAGTTGTTCCAAATCCAGTCCATGTAGTTCCATTCGTTGAAGTCGCAATGCTGTTTCCACCCGAACCCACCGCAATCCATAAATTGTTTGCATATGTTACACGACACCCTTGAGTAGTAAAAACAGTTGTACCACGACCTACCCAAGTAGTTCCATTCGTTGAAGTTGCAATGGTATTTCCACCTTGGCCAGTTGCAACCCATAGGGCATTACCCGAACCATCTTTGCCAACTGCTATGCCACGTCCACCCGATGTAAAAACAGTTAAGCCAGTGCGACCTGTCCATACAACTCCATCACTACTTGTTGCGAATGAGTTTCCACCGTAACCAGTAGCAACCCATAAACCATTACCTGAACTATCTTTGCCATATGCTACATAGGATCCTTGTGTAGAAAAGACTGAATTACCTGTCCATATAATGCCATCTGTTGAAGTTGCAATTGTATTTATACCTTGTCCGGCGGCGACCCACTGAACTCCGTTCCAGGCAACACTGTATCCGGCAGTAATAAATGGTTTGTTATATGGAGGTGTCCATGTCATGCCATTGGTTGAACCGACCATGGTGGTGGGTCCTTGACCAACAGCGATGTAAGTCGGTTTTGTGTAAGTAGATGAAAAATAAAATATATCAGAACCGCGAATTTTATTACTACCTACCCAATTAATTCCATTGGTTGAAGTTGCAAATGTGTTTCCACCTTCACCAAAAGCAAACCATAGATTGTTATAATATCTTACTTTGGTTCCACGAGTAGTAAAAATGGTTTGACCGCGACCTGTCCATTGAATGCCATCCGGTGAAGTTGCAATGGTGTTAGTACCTTCACCAACTGCGACCCAGAATCCGGAACCTGATCCATCTTTGCCAAAAGCTACTCCCCATCCAGAAATAGTGAAAGGATAACTACCAAAATCTACCCAATTACCTGTTTGAATAGTTGTATTATTAGCTATTACCATAGTATTGAAACCACTACCAACAGCAACCCATTGGCCGTTTCCATACGCTACGGCACGTCCAACCTTAAAAGCACCCAAGCCATAATTACCCCAACTACTTCCATTTGTTGAAAGAAATATAGTTATTGGAGTGCCTAAACTATAAGGAGTTCCACCAACAGCAATCCAATTATTATTTCCATACGCTACATCATTTATTTCACTTGTAGAACTATTCATTGAACTAGCATTACTCCAAGTTATTCCATTACCAGATGTTGAAAAACCTCCTCCACCAACAGCAATCCAAGTATTGTTAGCATATGATAGACCAGATACTGGAAGTGTAAGATTCGTTTTAGTCCAATTCACCCCATCTAAAGAATAAGAAAGACCACCAATGCCACCTGCGAGCCACACATTGTTTGCATACGCTACACATTTTCCTGGAGTAAACCCAGTAGAACTACGAACCGTCCAAGTATTTCCATCTTCACTTGTTGAAATAATTCCACTTGAATCAATGATGGTATATAAACTAATTGACACAGTAGAAACATCATAAGTTGCCGGTCCAGCAACTCCGTATCCTGCTATTGCGAAAGTGGTTGCTCCTTGGCCCGTCCATGTAAGACCAAGGTCTGTGCTTGTCGCAATGGTGTTAACACCTTGACCAACCGCGATTGATAAAGGCACTTTATCCATTACGGCAAGTATTCCACTCGTTGTTGCAGAGATAAAATTGGCAGTGCTGGATTGAACTGCAGTAATGGTTGTCGTGCCTAATCCATTAATGGTCACCATACTCCCATCAATGGTAGCAACCGCATCATTCGAACTTGTATAACTGAAAATGCCGTTACTATTGGTTGTAGGAGGAGCTATGGTGAAAGGTGCGGTTCCAAGTGTTTTCACGGGAATATCAAATTTGGGTATGATAGGTGTTGCCGGATTTACTTGAAAGGTTGCAGTAATTGAACTTGATAAAAAGTTCGTATTGCTGGCTTGATTCGCAGTAATGGTTGCAGTGCCGCCCCCAACGATGGTAATTGTGCTTCCAGCAATCGTAGCCACGGATGTGTCCGAGCTTGTATATGTGAAAACACCATTACTATTGGTTGTAGGAGCTATGATGTTGAAAGACGCGTCTCCGAATATTTTGGTAGGGACAGAGAAATTGGTAAGAACGGTTGTTGCCTGATTTACTACGAGGGGTGCAGTAATGGTTCCGGATACGTAATTGGCTGTCAATGATTGGGTAGCAGTAATGGTTGCAGTGCCTGCTCCAACAATGGTTACTGTGTCTAAAGCTAAAGGTATTCCTCCTTTTGTAACTCCGTATCCATAAGTAAAACCAGTTTGTCCGCGTCCGGTCCATACAGTGCCATTTGTTGATGTTGCAACGCTGCTTCCACCTTCACCGGTTGCAACCCATAAACCGTCTGCATAAGTTACACTGGTTCCTGTTGAAAAAATAGTTTGACCACGACCTGTCCAATTAGTTCCGTTTGTTGATGTGATGATACTGTTTATGCCGTTTCCGTCGTTTCCAACGGCAACCCACAAACCATTGCCCGAGCCATCTTTGCCATACGCTACACTAGATCCATAAGAATCCATAAAAAATGATGCATCACGCCCCGTCCATGTTGTTCCATCAGTTGAAGTTGCGATTCTATTTCCGCCTGAACCAACTGCCACCCATAAACCATTACCATACGCTACGCCTCGGCCAGAATTACCAAAAACAGGGGCACCGCGACCTACCCAATTAATTCCATTGGAACTCGTCGCAATCGTATTTGTTCCGTAACCAACAGCAACCCATAAATTGTTACCCAAGCCATCTTTGCCATACGCAACTCCGTATCCATTACTAGTAAAAATAGTAGAACCACGACCTGTCCAGTTAATTCCATCTGTTGATGTTGCAATGCTGTTTCCGCCAGTTCCAATTGCAACCCATAAACCATTGTTATAAACAACACTCCGACCTTGACTAGTAAAAACAGTAGAACCGCGACCTGTCCATGCAATTCCATCCGTTGATGTTGCAATAGTGTTAGAACCTTGACCAACTGCAACCCATAAACCGGCACCTGAACTATCTCGGACAAATGCTACGCCATACCCAACACTAGTAAAAACAGTTTTACCACGACCTATCCAAGTAATTCCATCGGTTGAAGTTGAAATTGTGTTTGTCCCAGAACCCATCGCAACATACAATAACCCGCCGCCAACCGTAGCAACCGCGATATTTGAACTTGTATAAGTTAAAGTTCCATCACTATCGGTTATAGGAGGAATGATACTGAAAGCCGCATCTCCAAATGTTTTGGCAGCGACTGAAAAATCAGTTATTACGGGCGTTAGACGAACAATCAGGGTAGCAGTAATTGAACCAGATAAATAGTTGGTTGTGCTTTCTTGAACTGCAGTAATGGTTGAAGTGCCTTTTCCAACAATGGTGACCATACTTCCGTCAATCGTAGCCACAGATATGTCCGAGCTTGTATACGTGAAAGCACCGCTACTATTGGTTGTAGGGGCTACAAGCGTGAAAGGCACACTTTCAGTTACTTTTGATGGGACAACAAAATTAGTTATATTGGGAATTGCCTGATTTACTTGAAGAGTTGCAGTAATTGAATTTGGAACAAAATTGATTGTGCCGGCTTGATTTGCACTAATGGTTGCACTGCCGCCACCAACAATTATTATCTTGGTTCCAGCAATTGTAGCCACTGCTGTGTCAGAGCTTGTATATGTGATTAAACCATCCGCATTGGTTACAGGAGGTATGATGTTGAAAGACGCGTCTCCGAATGTTTTTGTGGGGACTGAAAAGTTGGTCATCACTGGTGTTGCCTGATTTACTACGAAAGGCGCAGTAATTGTTGCAGCCGCATAATCCGGTGTAGCTAATTCAACTGCAGTAATGGTTGCACTGCCGGCTCCAACAACGGTTATCATGTTTGAAGTTGTTATAGGTACTACACCCTGTGTAACGGCGGATCCAATGTATAAACCACTGTTACCACGACCTGTCCAGTTAATTCCATTTGGTGAAGTTGCAATTGAATTTGAAATATACTGACCACCACCATACTGACCACCACCAGTTGCAACCCATAAACCGTTTGCATAATATATACTTTTTAGATAAGTATAAGCACCACCTGATGATTGAAAAGAAAAAACACCAATACTACTATTACGACTTGTCCAGTTAATTCCATCTACCGATGATGAAAAGAACTGGTATAAGTCTTCACTAACAGCAATCCATAAACCATTACCTGACCCATCTTTGCCATATGCTACGCTAGAACCAGCTACACCTCCAGAAAAAATATTGGAACCGCGACCCGTCCAAGTAATTCCATCCGTTGAAGTCGCAACGGTGTTTCCACCGTTACCAACTGCTACCCATAAACCATTACCTGCTACATCTTTACCATATGCTACACTGTATCCAGCACCGGTAATCACACTGGCACCACGACCCGTCCAGATAATTCCATTTGTTGAAGTCGCAACGGTGTTTCCACCGTTACCAACTGCTACCCATAAACCATTTGCAAATGTTACGCCATTTCCATTAGTAGTAAAAACAGTAGCACCACGGCCTGTCCAGGTAATACCATCGGTTGAACTTGCAATGGTGTTTCCGCCTTTGCCAACAGCAACCCATACACCATTGCCCGACGCATCTTTGCCATATGTTACACCTTTTGCACTAGTAGTAAAAACAGTTGAACCACGTCCTGTCCATGTTGTTCCATTAGAACTTGTTGCAATGTTGTGACCACCTCCGTACTGATTACACTCACCCACCGCAACCCATAACCCAGCACCCGAACCATCTAGGCCATATGCTACATTATATCCAGCAACATTAAAAACAGTATTACCATGACCCGTCCACATAACACCATCCGGTGAACTTGCAATGGTGTTTGTGCCACTTCCAACCGCAACATAAAATAAGCCGTTCCCAATCATAGCAACTGCACTATTTGAACTGGAATATGTGAAAACACCATCACGGCTGGCTGTAGGAGCTATGATGCCGAAAGACGCGTCTCCAAATGTTTTGGTGGGGACAGAGAAATCAGCGAGAACTGTTGTTATTTGAGTTACGGTAAGGGTTGCACTAATTACTCCAATTGTGTAGTCTGCAGTGCTTGCTTGAGTCGCACGAATGGTTGTTGTACCACCACCAACAATGGTCACAATATTATCAACAACTGTTGCAACTGCTATGTTTGAACTGGTATATGTGATTACACCATCACTGTTGCTTGTTGGAGCAACCAATGAGAAGGAGACGTCTCCAACGGTTTTTGCAGGGACAGAGAAATTGTTGAGAACCGTTGTTATTTTTGTTACTTGGCTTGTTGGCCCAACCACATCATATCCTTTAACATTAAAAACAGATTGATTTCGTAGCGTCCAGCCAATACCATCGGTTGAAGTTGCAACGGCAAAGCCAGTATTGTTGTAGCCAGTCGCAACCCATAAACCGTTTGCATATGTCACATCGTGTCCTGTACCAGTAGTAAAAACATTGGTACGCACAGTCCATGTAATGCCATCAGGACTTGTATAAATCGTGTTTACACCATTACCGACTGCAACCCATAAACCATTACCATATGATACACTATACCCACCTTCATAATAAGTAAAACCACCATTTCTACCAGTCCATGTAATTCCATCTGAACTTGTTGAAATGTTATAGCTTGGACCACCACGACCAACAGCAACCCATAACCCGTTGCCAGAACCATCCTTACCATACGCGACACCAACCCCAGTAGCAAAGGAATTGGATTTGCGTCCTGTCCAAGTAATTCCATCCACAGACGTCGCAATGTTATTTCCAGATACAGTATTTTGACCAACTGCAACCCAAAAATTGTTATTAGAACCATCTTTGCCACACGCTACGCTGCATGAATAAGTATTAAAAATACCAACACCACGACCTGTCCATGAAATGGCGTCCGGAGAACTTGCAATGGAACCTTGACCAACTGCAACCCAAAAATTGTTACCGGATCCATCTTTGCCATTTGCTACTTTATATACTTCACCAATAATTCCACCAGTTAAGGTTGATGAAGTCCAAGTAGTTCCGTTTGTGCTACGCACAATCCCAGCATTACCATAACCATCTCTACCGCCAACAACCCATATTCCATTGCCATACGCTATAGAATTTTTACTATTTAAAAAACCAGTTACTGTAACATCTCTCCAAATAATTCCATCGGTACTTGTAGCAAGGGTTCCGTCACCAACTATAAACCATGTACCATTATTATATGCAACGCCTCTTCCAGTAGTTAAACTAGCAGCTACATCCCAAGAAATACCATTGGTTGAAGTCGCAAACTTGTTGATTCCTTCACCAACCGCAACCAATAAATTGTTGTCATATGTTATTCTACCTCCAGCAGTAGTAAAAACAGTAGTACCTCTGCCTGTCCAAGTAATTCCATCTACCGACGTCGCCATGGTGTTTGTGCCGCTACCAGTAGCTATCCATAAACTATTTGCTGTGCTATAATAAACGTTATTGCCTGAAGTTGTAAAAATGGTTGCACCAAGGCCTATCCAGTTGATGCCGTCGTAAGAATAAGCAATTGTATTTCTTATGGTACTACTGTCCGGCATAAGACACACTCCGACACCTACCCAAATTGTTCCATTCCAATAAACGTCATTTACTTTTGTAAATGGTTGATTCAATATATCAAACCAAGAAAACCCGTCAACCGAACCTTTCATTCCTTTACCGCCAACAATGTATCTGGGTTTTTGGTAATTGAATGTTGATAAACACACCCCATTCGTTGAAAAAGACACGGTTGATGTGCTAACCATTACAAAGTCACTCATTGACGACGGATTATTTGTATTTGAGTATGCAAGATAAGAAGCACCTCTACCGGTAATATACCACCTATCATTTACGGTTTGAACACCATTGACTGATGTGAAATACGAGGTATTGTATATTGCAACTTGTGTCCATGTGGTTCCATTGTCGGTTGATTTTACAATTATATTTCCGGTACCTACATTGTCTCCACCAACCGCAAGCCAGACACCATTGTTGTATTTAACGTCGTTTCCTGATCCAGTCAGCAATAATCCTTTTCCATTCCAAGATGCACCAAAATCGGTGGAAATCGCAAGTGTATTTACGGTTCCTTGTCCAACCAATATAACAACGCCATAACCACAAGCAATTGAGTTGACTTGATTTGAAAAAATATAGTATGATGATGATGGATTTGTCCATGTGGTTCCACTGTCGTCCGAATAATAAATTCCATAGTTTGCAAGATTACCACCAAGAAACCATCTGCCTTGATAATATGCAACACAACGAAAATAAGATGCATTAAAAACACCCGTCAAATTTGTCCAAGTAACACCGTCGATTGATTTCAGAATGCTTGAACCAGAAGTTCCTCTGATTCCTGCGGCAATGAACATACCATTACCATATGCAATTTGACTAACATTACTCATTAAAGTGCTGCCGCCTCTACCAGTCCATGAAATTTGGTCGGTGGATGTTGCAAAACTATTTCCACTTCCAATTGGGGTGCCTCCTGCTACATAGATACCATTTCCGTATGCAATTGTATTGAATCCTTGAGACGCCAAACTAGTAGAAGTTCCGGTTCCCATTTGCCATGTGGTTCCGTTTAATGAATATGCAAGAATAGAACCGGATGAATAACCACCAAGTAAATATGCAGAAAAGTTTTGTGTGTCCGAATAAATTGCCGGGCCATACAGACAATTTACAGGAACGGACTGTGGAAACATGGTTCCTTGGCCAATCCAAGATGTTTTTGGGTTGGTTGATGTTGCAATTGAATTTCCTCCGTCTCCAGTTGCAATCCATAAAGCCGCACTTGGATCGTATAAAATCCGATATCCTGAAGTTGAAAATACAGTTTTTCCAAATCCAGTCCATTTGTTTCCATTCGTGGTTGAATACGCAACAGTATTCGCACCAGAACCAACTGCAACCCATAAATTGTTTGAATAAGCAATACTTTGTGGAGCACCACCGAGACCAAGACCTTTCCAAACAATCCCATCATAACTGGATGCAACTGTATTTACAGTACCATAACCAACAGCGACCCACAAATTTCTGGATACACTTAAGGTTGTATTAATTGTTGCCGCCAAAAAGTTGGCATTGCTTGCTTGGTCTGCAGTAATGGTTGCACTACCAATTCCAACAATGGTTGCCACATTTCCGGCAATCGTCGCTACGGTTGGGTCCGAACTTGTATAACTAAATAGACCCGTGCTGTTGGTTGTTATGCTAGGAATTGTGAAAGACGCGTCAGCAATTGTTTTTGGGCCGATACTAAAATTGGCTAGAACGGTTGTTGCTTGATTCACTGTAATCGGTGCAGTAATTGTTGCGGATGTGTAATTGGTTGTGCTTGATTGAGTTGCGGTAATGGTTGAACTGCCGCCTCCAACAACGGTGATTCTATTTCCAGAAATGGTAACCACGGTTGTATCAGAGCTTGCATAACTGAAGGTACCATTTCCGTTGGTTGTAGGAGCTATAATTCCGAAAGAGACGTCTCCGAATGTTTTTGTGGGGACAGAGAAATTGGATAGAACAGTTGTTATCTGATTTACTACGAAGGGTGCAGTAATTGTTGCAGATGCATAAGTTGATGTCATTAATTGAATTGCCGAAATAGTTGAAGTGCCAACGCCAACAATGGTTACCGTGCTCCCAACGATTGTTGCAACCGCGATGTTTGAACTTGTATAAATGATTGAACCATCACTGTTAGTTGTTGGAGCTACAATGTCAAAAGACGCGTCTCCAATTATTTTTGTGGGAACAGAGAAATCGGATAGAACTGTTTCTGTGCCTTCGGTTGATTGAATTACTTGGAAAGTTGCGGTATTTGTTCCAGATAGGTAACTGAATGTTTCTTCTTGGAATGCGGTAATGGTTGAAGTTCCAACGCCAACAACGTTTATCTTACTGCCAACAATTGTAGCAACTGCTGTGTTTGAACTTGTATAAGTGATAACACCATAATTGTTGGATGTAGGAGGAATTATGTTGAAAGACGCGTCTCCAATTTTTTTTGTGGGAAAATAATAATTGGTTAGAAGTGTTGCTTTTGTTGGACCAACAACACCGTATGCACCAGTCAGTGGATTGTTCTTAACAGTCCAATTAATTCCATCGGTACTTGTTGCAATGGTGTTTTCACTATCACCTGTAGCAACCCATAAACCATTTGCATAAGTTACGCTTTTTCCTTGACTTGTAATCACAGTTTTACCACGACCCGTCCAAGTAATACCATCTGGTGAAGTTGCAATCGTGTTTGCACCATATCCAACTGCAACCCATAATTTGTTGCCTGACCCATCTTGGCCATACGCAACACCGTTTGCTTGAGAAAAAACACCTGATCCACGAGCTATCCAATTTATTCCATCGGTTGATGACATAATTGGATATCCACTCATAGCTGAACCAACAGCAACCCATAATCGGTTTCCATACGCAACGCCATATGCATAGTTATAACCAAAACCACTACGAACAGTCCAAGTAAATCCATTGGTTGATGTTGCAATGCTGTTTGGATTACTAGGATGAGAACCTGCAGCAACCCATAAACCATTTCCTGACCCATCTTTGCCGTATGCTACACCATTTGCATAAGCCATTAGAGAACTACGATTTGTCCACGTTATTCCATCTGGACTGCTTGCGATGGCATAATAACCACCAGCAACCCATAAATTGTTGCCCGACCCGTCTTTGCCAGACGCAACACATTTACCTCCACCACCACTAAACACAGTTGAGGCACGACCTGTCCATAAAACCCCGTCAGTAGAGGTCGCAATGGTGTTTCCGCTGCCTCCGACTGCAACCCATAAGTTGCTTTTATAAGCTACAGCACTTGGCCCTATAACGGTTGTACCGGTACTGGTCCATGTGTTTCCATCTGATGACGTCACAATGCTGTTGCCTGTTCCGCCATTTCCGACTGCAACCCATAAATTGCTTGCCATTTGTATATATTAGTTCTAAATATATATATATACATA
>Ga0209444_10000499_pt1 | contig 21425 bp, 21 predicted proteins | sample LauGreFaBDMM15DN_2_FD_188215 | JGI IMG/M metagenome (GOLD analysis project Ga0209444, IMG submission 188215) | Freshwater lake microbial communities from Lake Michigan, USA - Fa13.BD.MM15.DN (SPAdes) (version 2) | ecosystem: Environmental > Aquatic > Freshwater > Lake | place: Lake Michigan... | reverse complement strand
ATTTTAAGCGCCTCGTCAATTTCAGACGGATTAGCCATTAATTCGTCGAAACGTGAGCGTTGTTTTTCAAATTTACTTAAAATCAATTCGAGTAACGCTTGTTTCGCGTGACCAAAACCGTATCCTCCACGCAAATAATTTTCGCGCATGGTTTTTACTTCTGTTTCACTCGCCAATAATTGATACAACGCAAAGGTCGGACAGGTATCCGGATTCTTCGGTTCTTCAAGTGGTGTGCTATCGGAAACGATGGACATGATTTGCTTTTTCAGTTGTTTCTCTGGTAAGAAAATATCGATGTAATTCCCTCTCGATTTACTCATCTTTTCTCCGTCCGTTCCCGGAATCAACATGGTGTCCTCACGGATTTTTTCTTCCGGAAGAACTAAGGTGTCGCCGTAAGCTAAATTGAAACGATTGGCTACATCGCGCGTCATTTCGATGTGTTGCTTTTGATCTTTTCCAACTGGAACGACCTCTGCATCAAACAACAAAATATCAGCAGCCATGAGAATCGGGTAGGAGAAGAGTCCACCATTGACATCGTCTAAACGATCCGCTTTATCCTTGAAACTATGAGCAAGCGTCAAACGGTTATATGGATACATACACAATAAATACCACATAAGCTCCGTCACTTGTGGGACATCGCTTTGACGGTAAAACACTGTTTTAGAACCATCCAAGCCGAATGCTAACCAAGTTGCAGCGGTAGCATAGGTATTTTGACGAAGGGTTTCGCCTTCTTTTATTTGAGTCAAGGAATGCATATCGGCAATAAACAGGTAACTTTCGTTTGCTGGATTTGAAGCTAATTCAATTGCGGGAAGAATCGCACCTAAAATATTTCCTAAGTGTGGTGTTCCTGTACTTTGAATTCCTGTTAATATGCGCGCCATTTGATGTTTCTTTTTTCAAAATTACTCATTTCTACGGAATGGAAGGATTCCAATGTGTACTGAAAAACGTATATTTGACTATGCGCAATTTTTTCGGTGTATTTGGATTGATTTGGAAGCTTTACATGGTCATTGTGTTTAGCATTTTCGCGTTGTTGTTTTATCCTCTTTTCTTGGCACTCCTTTTGAATCCTAACGGGAAGAAGATTAGTTTTAAACTCTTCATTTTCTGGGGTTGGTTGATGCGCATTTTTTGTTTCTATGGCGTTCGTGTCATGGAAAAAGCAACCTTGCCGGAAGGCCCATACATAATTGTGGCAAACCATACTTCGTATTTGGATATTTTCCTGCTTTATTCAATCCTGCCAAAATCACCTTTCGTTTTTCTCGGTAAAAGTGAAATATTAAAGTATCCGATCTTGGGTACGTATTTCAAACACATGAATATCCCCGTTTATAGACAAAATAAAAGTAAGGCAGGACAAGCATATTCCATGGCGAACAGATCGGTAGCTGAAGGTTGGTCGATTGTGATTTTTCCAGAAGGAACAATTCCGGATAAAGATTGTCCAAAAATGCTTCCATTTAAAAATGGTGCGTTTAAATTGGCTAAGACCTTGGGGATTCCATTACTACCATTGACATTTACCAACAACTACAAGCTTTTTTCGGATCCAACAGATATTCTTGGTCCAGCTCAACCTGGAATCTCCCGGGTGTACATCCATCCATATTTTACAGTGGAGGAATTAGATCAAATGGAGATAAGTGAAATCAGTCAGGCGTGCTTTGATCGAATAAATGCACCAATTTTAAAAGAATTCCCTCACTTATTCGATGAAAATAAATAATTTTGATGCATGAAAATCACGGAAGAATTATTTGATCACATTGCACACCTTGCACGCTTAGAGTTTCAAGGTGAAGATAAAGTTTCCATTAAGAAGGACATGGAACGCATGATTGAGTTCGTGTATAAATTATCAGAAGTCGATACCGCAAATGTGGAGCCATTGATTTTTATGTCTGAAGAAATAAACCGTCTCCGAGAGGATGAATCGAAAGATACGGTCACACACGAAGAAGCCTTGATGAACGCTCCAAAAAAAGATTCTGATTATTTCCGTATTCCAAAAGTATTGGATAAATAAACGTGAAAGTCTCAGGATTTACGTTTATTCGAAATGCCATCAAATTGGATTATCCCATTGTAGAGGCAATTCAGTCGATTTTACCGCTGTGTGATGAAGTCATTGTTGCCGTTGGGAATTCGGAGGACGATACCTTAGCATTGATCCAATCCATTGACCCTACTAAAATCCGCATTATTCCAACGACTTGGGACGATTCCCTTCGTGAAAATGGAGCTGTGCTAGCCGATGAAACTAACAAAGCCTTTCAAGCCATTTCTCCGGACAGTGACTGGGCTTTTTACATACAAGGTGATGAAGTCGTTCACGAAGGAGATTACGCAGAAATCCGTACAAAAATGGAATTGTATGTGAATGATTTGGAAGTCGACGGATTGTTGTTTTCTTACCACCATTTTTTCGGATCTTACGACTTTATAGGCGCTTCCAATAATTGGTATAAAAAGGAAATTCGGATTATTCGAAATAGATCAACTATATACTCTTACCGCGATGCACAGGGATTCCGTAAGGATGATAATCAGAAATTAAATGTTGCAGCTATCAAAGCGAACGTCTATCATTACGGTTGGGTGAAAGATCCAAGAGCAATGCAAGCCAAACAAACGTCCTTTCACAAACTTTGGCACGATGACGAATGGATGGAGAAGAACATTGAGGATGTAGAGTTTTTTCCCTACGAAGAACACATCAATGGATTGGCGCGATTTAAGGGAACGCATCCGAAAATCATGCAGCCACGCATCGACCGATTGAATTGGACGTTTAAAGTGGAGCCAAGTCGAAATAAAAAATCCCTCAAAAATAAATTGAAGGATTTGTTGAAATTCATTGGAATAGATACGAATTACCGAAATTACAAGCAGATTCGCTGATTAAGAAATCTTGAATTTACAGTACTTGATTTTGTGTCCACGGGAAGAAAATAATTTCTCGTAATAGGTTTGTATGTGGAAAATCTCACGTGTATCTTGGTCTAAGTCCTCCGGGAGATTTGCGTATAAATCCCATGTGGACTCCAAACATTCGTAGTTGTTTTCCTGAATTTGCTCCAATGTGTATTCGAATAGGATATCGCTGTCCGTTTTCATGTGAACGATACCGCCCGGTTTTAATATTTGCTTGTACCGATCGATAAACATGGGTGACGAAAGTCGTTTACGTGCTTTATTCGGCTGTGGATCAGAGAACGTTAACCAAATCTCATCCACTTCGTGTTCACCGAAATAATCGAGAATAAAGTCAATGCGTGTGCGTAAGAAAGCCACGTTGTTCAAATTCGTTTCCAAAGCATCTTTCGCTCCAATGTAAATGCGGTTTCCTTTTAAATCGACACCAATGAAGTTCTTCTCTGGATATTTGCGTCCAAGCCCAACGGAGTATTCTCCTTTTCCACAGCCTAATTCTAGAATTATAGGATTGTCGTTGTGAAACACTTCCTTTCGCCAGTTTCCTTGAATCGGAAAAGGTTCTCGAAAGACTGGTTCATAGACATTTGAAAATGACTTAAGGGCTTCAAATCGTAAAAGTTTATCTTTTCCCACGTTGGTATGTTTGGATAGGTTGGATTTCTTCAAAAGAAAAACGCGAAATTATAACTTATTTTAGATTAAAGAGCTGTAGTCTCGCTTTCGCTGTATAAATTTGTCCATGCATTTTGTCGAACCCTTTTTCAATTGGCGTGGATACTACGTCGCATCCGAAGATCCATTGTCCCCGTTTTTCGAACGTGAGTACAGTGAATTCGAGTTTACGAATAGCATTTATGACTTTTACATTCATCCGCAATGGGATTCCATTGGTTCACCTACTTTGTTCATTAAAATACTCATGGTGGACTACGACGCAGCGTATGCGATTGTTGAATTGATTGGAGAATGGAATGATGCGATTGAAAACGACATCATGATTTTGAAGCGGGACATCATTGATGTCTTAATTGACCAAGGAATCAATCAATTTATTCTCATCGGAGAAAACGTATTGAATTTTCATTATTCCGATGATTGTTACTACGAAGAGTGGTTCGATGATGTCGAAGAAGGATGGATTGCCATGGTGAATTTTCACGAGCACGTCGTTCGGGAATTTGAAAACATCAATATTGATCATTACTTTGTGATGGGCGGAGAGTTGGAGGACATCGAATGGCGCACGTATACACCCCAGCACTTCTACGAAAAAGTAGAGGCGCTTGTGACCAAGCGCCTCGGGTAGTTATTCAGTGTGTGTCGAGCTTATTCAGCACGATCAGCGATCAGTCTATTTAAGAAGAAAGAAGCAATGATGACTACCGCTCCGGTAATTAAGGCATAAAGTGCCAATTGTTGGTATCCATCTGTGTAGGCAATCATTCGCTCCATGGGACTTGCGTCTTTTTTCGGGCTCGCCATTCCAGCGCCAAGAATTCCAGCCGCGTATTGTCCATAAGCAGAGGCTAAGAACCACATTCCCATCATTACACCCCAAAGGTGCTTCGGAGATAATTTGGTCATTAAGGATAAGCCAATCGGCGATAAAAATAATTCTCCGATCGAAATGACTAAGTACGCAAACGTAAATAATCCAAGGGAAGCTAGTCCAGCGTTATCCAATAAAAAACGTGTGTAATAAAACAAGTAGAAGGAAACACTTAAGAAAATGAAAGCGAGTCCAAATTTCATGAAGTAATTCGGCTCCAATTTTCTTTTCGCCAACCAAATCCACATGAGTCCAATGAAAACACTGAGAATAATAACGAAAAGAGAATTTGCTGAGTTATTGACAACATTCGGGTCGAATTTTAGGCCTAACATGTCCTTGGAAATGAGTTTCTCTGCATACAAACTTAAGGATCCGCCACTTTGCTCAAAGAATGACCAAAAGATAATGGACAAGAAAATAAAAATCATGGCGCCGACTAATTTGCGGTTTTGTTCCCAATTGAGTTTACTCATTTCATAGATTAAATAGAGTAGGGTAGCAGGACCAATAATGTACATGAAGATATCCGTGTAAGCCGTGTTCGTAATCATGGCGTAAATAAACGGAATGGATAATATCGATCCTCCATATACCAAATACTGATTTCTTTTGGCTTTTTTCTCATCGGATTTCACTGGTGATTGACCAATGGGACCAAGGTTTTTTCGTGTCAACAAGAAATTAATTAATCCGACAAACATAAAAATTCCAGACAAGGCAAATGCCATATTCCATGAATAGGTTTTACCGACGTAAACACAGAGTCCACCACCGAACAAAGCACCAAGATTGATTCCTGCATAGAACAAACTGAATCCAGCATCTCGACGGGAGTCACCTGCTCGGTACAATTCGCCAACCATCGTTGAAATGTTTGGTTTGAAAAATCCGGTTCCAATGATGATTAAACAGATACCATAAAAGAAATTTGCTTCGGCATCTAACCCGAGGATCAAACTCCCGAGGATCATCAGAATTCCACCCCAAACCAGCGATTTTTGAAAACCGAGGATTTTATCAGCAAATAGTCCACCAATAAAGGTAAAAGCATACACGAATGCTTGAATCGCTCCATATTTCAAATTGGCTTCTTGATCGGAAAAGAAAAGTATGTTTGTCATGAATACAACCAACATTCCGCGGTTTCCATAGAAACAGAAACGTTCCCACATTTCCGTGAAAAAAAGACTCCAAATCTGTTTTGGGTATTTCCCTTCAAAGCTCTGTATTTGTTCGAGTGTTTGCATTTTTTTAAGTTATTTGGTAAAATAAAAAGCCTCTGAAATCAGAGGCTTTGAAATAAATATTATTGAACATTGTTCTCACGCATCACGCCGTTTAACCAGCGAAGCATTAGGAAGAGAATAACGGCTGCAGCCATTACTAATCCGAAGTTCAAATAGAAGAAGTTTTGTTTTTGCGGAATGGTTTCCCACAAACTAGAGAGCATCCCAGATAATTTATTTCCAACGGAAATCGCTAAGAAGAATCCACCCATCATCAAGGCTGTAATACGAGGAGGAGATAACTTAGACACGAGTGAAAGTCCCATCGGCGATAAACAGAGTTCACCAATGGTAATCACACCATAAGAAGCAATTAACCAAATTGAACCTGCTTTTGCAGACATGTCATTTGTAGCAAATACAGCGCCTACCATCACTAAAGCGGATAGCGCAGTAATCACCAATCCGATAGCGATTTTCGTTGGCGTGCTAGGCTCTCTTTTGCGGCGACGCATCCAGCCAAATAATCCAACGATAATTGGTGTTAGCGTGACTACCCAGAATGGGTTAATGGATTGATACAACTCTGTAGAATAAAGCTTCATATCTTCACCTTTTGCAGGAACTTCGTCCTTCGGTAAGGTTGCGAAATACTTACGTGAGCTTTCCAATTGAGAAATTTCTCCTGATAAATCTGCTTTCGCTTTCAATTCTGCTTTCGTTACTTTCGGCATTCCTTCTTCCACTTTACGCATGGAATCAATCGTTGCTTTAAACTCGCTGTCAGGAGAAGAAACGATGTCGTTGTTTACTACAACTTGAGCCATTCCAACACTTCCAGCAACGTTTGCGACACCTTCAGACATTTCACGGTTTGTATGATCTTCTGCCCAAACAGTTAATGCATCTCCATTTTGGTGGAAAATCGCAAAGAATAAAATCACACACGCAAAAACAGCAAGTAATGCTTTAATCGCACGGCTTTCTTTCGCTTCGGATTTAAATGCCAAATAAATAAAGAAAGCAATGACAGGTAAACAACCAATGATGAAGGCATCATTCGTATCTGAACCTAAGAAGTTTCCTGGTAAAATATAGCCGATAATCCCGAATATGAACATGGGTAAAACCGTCATGGAGAAAATACGTAAAGTGGACATATCTCCTTCTTGAACTGGTTTCACGACATCTACATGTTTGATGTGTTTCGTTCCTAAAATGAAAATAGCAACACCTACTAACATTCCAACTCCAGCCGCTGCGAATGCGTGTCCCCAACCGTAATTGATGCGCATGTACGCTGCAACGAAGTTACAAATGAATGCTCCGATGTTAATTCCCATATAGAAAATATTGTAACCTGCATCTTTTTTATCCTTCATATCATCTGAGCTATACAGATTTCCCACGAGAGTTGAGATGTTTGGTTTAAAGAAGCCATTTCCGAGGATAATGAGCATTAATGCTACGTAAAATGCCGTTTCGTTGTGAATGGATAAACAGAAATATCCTGCGGACATCATGATTCCACCCATAATGATGGAACGACGATACCCTAAAATACGATCGGCTAAAAGTCCACCAATAAAAGGCGTTAAATAAACTAATCCTAAATACGTTCCATAGATGTCAGATTTTTTTCCAGCATCAAAACCCATTCCGCCATTGTTCCAGCCATCAATCATATAAAGGGAGAAAATCCCTAGCATCAAATAGTAGCCAAAGCGCTCCCACATTTCCGTTCCGAACAAGTACCAAAGTCCTATTGGATGTCCCTTTTGTCCATCATTTTCCATAAAAATAGTTTAGTTTACCTGCCGAATATAGTAAAAAATCATGGTTCACGTTCATTTTTCATGATTGTGAACTCGATTTTTCCTCTTCATTTAAACAAGAATCAAATATCTTTGCGAAAAAAATAAGTGATGGAGAATTGGTTGGAACGAACGGAATTATTGTTTTCTAAAGAACAAATGGACCGTTTGAAAAACGCACACGTGTTGATTGTTGGACTTGGAGGAATTGGCTCCTTCGCCGGAGAATTCATCGCAAGAGCAGGAATTGGCAAGATGACCATCATCGATGGAGATGTATTTGACCCAACGAATAAAAACCGCCAGTTGACCGCACTTGATAGTACGATTGGTGGCAATAAAGCTGTCGTTTTGGGACAGCGATTGAAGGACATCAATCCAGAAATACAGTTGAATATCGTCGAAGAGTTTGTACTGCCGGACCGTGTATGGGAATTATTGGACGAACATCAGCCTGACTACGTCATGGACTGCATTGACTCCGTGACTCCAAAATTAGAATGGTTGATTGCCTGTAAACGCAAAAAAGTAAAAATCATCAGTCACATGGGTGCGGGTGGGAAAACCGATCCAAGTAAAATTAAAGTGACAAATATTCAGCATGTTGCGGGATGCAAACTCGGTGCGCACATGAAAAAGCGCTTGAAAAGAAAAAACATTTCCTACCGTGGAATCAAAGCGGTTTATTCGACCGAAATCCAACAAAAGGATTCCCTCAAAATGACCAATGGAGCAAATTTCAAGAAGTCCTTCTATGGAACGGTATCCTACATGCCGGCCTTATTTGGACTCGTTGGAGCAGCGGAAGTAATTCAGTTTCTGGTAAATAATACAGAGGAAAACGCTTGAATCTCATCTAATTATCGTACTTTTCCTTCGCTAAAACAATTAATTCATTCAACAACATGAAAAAAACTACCTTATTTATTGCATCTGTATTCTTGTGCAGCACTTCGTTTGCGCAATTATTCTCAGATAACTTCGATTCCTATCCTGCTGGTGCATTTTTAGGTCCACAATCTACCACTTGGTCTACTTGGAGCGGTGCAGAAGGTGGGGCAGAAGATGTGGCGATTACTAATAATAATGCGAATTCAGCGCCAAATTCAATATATTTTGCTTCGACTGCAGCTTCCGGTGGTCCACAAGATGTTATTTTGAAATTTGGACAATTATACAATAGTGGTGTCTTTACACTGCAATCTGATTTTTACGTGAATGCTGGTAAAAATGCCTATTTCAACATTCAAGGTGCCTTGTCGCTTGGTCAAATTTGGGCCTTAAACGTGAACATGGATGCTGGTCAAGTTTCTATCGATGATGGAAATACTCCAAATCTTGCGGTTGGATCGTACGCGGACGCAACTTGGTTTACTTTAAAAATCGAAGCAAACTTAACCTTGCATGTTTGGAAAGCTTACATCAACGGAGCGTTAATCGGTTCTTGGACAAATGCGATCAATACGATGGCGTCTGTAGATTTCTTTCCAGTTCAAAATAGTCAGTATTTTGTAGATAACGTAAGTTTTGACCATCAGACATTTACACTTCCAAATTTGAATGCGATGGTTGCAAGTGTGAACATGGGAGGTGAAATCGCTGGTCAAAATGCAATACCGAAAGTAAACGTTTTAAATGCTGGTGCAACACCAATTACTTCTTTCAATGTAAATTTGAATTACAATAGCCAAAACTACCCATTCTCTGTAACGGGTGTAAATATCGCTAGTATTGGCACGTATACGGTTAACATGCCGGCAAACGTATTGGTTCCAGGAAATCAAACATATACGGCAACGATTTCAAACATCAATGGTGGAAATGATGACATTGCAGGCGATAACACCTTAAGCGGACAAATTAACCCTGTTGTTCCAGCTCCTGGAAAAATGGTGGTTGGTGAGGAAGCAACTGGTACGTGGTGTCAATGGTGTCCACGTGGAGCTGTCTTCATGGATTTATTTCAAACGAAATATGATCAATACTGGGCAGGAATCGCGGTACATAACGGCGACCCAATGACAAATATCGATTACGATGGTGGAATGGGCGCCCTGATTAATGGGTATCCAAGTGCAGTAGTTGACCGTTTGCCAGATGTTGATCCATCTGGAATGAGTCAAGATTTCTTTACACGTTTACAAATACCTCCAGTAGCGACAATTGTGAATGGTGCAACGTGGGATGCAGCAACACGTGTATTGAATGTGTCTGTGACATCGAATTTCGCTTTGTCGGCAAATAGTAACTATAAAGCAGCTTGTGTATTGACAGAGGACGAAGTGACTGGTACTGGAAATGGATACAATCAATCCAATGCATACGCTGGTGGAAATAATGGTGTGATGGGTGGATTTGAATTATTAGGTAGTCCTGTTCCCGCAGCATCAATGGTTTACAATCACGTCGCTCGTGCAATTGCACCAAGTTTTACGGGGATGCCAAATAGTTACCCTGCAACAGTAACTGCGGGAGATTCATATACGATGAACGTGAGCTTTACCTTGCCTGCTGATTGGGATGAGACAAAAATACACATCATTGGAATGATTATGGATCCAACAGGGAAAATTGAAAATGCTGGACGCGCAACCATCGCAGAAGCAGTGACAAACGGATACGTTGCAGGAATTTCAGATAAGCCAACGATTTGTTATTCAGGTGGAATGAGTGTTTACCCGAATCCAGCTTCTACGGCAGCTACAGTAAGTTTATATATCGGTCAAGCTTCAAACGTTACCATGAAATTGCTTGATTTCGCTGGAAAAGTAGTGAGCGAAAAAGAATATGGTTCGGTTCAAGGTAATTTCCAAGTCAATGTAAATACAAGCAACCTTAAAGCAGGTGTTTACTTCGTTGAATTAACAGCGGACGGACAAAAAACTTCGAAAAAATTGATCGTCGAATAAGATCAAGAAATCATAAATAAGGAAAAGGACTGCTGAAAAGTGGTCCTTTTTTTTATGCGATGACGCGAATGAGTTCTTGGACTTTCTTCGTCTTTTCGCGAACTTCATCCATGTTTGAACCAGTAATGGTAACATGTCCCATTTTGCGGAAGGACTTCGTGATTTCTTTTCCGTAGATGTGTGGGTAGACGCCAGGAATCGCCAGTATTTCTTTCAGTCCATCGTAAATCGCTGGACCTTCGAATCCTTTTTCTCCCACCAAATTGATCATCGATCCACATTGGATAAGGGAAGTATCTCCCAAAGGCAAGTTTAAAATGGCACGTAAATGCTGTGCGAACTGGGACGTGTGGCAAATTTCAATCGTGTGGTGTCCGCTGTTGTGTGGACGTGGAGCGATTTCATTAACCAATAAGCTTCCGTCGTTCGTTAAAAAGAATTCAACAGCGAGAAGTCCAACCATGTCCAGTTTTTGGATGATGTCTTTCGCGATTTCGTCCGCTTGCTGTTCAACATTTGCGTCGATATCCGCAGGCGAGAATAAGAATTCCACCAAATTGGCTTCCGGATTGAATTCACATTCCACACAAGGGAAAGTCGTCATTTCTCCATTTTCATTGCGGGCAACGATGACAGAAAGTTCTTTTTGAAAAGGAATTTTATTTTCGATGATGCTGGGAGCCTCGAAGGACACACGTGCATCCGCTTCGGATTTCAAGATATTTACTCCTTTTCCATCGTAGCCACCTGTGCGTAGTTTGTGCACAATGGGATAACTCGCTTTAGATAGTAAGTCCGAACGGTTTTCGATGAGGGCAAAGGGAGCGGTTGGAATGTGTTGGTCGATGTAAAATTGTTTTTGTAATCCTTTGTCGCGAATGATGCGTAGGACACGTGGCTGTGGATAAACCTTCACGCCTTCTTTTTCAAGTGCTTCCAACGCTTCGATGGAAACATTTTCAATTTCCACTGTGATGAGGTCTTTGTCCTTGCCGAATGCATACACGGAATCGTAATCCGTGATTAATCCACACGTAAAGGAATGAGCGAGTTGCGAACAAGGAGCAGAAGGATCCGCGTCCATCATGTGTAATTGAATATTTAAGTTCGTCGCTTCTTGAATGAGCATGCGTCCTAGTTGTCCGCCTCCAAGAACTCCTACTTTCATTTTATTGCCATACCAAATACCTTCCATGCAACAAAGATACAGCAAGGAAATTAAACCAATGGATTTCAAAGAAAATTTTCAATTAAGCTCGCAAAATCGTACCTTTGTGTCGGTATGACCGATGTACGCACCATTCATGATAAACAATTCCATTCCTACATCAGTGAAGCGGAAATCCAATCAGTCGTTAAGAGATTAGCGAACGACTTGGAAAAGGACTATCAAGGGAAGGAACTTATTTTTCTATCCATATTGAATGGTTCCTTCATGTTTACATCTGATTTAATGAAGTCCATATACTCGAATGTGGAAGTTTCGTTTGTGAAGGTGAGTTCGTATATTGGGACAAGTACTTCCGGAAGGGTCGATGAGTTAATTGGGTTAAACACCAGTTTAAAAAATAAATCGGTGATCATTTTGGAGGATATTGTCGATACAGGGATTACGATTGATAAGGTATTGACACTGTTGAAATCTGAACAGATGGATTCCATCGAGATTTGTACCTTGTTATTTAAACCAGATGCATTTCTAGGTCGAAATAAACCTAAATACATCGGGATTGAAATCCCAAATAAATTTGTTGTAGGCTATGGTCTAGATTACAACGAATTAGGAAGAAATTTAAAAGAGATTTATCAATTAATAGACTGACTTATGTTAAACATTGTATTATTTGGACCTCCAGGAGCAGGAAAAGGAACGCAATCGGAACGTTTGATTGAAAAATATGGATTGATTCACCTGTCAACAGGGGATATCTTTCGGGCAAATATTAAAGGAAAAACAGAACTTGGTGCTTTGGCAAAAAGTTATATGGATCAAGGAAAATTGGTACCTGATTCTGTAACGATCGAAATGTTGCGTTCAGAAGTAATGAAACATGAGTCCCCAAGAGGATTTATCTTTGATGGTTTTCCGCGTACAAATGCGCAAGCAGAAGCATTGGATGAGTTCCTGAACGAATTAGGGACAGGAATCAGTCTAATGTTGGCACTAGAAGTAGAAGAAAATGAATTGAAAACACGTTTGTTAAACCGTGCAAAAGTAAGTGGAAGAGCAGATGATGCAAATCCAGAAGTGATTGAAAGCCGTATCCATGTTTACAACCAGGAAACTGCGCCTGTAAAAACGTTTTATCAAGCTCAAAATAAGTTTACATCCATCAATGGAATTGGAAGTATTGATGAAATTACTAACCGTTTGTTTCAAGAAATTGATTCAATTTAAAGCCTAAGAATGGCATCTGACAATTTCGTTGATTACGTAAAAATCCACTTAACCTCTGGTAACGGAGGTGGAGGTTCAACACACTTTCGCCGTGAAAAATACATCCCAAAAGGTGGTCCTGATGGGGGAGATGGTGGACGTGGTGGACACATCTACTTGCGTGGCAATAAACAACTTTGGACCTTACTGCACTTGAAATTTCATAAACATGTCAAAGCTGGACATGGTGCGCATGGTGCAGGAAACATGAAAACAGGTTCTCAAGGCGAAGATAAATACATTGATGTTCCACTAGGTACCCTAGCTAAGGACGGTGAAACGGGTGAAGTACTATTCGAAATTACACAAGATGGAGAATTGGTGATCATTCAGCCAGGTGGGAAAGGGGGGATGGGAAATGATAATTTTAAATCTCCAACGAATCAAACACCACGCTATGCGCAGCCAGGCGAGCCTGGACTAGAAGGTTGGAAGGTTTTGGAAATGAAACTTTTAGCAGATGTCGGACTTGTTGGCTTTCCAAATGCTGGAAAAAGCACCTTGCTTTCTGTGGTTACAGAGGCAAAACCGGAAATTGGAGACTACGCATTTACGACCTTGCGTCCAAACTTGGGAATCGTTTCCTATCGTGATCACCGTTCATTCGTTATGGCGGATATTCCAGGAATCATTGAAGGAGCACATACAGGAAAAGGTCTCGGACTTCGTTTTCTTCGTCACATCGAACGAAATTCCTTGTTATTATTTATGATTCCTGTAGATAGTGATGACATTAAAAAAGAATACAATGTCTTGTTGAACGAGTTGAAACAATACAATCCTGAGTTATTACACAAAGAACGGTTGTTGGCGATTACGAAAAGTGATATGCTGGATGATGAATTAATTGGACAAATGAAAAAGGATATCCCGAATATTCCGCACGTATTCATTTCATCTGTCGCTCAAAAAGGAATCGTTGAACTCAAGGATTTGATTTGGAAGCATTTAAACGATGATAACGCAGATTAATTCATGGGATGAACAGCTCGTGTTGTGGGTAAATGCTCAGCACAGTGGATTCCTTGATCAACTCATGTGGGGACTTTCGTCGAAGTGGTTGATTTTACCCATACTACTCGGACTGATTTTCATATTGCTTAAGCAGCAACGAAACGGAAAAGAAATCGGGATGCTTTTGCTTTTCGGAACCTTGATGGTGATAGCCTGCGACGTCATTTCCACGCAGTTATTCAAAGAAGTTTTTCACCGTTTTCGTCCTTCGCATAATTTGGCAATTGCTGAACAACTGCACTACCATTTATTCAGTGATGGCTCGCCGTATTTGGGTGGGAAATACGGATTCGTTTCTTCTCACGCAGCAAATTTTGCTGGTTTCGTTGTATTCTTTTGGCCTTTCTTTGTTAAGTCATGGATGAAAGTGCTCATCGTTTCCATCGTATTATTGGTGATGTATAGCCGCATGTATTTAGGTGTTCACTATTTCACGGATGTATTTGTCGGAGCGCTGCTCGGTATGGTTATTGCGTATGGAATGCGTCGATTTGTGTTGAGTCGTTTTGTTAAAATCACCACAGAATGAATTGGATTTTAGTTTTTATCGGCGGAGGAATCGGAAGCATCGCGCGTTTCTGGATGAGCAAAGCATTGCCTTATCAAAATGGCTTTCCGTGGGCAACTTTCTGGAGTAACTTGCTCGCGTGTTTGGTGTTCGCGCTGGTCATGTATTTCAGTACTAAAATGCCCAAAACCGAATGGATTCAACCCTTGCTGCTCGCAGGTTTTTGTGGTGGATTCAGTACCTTTAGTACCTTTTCCTACGAGAATTTTCAATTGCTATCGAATGGACATTACAGCATCTTCGCCTTGAATGTGTTGGTTTCCGTGCTGGTTGGAATCTCTGTTTTTGCGCTGTTGGTGCGTTTAAACTCGTAAAGTCGACAATCCACCATCGATACCGATGATTTGTCCGGTTACCCAAGATGCTTTTTCGGAAAGTAAAAATGCAGCATAGTTTGCCATGTCTTCGACTGTTCCCACACGTTTCATCGGATGACGAAGTCCATTAGCCTCTTTCTTCTGATCGGAGTTCAATAGGTTCTGTGCCAAGGGTGTATCGGTGAGCGATGGAGCAATACAATTCACACGAACACTCGGTGCTAATTCTGCTGCTAACGATTTGGTGAGTCCTTCCAAGGCTGCTTTCGACACGGAAACCTGTGTATGGAAATTTAATCCTTGACTCGCAGCAATCGAACTAAACAATAAGATGGATGGTGTCACACCAGCTTTTAGTCGTGCCAAATTCCCTTGTATGCATTTGATGGCACCCAACACTTGTAAGTCAAAGTCCTCTTGGAATTGTGCGCTGGAAATGCGTGCAAAGGGCTTTAAGGAAATAGCTCCCGGACAATAAATGATTCCGTCTAAGCGATCGGGTAGGAAGGAAAAGTCCAACGTTTCTGAACGGACATCTAACTGGTGGTAATGAATTCCAGCAGGAAGTCCCGCTAGATCTTTCGTAAAATACGTTCCGTAAACGTGGTGTCCTTCGGCGTGTAATGTAAGCGCAAGTTCTAGTCCAATACCAGACGATGCACCAACGATGAAATAGTTTTTCGTTTCCATATAAATTGTAACAAATTTCAACAGAAATGGTTCTTTTATTCGTGAATTAATTTCTTTACATTTATCAAAAATTAAACGACATGAACTTTTTCAAAACGCACGCTGCAACCCTTATCATTTCGATTGCAGTCATTGTCACAGGATACATCCTCGGACATTCGTATTTATCCAAAGGAAAACCAGATCCAGTCATTAGCGTAACCGGTTTGGGTGAACAGTCTTTTGATTCGGATTTAATTGTTTGGCGCGCGAACTTTTCCCGCAACAACATGGAATTAAAGCAAGCGTATGCGGATTTGAATAACGATGTGAAACGTGTGAAGTCCTATCTGATGTCTAAAGGGATTTCTGAAGATGAAATCGTGTTCGAAGCAGCGGATATCCAAAAGATGTTCCACACAGAATACGACGGAGATGGAAATGAAACCGGTTCGTATTTTACGGGATACAATTTGACGCAAAGTTTGAAAGTGCGCTCGAAAAAAGTGGATACGGTGGAGAAAACCTCTCGAGAAGTGTCCCAGTTGATCGATGCAGGAATCGAGTTGAATTCCAATGCACCTGAATATTACTACACGAAATTGGCGGAGTTAAAAATCAAGATGATCGAAGAAGCAACAAAAGATGCGTATAACCGTGCGCAGAAAATTGCAGAGAACGCTGGTGGTGCACTTGGTGGACTGAAAACAGCGGATATGGGTGTATTCCAAATCACAGCGGAGAATTCTTCCGAAGATTATTCGTGGGGAGGAAGCTTCAATACTTCTTCTCGTCGCAAAACGGCGAACATCACGATGCGTTTGGAGTATAAAATCAACTAAAGAAACAGGGACTTATCCAAGTTCAACCATTCCAAAGTGGAATTGGAGAAGATGTTTTCTTTGTCCAGTGTGGACAAATCACTTTCTTCGATGAATTTTCCAATTTCTAAATCACCCAAGGGGAACGGATAATCTGATCCCAGGCACACGCGCATAGATCCTTGCATCTTCAAGATGTATTTCAATGCGTCGATGTCGTGCGTAATGCAATCTACCCAGAATTTTCCGACGTAATCACGTGGATTCACTTCGTTATCAATCGCCACTAAATCTGGACGACAATTAAATCCATGTTCGATTCTACCCAAAGTGGGAAGAAATGACCCACCAGCGTGAGAGAAACACACACGTAAGTTTGGTAAGCGTTCCAAAACTCCACCGAAAATCATCGAACAAGCGGCACGAGAGGTTTCTGCAGGCATTCCAACTAACCAAGGTAGCCAATACTTTTTCATGCTGTCAAATCCCATCATTTGCCACGGGTGAATCATCACTGCCATGCCCAATCGTTCACATGCTTCAAAAATCGGGAAGAAGCGCTCCTCACTTAAATTCTCGTCGTTGATGTTCGATCCAATTTGAATACCGACGTGTCCAATGGCTTTGGCACGTTCCAATTCCTTGATCGCTAATTCGGTGTCCTGCATGGGTATCGTTGCGAGTCCAATGTAATTTTTTGGATATTTCGCTACCAATTCTGCGATGTGGTCGTTTAAGTATTCCGACAACTCCAAACCGTGCTTCGGTTCCGCCCAGTACGAAAACAAGACCGGAATCGTACAAACCACTTGTGTTTGCGTTTTAAATTGCTCGTATTCGCCTAAACGCAAGTCTTCGTCCCAACAGTTTTCTTTGATGCGTCTGAAAAACTGTCCACCCTGCATCATGTCCGCTGATCTGTCCTCGTTGTGATTCAAGTAAATGAATTTCCCGTATCCAAACTTTTCTGTCCAATTGGGTAAATTCTTCGGAATGATATGGGAGTGCATGTCGATTTTCAGCATAGGTCAGATTTAGGTAGCGAAGATAAGGAAAAAGCGTTTAGAACTTAATCCTTTTTAATTTCCAATTCCATCACATAATCATCCATAAAAAAGCCATGTCCAATGTCGAATTTCTCTTCTTTTCGGATGGTGAATCCAAGTTTGTCGTAAAAGAATTTTGCCTTGTTGGCACGGTTGACTTGCAGGAATAGGTGTGTGCAATTTTTAGCTTTTGCACGTTCAATGGCTTTGTCCATCAGTTGTTTTCCAGCGCCACAGCCTTGAACTTCCGGTAGGACATACACTTTATTGACTTTCAATTCTTGTCCCGCTTGTTCTAGCGCGATAAAGCCGATATCTGTGTTGTCTTTGGAAATCAGGTAGAATTCGTGTCCGTCTTGCCATTGCTGACCCAATGTTTCCGTTGAATACATCCAATTCAACATGAACTCCATTTGTTCTGTGCTGACGATGTCTGAGTAGGTGTGTGGCCAAATGCGGCGTGCGAGCTTTTCTAGAATGTGTAATTCTGTCAGTTCAACGAAGCGAATTTCCATGCTTATTGTTTGATGAATCGCTCTTGCTGTACTTTTCCGTCGATGATCAAACGGATGAAATATGTCCCCGCTGGAAGATCAGAAACATACAATTTCCCATCGAAGATGTTCTTTTCGTAAATGTTTCCTTCCATGTCGATGATGTCTGCCGTTTTGGGAAGTTCCACAATCGTGAAATGCAATTCGTTCATCACGGGATTTGGATACACGTTCCAATCGATTTCGTGCGGAACTTTTTCAAATCCTAGGGTCTGCAAAGCTAATTTCACCGCAGCGTAAGCATTGATTTTTCCTGCTCCCCAGATTGGACTTCCTCCTGTTGGAATCGTCCCTGTTAAATTATCTTGTCTTGCCGTTAGCATGATGATTTCCTTCACCTGTCTTGCGGACAAATACGGATTCGCTTCTAAGATCAACGCAGAAACACCAGCTACCATGGGTGATGCCATGGAAGTTCCGGACATTTTAGCAAAATGATACGTTTTGTTGTTGAAAGTGACATTGTCCACAGAAGAGAATGTTGCATCTGTAAACGAAGACATGGCAGAAATAATCGCAACTCCCGGCGCAGCGATATCAGGTTTCATTTCTCCGTCGTAACGAGGACCAATAGAAGAGAAAGAAGCAATTCCACCTCCGACTGGATTCCCACTTCCGCTCAAATACTGAGATGCGTATGCCGCAACACTAATCACATCATCGGAACACGATGGTTCGCTGATTCCATTGAGCTTATCACCTGCGATGGATCCCCCATACGAAAAGGAGAATGGCATTCCCCAATTCCCAACGTCGTTCGAAAGCTCTGTTACATTCCAGTAATGTACGGTTCCCGTATCAGCTTTAGATTTTAGTAGCACGCGAAGTGCGGTATTGGTGTTTTTTACACGCAAACGCATTTGTGGACGTCCGTTCAATGGATGCGCAGCATCCGCAGTGATATTAAACCAAATGGTATCAACACCAGTAACTAAAAAGGAATCAATGTAATTAGAAACCGTTGCCGTACTGTAAAATGGACTTTCCACTAAAGTATTTCCAGCGTTGTTGGTGATGAGTAGTCCATTCTCAAAGGAATTTCCCGCTTCACCCCATGCATGAATACTTTGTCCCCACATGTTTGCATTCGCCGAGTAAGAATAGAATTCAATTCTCGATTTAAACTGATCTTGATTAAAGGTTTTTTTAATGTGGAAATTCACATTCCCGTTATTTCCTCCTGAATTGCTAAAAACAACTCCTAAATCGGTATATGCTGTAATTGCTTGACTTAAAATGGATGTCCCATCTAAAGTCCCAAAGTGGTATAGTCCCCAGGACATATTAATGACCAAACGCTTTCCATCCGCTTGTGCTTTTTGATACATCCACTCCCAAGCGTCAAGAACGGCAGCTTCATCCACCAAAAAAGTCACGAATAAAAAGTTTGCATCGAATGCCACACCCTTATACTGCGTTCCTGCCCCACCGCCGCCAGCAATAGAGGAAACATGCGTCCCGTGTGAAAAATACGAGTATATATTTGACGTGTCACTACCTGCGGTTAATAATTCACCTAAGGTCGTGTACTCTGTCCCGTAGGCAAATCCTTGTGGATTTGGTCCACTCGTTTTGTATTGATCCCAAGCCGCGATAATTCGAGATTGTTGCATGGCAGTGTCATAAAACACGGGTGACGTGTAGTCAAATCCCCAATCCATTACACCAATGTATACGTCTTTTCCGGAATATCCTTGCGGCAAACCAATTCCTTGGTGTACACTATCTGCGTGCATGTCCACGATGGCTTTATCTAAGGAGTTATGTATTTTGGTAGCAATTTCTAGGTAATCGAGTCCTTTGATGTTAGCCAGTTGACTCGTCTTATTTAAAGGAACTTTAATGCTCACCAAATTGGCAATCGGTGTTCCAACAATAAATTCTCTTTTAATTAAATCAGATCGATTGAATCCTTCAGAAATCTTTCCTAGAAAGGATAAGTAATATTTTCCGTTAATTTGGTAAATTGGATAGCGCGCTAAAAGATCAGGATGAATAACACCTTTTTCAACCATTAATTGATGGTGAATTGTTGCTAAGTCCACGCGGTTACTCGCACTCATTTTTACTTGTCCATGCAGCAGAAATCCACTAAAGAGAAATGCGCATAGTAATGTAAAATGGTGCTTGTATACCTTCATCATTCCCAAATATAAGCAAAATCAAGGACGTGAAGCACTAAAAAACCCAATAAAATCAAGCTTTTTTATCCACGTGACAATGTGAATAAGCTATAAGGTCTGAAATAGGGTTTCTTTGGTTTTTCGAACTTTAGCTAAGTGTTGGTAACTGTCTTCAGTTGAACGAAAGCCAATTGGACAAAGCAGGACACTTTTTAGATTTTGGTCTGACAAACCTAGGAGTTGATCTAATTTCTCCGCGTTGAATCCTTCCATCGGTGTAGCATCCACGCGCAAACTAGCACAGGTATGCATTAATTGACCTAGTGCGATGTATGCTTGGTGAACATTCCATGGTTCCACGACACTATCGGGCATTTTCAAGATATTTTTCTTTAAAAATTCGCTGAATCCAGCAACTCTTTCAGCGGGAGTATTTCGTGTTTCAGTAACTAAATCGACGTGTGCATCTAGGTAAGACTCGTCGATGGATTTGTACGAGCAAATAATTAGGAGGTGAGATGCGTCAACAACTTGTCCTTGGTTGAAAGCAATTTCTTTGATCTCTTCCCTCAATGCCGGACTTGCAACGAAAATAAATTTAAGCGGTTGAATTCCATATGAAGATGGTACAAGGCGCAAAGAGTCCTTAATCACATCCAATTGCTCATTCGTTAATTTTTTGGTTGCGTCGTATTGCTTTGTCGCGTATCTCCAGTTTAAATCGTCTATTATTTGTGTCATATCAAAATATCATTGGTACTTCTATAACTAGCATTTGGCCTTTTTGTTTATTTTGAAGGACGATTTCTTTTGTATCCCATATGCCAATGGCATCTCGTTCGTTTAAACGTTCTTGTTCGATTTCAAATTCCCCATCGATGTTCATGAAGTAAGCGCCATTCCCGCTTCCCTTCATGGTGTACGTAAGTGAGGTGTTTTCTTCCATGCTTACGAGATGAATCCATGCGTTTTGATGAATCCAAACGCCTTCTTCATCGGCATTTGGAGAAACTAATTGCAAAAATCGTTGAGCGGTGTCCGCTGAATCATACGACTTTTGCTCATATCGTGGCGTGACTCCTTGCTTGTTTGGGAAAATCCATAGTTGGAAAAGGTTGATTTCTTCCTCTTGACTCGCATTCATTTCACTGTGAAAAATTCCGGTTCCGGCAGACATCACCTGAACTTCTCCAGCTTTTACTACTTCGCTGAATCCCATACTATCCTCGTGACGGAGCGAGCCACGAAGCGGAATCGTGATGATTTCCATGTTGTCGTGTGGATGTTTTCCAAATCCCATCCCAGGTGCGACGATATCGTCGTTCAAAACGCGTAGTGCGCCAAAATTGATGCGTTCTGGGCTGTACCATTGAGCGAAACTAAATGAATGTTTTGCGTTCAACCAACCATGATT
>Ga0209444_10000497_pt1 | contig 21459 bp, 20 predicted proteins | sample LauGreFaBDMM15DN_2_FD_188215 | JGI IMG/M metagenome (GOLD analysis project Ga0209444, IMG submission 188215) | Freshwater lake microbial communities from Lake Michigan, USA - Fa13.BD.MM15.DN (SPAdes) (version 2) | ecosystem: Environmental > Aquatic > Freshwater > Lake | place: Lake Michigan... | reverse complement strand
GGCTTTCCAAGGAAGTTGGCAAGACCAGTGCCAAAAATTACTAATGCAAGACCAGCAACAATTTGGTTCGCGCGTAGAACAACAGAAAGCACGGCATGAATGCCTGCAAGTAATGCACCTACGAGCGAACCGACAATGAGCCCAAGCCAAATACTTCCTGAGGAATCAGCAACGAGGAAAGATGAGATTGCTGATGTCAGCAAAATTCCCTCAATACCCAAGTTCAAAACACCAGCGCGCTCTGTGAAGAGAGCACCTAACGCAGCGAGAATAAGTGTGGTGGCAATGGCCACTGAGTCTGCAGAGGTTAAGACCCAAATGTTTCCGTTCATTGTGTGGCCCTCTCCGTGCGTACGGCATGGATGTGATAGCGACGAAAGGCTTCACCGCCAAGTGCGAAGAGCAAGATTGCGCCTTGCAACATGACCCCAATATGAATTGGTGTGTCGGTAGAGATCTGCAATTTGTCTCCGCCTGACCGAAGACCAGCAAACAGAATGCCGCTGACGATGATTGCTGAGAAGTTGTTGCGAGCAAGTGCTGCAATAACAATTCCTGCATAGCCGTAACCGAGCAAGATGATGCCTGGATCAAGTCGACCGAAAGGCCCAACGATAAGAACAGCGCCGCCAAGACCAGACAGTGCACCAGAGATAAGCATCACTGACATCGTGGTGCGATTGGCGTTGATGCCTGCGTAATGTGCTGCACGTGGCGAATCAGAGATCACTTGAATGCGGTATCCGTATTCAGTTTTCTTCACTACCCAGAACAGCGCGAGTGCTATCAGGATGACTAAGAAAAAAGTGGGGTAGAGAGAGGTGTCTCCAATTCCCGACAAGGAGGCGGAGTCAGGCACTAAACGTCCTTGAGGGAATGCAGAATTTTTTGTGACAAAGAAACTTCCCGGCGAGTACACGAAATGCTTTACCAAACTGGCTGCGATGTATGTCAACAGCAATGTGGTCACAATTTCGCTTGTTCCCAAACGAGACCGCACAAATGCAGGAAGAAGAATCCATGATGCTCCGGCAAGAGAACCAACTAACAGCACAACGGGAATCATGACGAACGTTGGCAATTGATCGCCGAGCGCGAGACCAGCCCAGGCGCCACCAATCATTCCCAAATACAACTGACCTTCTCCACCGATGTTGTAGAGGTTCATTTGAAATGCAAAAGCGGCAGAGATGCCAGTACAGATCAGCACCGTGGATAAACCAAGAGTGTCAGTCATGCCGCGTGGTGATGTGAAGCCGTCACTCAACATGTTGGAATATGTCTCGAGGGGTGAGTAACCGGTTGCAAGCAAAAACAACGCACCGACAACAAGCGCAGCAACTACAGAGAGAAGCGGCACAAGAAACGCGAGGTGTTTCGCTGTCTCGTTGCGTTGCTCAAACACAATACGAATTGAGGAGCGCATTACGATTTATCTTCTGGTGTAAGTCCGGCCATTGCTGCACCGACGGTCGCGAGTTCTGCTGATTCGCCAGGTGTCTCGTGAACGACACTTCCACGATACAGAACGAAGATTCGGTCAGATAATGACATCACTTCATCGAGGTCTTCTGAAATCAACAAGATTGCTTGTCCCGCACTGCGTGCGTCGTCAAGTAGTGCGCGCACAGTTTCAATTGCGCCAACATCAAGACCGCGAGTAGGTGAGCACACCACAAGTAATTTTGTTGCGGTTCGGCCACCAGACAATTCACGGGCAAGAAGAACTTTCTGAGCGTTTCCACCAGAGAGTTTGCGAGCCATGTGGTCTGGTCCGTTGGCTTTGATTTCAAATTGTTCAATCAGGCGGGTGGCTTCTGGTCGCACAGTTGTGCGGTCAACGACAACACGACGGTCTCGAGTAAGCAACAAGTTGTCAAGAATCGACATTGATGGCACAAGACCCATACCTAAACGATCTTCGGGCACATAGGCCAAACCAAGTTCGCGTGCATGAATTGGTCCACGATCAGTTGTCATTGAGCCAGAGATAGCTATTGAACCACTGGTGGGAGAGATGAGACCCGCAATAGTGTCAGCAAGTTCACGCTGGCCGTTACCGGCTACACCTGCGATGCCCACCATCTCACCTGCGTGCACGTTGAAAGAAATATCCGACAACACGCTGACGCCGCCGACCGAAAGCGATAAATCACGAATTTGAAGAATCTCATGACCAGTTGCATGTGATGCGCGTTGTGTTGTTAGTTCGATGTCTCTGCCCACCATGAGGCGAGCTAATTCTTTGGTGTCGGTCGTGCCGCGACCAGACACATGTCCGGTGACGCGACCGTTACGCAACACGGTGACACGATCAGAAATTTCCACAACTTCACCGAGTTTGTGACTGATGAAAACAATTGATTTCCCTGCCTGTGTCATGGCATGAACATTTTCAAAAAGTTTCTCAACTTCGGCAGGGACTAATACCGCAGTTGGTTCGTCGAGCAAGAGAATCTCTGCGCCTTGATACAACGCTTTAACAATTTCTACGCGCTGACGTTGGCCAACTGAAAGGTCTGCGACAGTTGCGCCCGGCTCAATGGGCAAACCGTATGACTCGGCAACGGCCGCAACTTTGTCTTCAAGTTCGGAGCGATTCAATTTGTAGGAAAGATCGCGACTTCCAAGAATGACGTTTTCAGCAACAGTGAAACGTTCCACCAAGCGAAAGTGTTGGTGCACCATGGCAATACCGTGTTGAAGGCCTGCGCGTGGAGACAACAATGCAATACGTTCCCCATTACGCGTTAAGTAGCCGGCATCTGGTTGGTAGAGACCACACAACATTGCAGCAAGAGTGCTTTTCCCCGCGCCGTTTTCACCAAGGAGTGTGTGTACTTCGCCAGGGAGAACGTCGAAGTCAACAGAATCGTTAGCAAGAACGCCCGGAAAGCGTTTAACAATGGAGTGTGCTGAGAGTGCGCTAGGGGCCGCACCACTTGCGTGATGCGGCCCCTTCGCCACCTCGTGAGAGGCGTTAGTCATTTGTGAGATCAGCCCTTGGCGGAACCGATGACACCCTTAACGAAGTAGCTCATGCTGAGGAGCGCACCGAGTTCGGCCTTTACTCCAGCTGCAAGAACTTCTTTTCCGTCTTGGTCGCTGATTGGTCCTGTGAATGGAGCAAATGTACCAGCAATGATTTCTTCACCCTTAGCTGTGATTGATGCTTGTGTATCTGCATCAACTGAATCACCGAAAGAAGCAAGTGTGACCATGCCGTCTGCCATTGATCCGTAGTACTCATCTGATGGGCATGTGCCATCTGCAACTGCCTTGGAGGTCTTTGAGTAGTAAGGACCCCAGTTCCATGTTGGTGCTGTGAGCCAAGCAGCAGGTGCTGCTTCTTTTACGTCACTGTTGTAACCAACCCACTTGGCACCCTTTGCCTCTGCTGCAACGCCGGCAGCAGTGGTGTCTTGATGCTGACCAAGAACGTCGACGCCTGCATCAAGAAGTGACTCTGCAGCCTGCTTCTCAACTGTTGGGTCGAACCATGTCTTTGTCCATGAAACTTGAACAGTTGCTTTTGGATTCACTGACTGTGCACCCAATGTGAATGCGTTGATTCCGCGAATTACTTCTGGAATTGGGAATGCAGCAACATAGCCAAGCTTGTTGTTCTTTGTTGCCTTACCTGCTGCGATACCACTGAGGTAACGAGCTTCTTCAGCTGCACCAAAGTATGTACCAAGGTTTGCTGGCACAGCTGCGAAGTCAGCAAATGCGCCGCCACCGTCTTTAGTAAGAAGGAACTTTGCACCTGTTGCCCACTGGAAGCACACGTCTGGGTATTTCACTGCAACATTGGCCATTGGTGAGCCGTAACCAAATGAGGTTGCGTAGATGACGTTGTAACCCTCTGATGCGAGTTGTTCGAAAGTCTTTTCAGAATCTGCGTTGTCCGCAATATTCTCAATGCGCTTTACTTCGACACCAAGATCTTTTTCAAGCTGCAAGATGCCTTGCTCGTGCTGGTATGTCCAGCCCTTATCCTCGGCAGTACCGAGGTACACAACAGCGACCTTTATGTCGGTTGCTGCTGGTGCGGCGGTTGTGTCTGATGATGAATCACTTCCGCCGCATGCTGCGACGAGAAGTGATGCTGTAGCTGCAACTGCTGCAAGCTTCCACATTTTCTTCATGTATTTGGTCTCCCTGGGTTTGAGGCACTGCACGCAGCACCGAATGGAAACCTTACTCGCCATAAAACAGGCCGAAATCATCCGAAACCGTTACTTAACAAAGAGTGAGGAGAATGCGCAGTTCGAGAATCGGGGAGTTGCAGGGGCGTGCGCGCAGGTACACTTCAAGCCTTCCCAGGAGAGGTGCCAGAGTGGCCGAATGGGGCGCCCTGCTAAGGCGTTGTCCGTCTTAAAGCGGACCGTGGGTTCAAATCCCACCCTCTCCGCCATATGAGTTTGCTCCGCAAACCCCTGGCAACCCTTGTGGTTGCAGGCGCGCTGGTCTTCAGCGGGCCAGCCCCGGCAGGGGCGAAAGTGGCGACGGGTTGCGCCAAGACCTACACCGCGGTGCCGAATGATTCGTGGAATCGCATTGCGAGCAAAGTCAATGTGCCAATGAGCCTGTTGCTGAAGGTCAATAAAGCCAATACACAATCGCTCTTATTAATAGGTGACGTTATTTGCCTGCCGAAATCAGCCACTACGAAGGACCCCTCGACCACCTTGAAGTTGAAGCCACCGGCCAAGAGGTACACGGCGAAGCAATCGACTGCCATTATTCGCGAGTTCTGGCCAGACAAGCTAGAGGACAGGGCCATTGCTATTGCCAAGCGGGAAAGCAAGCTAAACGCTGCGGCCTATAACGGCGGTTGCTGCTTGGGGTTATTTCAAATTCACTGGCTGGCGCATCGCAGTTGGCTGAAAAACATTGGAATCACGTCGGCCAGTCAACTACTGGATGCCAGAGTGAATGCCAAGGCCGGATATGCCATATATAAGCGATCAAACGGCTGGGCTGCCTGGAACTAAATCTCACAGGTAGAGTTATTTTCCTAATAACAAGCGCTCGTAGCTCAATGGATAGAGCATCTGACTACGGATCAGAAGGTTGTCGGTTCAAGTCCGGCCGAGCGCACCACTAGAAATGCCCCTGCAAATGCGGGGGCATTTTGCTTTTTCTTCCTGTCTTTCTCTTTTGGCTTATTCGCATGGTCTGTAATCTCTAGGTATGTCTGATACCTCTGATCCGTCCATAGAAGGCGATGAGATCGCCGACGCCACCCCTGCGGATACTGCGCTCGAGGCAGCTGAGAGATCAGAACGTCGGCGATGGTGGCAATTACTGCTGTACATGAAGCGGGAGGGTAAAAGTCGTGACCGGTCGATGATATTCAATGCCACGGTTACGGTCGGGACTACTGCTCTGGTGGCATTTACGGCCATGTATGCAACGTTGTCTACGACAAATAGAAACCTCAATGAGACTCGTCGCGGTGCTCGCGTTGTCGCGTTGGTTGAAGAGTGGTCTGTCACTGTTGCTGATGCATCTTCGGCAATTGAATTATTAGGTCAACGGGCAAATGACTTGTGGGCATATGGCGCAGCAATAGAACAACAAGGAGTCATCCTTGACGAAGCACTTGTTAGTGAAGCTACAAAAGAAACTTCGTATCTAAAGGTGCGTCAGTCCCTGGCGTATTCCTCTGCGAAAGCCGGACTTGTTTCCTCAGCTGTAACAAATAAATGTCTTGACAAATTTGTGGCCATGTTGGATACATGGCAAAACGCTTTGAACTGGACTCGTTCTTCCCTGCAAGTTGAGGGAGGTGTGGACTCAGGTATTAATGCTGTTGCTATGCAGCAAGATAATCGAACTGCGCTGTCTGACTCGTTATCGATTGTGCGCAACTTGGCACGTACGGAACTTGACACTGCTGGTGCTGATGGATCAACGGTGAAATGTACTATCCCGGCCGAAGATGAGTTGTGGGGCAAATTAATCCCATCGGAAGAGGCCGAGAGCTAAGGCTCAAGAGTTTCGATTCCGCGACAAAATAGTTCAACAAGTTGGGTGAGGCTCTTATCTAGTGCGTACGGCTCTGGATGTCCCTCATCTTTTTCGAGAACAGAAAAACCGTGCAGTGCACTACGTAATGTGCGTGCACAGTGCGCACGTTGCGATGCTGAGAGTTGATAACCATCAAGTGATTGTGCAAGCACTGCCACAACTCGAGCCAAGGACAATTCAATATCGGGGTCACCAACAGATGGAACGCGGTCTGTAGCGCTGTACAACCCTGGGTGTTGCTGCACAAAACCACGCCAGGCATGTGCGACTGCAAGAACTGCAGAATCACGCGCGGTATTCGCTATTGCGTTTGTGAGATCTGCGACCAATAGGTCACGTGCTCGCAACGACAATAATGTCCAGAGTTCTTCGATACCCGCGACATGGCGGTACAGGGCTGGTTGTTTCACGCCGGCGTCTAATGCAATACGGCTAAGAGTGACGGCATCAATACCTTCTGAATCAGCAATGATTGCTGCCATATCCATTACGGTGGCACGACTAAGTCGAATCTTTTGTTGGGTCATGATGTTTGGTGAAAGAAACGGGCCATCCAGCCGGCTATGCGGTGTTGGTCGAGCGGTTGAGACAATGTTGTGCGAGCAGTGTTTGCCTTCTCTTCACCAAAGAGTGCAAGGCGTGTTGCAAGCAAACTGTCCGCAAGTGCAGGCGAGAATTCGGGGTGCACTTGCAGGGTCCATGCGCGATCACCAATCAACATTCCTCCGACAGGGCAATACGGTGCGCGTGCCATGAGACGGGCACCATCGGGAAGTGATTGCACTTGGTCTTGATGACTGGCTGCAAGAACAATGTCGGTCGTTGAATCCATCCATGGTTGTGGTTCCACAATTTCAAAGTGCTTTGCACCAATACCCCAACCAAAATCTGCTTTGGCAACCGTGGAGCCCATTGCTTGGGCCAAGAGCTGATGACCAAAGCAGATTCCTACATATGGCGTCTCGTGCGCCACAAAGTCGCGAAGCAATTGTTCAACATCACGCAGCCATGCATAATCGTCATACACACTGAGGCGGCTTGGCGAGCAGATCCAACCATCTTGTTCGCCCACAGAATCTGGCATCTGCCCGTCATCACACCGATACGTAGTGAGCTCAATATCTAATGGTGCAAGCAGTGCGTTGTATAGCTCGGGGTAATCACCTCCGACATGAAGACTTCCGGCATCAATGTGGCCGACTAAGAGAAGACCAATCTTTTTCATCGGAATGAAAATACCTTTGTTGGCCCGCCTGCCAGGGCTGGCAAGTATCCGCGTTCACGCAAGATGGGCATCACGCCTTCACCAAACCAATACGCCTCTTCAAGATGTGGGTAGCCAGACATGATGAATGCTTCAATTCCAAGGTTGTGATATTCAACAATTCGATCAGCGACCTCCTCGTAACTTCCCACAAGTGCAGTGCCGACACCACCGCGGACAAGACCGATACCTGCCCAAACGTTCGGATGAATTTCAAGCTTTGACAGATCGCCACCATGCAATTCAAACTGTCGACGTTGGCCGACAGATTGTGTCTTCAAGAAGTCTTCTCGTGCAGCAGCAATTGCATCGGGCGCCATTGAATTCAAAATGCCATCTGCAACTGCCCACGCCTCTTCACTTGTTGGCCGCGCAATGGTGTGAAAACGAATACCAAATCGCACGGTGCGACCTTGAGCAGATGCAATAGCGGCCACACGCTCCTGGCGTTCCTTGATGGCATCGGGTGTTTCACCCCATGACAAGTACAAGTCAACATTGTCACCTGCCACTTTTTCGGCAGACGCTGAAGCACCACCAAAATAAATGGGTGGAATGGGGTTCGGCACTTCACGTGTTGTTGCGTCTGTGACTTCGAAGTATTTTCCCTTGTAGGTAAAGGGTTCACCAGACCATGCACCACGCATGACTTCAATGAATTCACCTGTGCGTTCGTATCGAGTTTCTTTGTCTTCGGTGATTCCGAATCGTGCAAGTTCGGCTTGTTCAGCACCGGTCACAATGTTGACCAGGCAACGACCATTTGACATGCGCTGGAATGTGCTCGCCATTTGGGCTGCAAGAGTTGGCGTCAAGAGTGCTGGCCGGAATGCAACAAGAAATTTGATGCGCGATGTGAGCGCGATTAGGGACGCAGTTGCCAGCCATGCATCTTCGCAACCGGTTCCACATGGCGTGAGTAGTGCATCAAAACCCAGCTCTTCACATGCACGTGCAACTTGTGCGAGGTATGCGTGACTTGGTGCGCGGTTAATAGAGCTGTCATCAGGCAGCACATCACGTGAGTCGCCACCAGTTGGCAAAAACCAATTCATTTCAATCATGGGAGGGTTCCTTTCAAGGGGCTCGGAGTAATGAGGCTGGTCCTCGTGAACATGTTAGAGACTCTAACAATTTAGGTAGGCGCTCCCAACTGGCACCCCGCACCTTTTGTGAGTTGGAGTTACGCTTCTTTGCTATGTCGTTAACTCATCGGACTGCCCGCCTAGCCGTAGTTGCCGTGTTCCTCGTAGGCCTGTTGGCTTCATGTGGGGGATCTGAGTCAACCTCAACACTCACTGCTGTAGCCACTGATTCTGGGGTCAAACCAAACGAGAACGGGTTCTCATTTGCCAACTTCGGGTCTTCAGCAACTACTGAAATTTTTAATAGTGCAGACCTTGTCACAATGTTTGGCAGCGGCGCCTGCGTTGACGGTATTTTGACTCCGTGCATGCCGACAGCGCAAGCATCAGCATGGGCGAAAATGGTGAACGAATCACGTGCATCTGGTCACTGCGAGGGACTCGCCGTGCAGGCCGCCTCACGATTTGATGCAAAGGCCACACCGGCCACAGAGTCATTGACCAATGCAGGAGACGTAACGCACGGAATCATTCGTGCATTCGCGACTCAGTTTCTTCCAGAAGTGCAAGACGTAACTGCGGCGTGGGCCAAGAAGTCTCTCGTTGACATAGTGAATGAACTCTCAGCGTCGTTTGCAAATAAAAGCGTGTCGTACACGATGGGTTTGTATACATCAACTGGCGGACACGCGGTCTTGCCATATGCCATCGAGTTTCCAAAACCGGATTTGGCAGTAGTGAAGGTCTATGACTCCAACTGGCCAGGAATGGAACGCTATGTCAGTATCGATCTTGCAGCAAAGGTGTGGTCTTTTTCGTTCTCTGGTGAGAACCCGCAGGAAGATGTAGACGCTTGGTCCGGAAAGGCTGGCGACATAGATATCACATCAATGGGTGCGCGAACTTCTGCAACATGTCCATTCTGTGGAGATGACACAAAGGTCAGCACGTCAGTTCTTCTGATCCGTTCCACGTCGCTTAACTGGTCTGTAAAGACAACGAACGGTACATATTCACCGTCTTCAAGTACATCAGTTACGGGAGTGACATCCAGATCATTGCGATCTGCCTCATCCAACTCACTGGTTAAGGTTCCGGAATATATCTTGTATACAGACGCAGAAGATTTTGAATTGCAATTGCCTGACACCTCGTCTGCTTATGTCTCTAATGGTGATTCTGTTGTGCAAGTTGCTGCCACCGGCTCGAAGGTGCGCAAGCCAATTTTGTTTAAGAAGAACATCATTAGTGTTGAAGACACCAGCACCACTATGACCGTGTCATCAGACAACGTCGTTGCGCAAGTCACATCGAATATGGCAAAAATAAATGTGGGGAGAAGTCGTCTTTCCATTGACCTTGGTGGCAAGAATGCACTCATCAATGTAAATGATGCAGCTCCTCAAATTGTGGTGCGTTCTGATAAGAATTCAACCCCGGTTGTAACCAAGGTGAAAAATCTTGTCACTGTTGTTCCTTCTATCGTTTCTGCGCTTAAACCCCCCGACGTCAAACCTGGTCTGTCGGCCCCGTCATCTCGTGATCTCTCAAACCCGAACTACGCAGCGATAGTTGAGAAAGCACCAACTGGCCCTGTGACTGGTCCGTCGAAGTCAACTGGATCCACAGTTGCGGCAAAGACAACTCCTTCGACCACGGTCTCGACAACTGCTACGCCTAAGCCGGGAACTAACGCTCCTTCGAGTGGGTCTGCAACGACTGTGCGCGCGACGGTGACAACGATTGCTCCGTCAACGACTGTGGCTCGGGCTTCCGTAACGACAGTTGCATCAGTGACTACTGTGCGCGCGACGCCTACGACTATTGCGTCTACAACCACCTCGGCAACCAAACCAAAATAATTTGAGTGGCCGTTAACAACGCGCGAAGTGACTAGCCGTTTGTTGTGAAGCCGGCCAACGCCAATGCTTCGTTCAACGTGCTGGCGCGACGAATAGTGCAACCAGACTGAATATCAGGCGCACTTGCCGGAACAATGGCTTGTGTAAAACCAAGGCGTGATGCTTCGTTGAGGCGACGCGCAAGATGACCGACTTGACGTACTTCACCTGCAAGACCAACTTCGCCGATTACTACAAGGTCCGCCGGCAACGGAATATTTGATACAGCTGAGACCAGTGCGAGACACATACCGAGGTCTGCGCCGGGTTCAGTGAGTTTTACTCCACCAACAACTGATGCATACACCTCATGGCTAGACAAACTGATGCGCGCACGACGTTCAAGTACTGCAAGCAACATAGATAAACGACCTTGGTCGAGACCTTGTGCACTGCGGCGAGCGGGGACTGATGCACTGACTTGATTGGTGAGCGCTTGCAGTTCAACTAACAAGGGGCGTTGGCCTTCGATAGTAGGTACAACAACAGAACCAGGAACACCAGTGCGACGATCTGTGAGGAACAATTGGCTTGCATCGGGAACACCAACAAGGCCGGCTTCGGTCATTTCAAATAAACCAAGTTCGTTGGTAGGGCCAAAACGATGTTTGGCGGCGCGCATCAGGCGCAGCGCATTATGACGTTCACCTTCAAATGACAGCACTGTGTCAACGACATGTTCAAGAACGCGCGGGCCAGCAAGGCCACCTTCTTTAGTGACATGACCAACAAGCACTACTGAAATATTACGACGCTTTGCTTCTTGCACTAACCGATGTGCACACCCACGTACTTGCACAACAGAACCAGGCGATGAACCAAGATCTGGGTCGACCACGGTTTGGATGGAGTCGATGACAACAAGCGACGGAGAAATTTTGTCAATGGCAGCAATGATGTTCGGCAATGACATTTCAGGAAGCAACCATAAGTCTGGGCTGATGGCACCAAGTCTGTCTGCACGTAGGCGCACTTGTTGAGCGCTTTCTTCTGCAGTGACATACAGAGACGACCCTTTTGCTCCGCCAAGAAGTTGCAGTAGCAACGTGCTTTTACCGATTCCGGGTTCGCCACCAAGCAATGTGACAGAACCAGGCACAAGACCACCACCGAGTACGCGATCAAGTTCATCGATACCTGTTGGCACAGGATCTGATTCGTTGGGGTTCACATCACCAATAGGTGTTGCAAGACCAGGAGGCACAAGGGCAAGACCAGCAGCGAGTGTGACGCGCGATTCTTCGGGGCCCTCTACTTCTTCAACAAGTGAGTTCCATGCAGTACAGACAGAACATTGGCCAGACCATTTCGGAAATGATGCTCCGCACTCGGTGCACCGATGAATGAGTCGAAGTTTTGCCACACCGTGACTTTATATGCGGGGTGTGGGGCGTCGTCTATTACGGGCGCGTAACACCAACAAGATGAGGATTACTGAGGCGATTATCCACAGATACAACAAACCACGGACGAGCACTTTGGCAAAGCGGGAAATACTAGATGCAATATCAACGTTGGTAACACTGGTAGCGAGACTTGTGGGAGTGCCATCCATTGGAACTCGCCATGTAATAACACCATCGGTGGCTTGGCCTGTTGTGCTGTTGACCTTGCCAGGCAACTTGGTATTGAAAGTGATTCCCACTGCGTCACCAAGGTCGAGACCTGCTGCTTGCACATCGGCTGCGTACGGCGCACTGCCCAGAAGATTCAAAGTTGCATCGTCGGCAAATGCACTGAGGCCGCCATTGACTTCAAGTCTGCCGGCCAAGGTGTAGGTGCTGTTGGTGTCTTTGCCAGTGCGGGTCATCACCATTTCATGCAATGGCCCGCGGGTTCCGTTGATCTGCCCTAGCAGGGTGGTTGCCTCTGCTGGCCCAAGAAAATCATGAGTCAGTGTGATTGTGAGTCCACCATCTTTCGTATCTGTTGGTCCAAGAATTTTCCAACCAGCCGCAACAAGGTCATCAGTTCTGACATCGGCTTTTAAGCCGGGTGCTTTTGCGACGATGTCTTTATCGGCAGTGATAACAACAGAAACGGTGCCAGTGCCGTTTGGTTTCACTGCGAGCGTGATGTCAGAGTCGACACGACATGATGACAGAACAATCACTGCAGCGAATGCCACTGCGATGCGAGTAATTATTTTGTTGGTCACTCGACCGGGGCGACAGTGTCACCAGCGAGTGGTGACTCGCTTGGTGCAACAATTCCTTCAACAGCACGGAAGGTCATACGACGCTTGCCGACATTGTCTGGGTCATCTTCTGTATCAACAACGATGATCTGGCCGGCGTTGAATTGCTTGTACAAAATCTTTTCAGACAGTTGATCTTCGATTTGACGCTGAATGGCGCGACGCAAAGGACGTGCACCCATCTGCGGGTCGTATCCAACTTCTGCCAAGAACTCTTTTGCTGACTGCGTGAGTTCAAGACCAAGACCTTGCGATTCAAGTTGGCCGGTGAGGCGCTTGATCATCATGTCAACCATTTGAACAACTTCGTCTCTGGCCAATTCATGGAACACAATTGTTTCGTCAATACGGTTCAAGAATTCTGGACGGAAGTGCAACTTCAATGCGTCGTTGACTTTGTCTTTCATGCGCTCGTATGACACAGCTTGGTCACCAGTGGTGAAACCAAGATTTGCTTTACGCAAGTCTTGAGTACCCAAGTTGCTGGTCATGATGATGACGGTGTTGCGGAAGTCAACACTGCGGCCTTGGCTGTCTGTGAGACGGCCTTCTTCAAGGATCTGCAACAACGTGTTGAACACGTCAGGGTGAGCCTTTTCAATTTCGTCGAAAAGAACAACAGAGAACGGCTTGCGACGTACTGCTTCAGTAAGTTGGCCGCCTTCTTCGTAGCCGACGTATCCCGGAGGAGAACCGACGAGACGACTGACGGTGTGCTTTTCCATGTACTCAGACATGTCGAGCGTGATGAGTGCTTGATCGTCACCGAACAAGAACTCAGCAAGAGTCTTTGCAAGTTCTGTTTTACCAACACCAGTTGGTCCGAGGAAGATGAATGAACCGCTAGGACGACGAGGGTCTTTCAGACCAGCACGCGTGCGGCGGATGCTTTGCGAAACGGCCTTAACCGCATCTTCTTGACCGATGATGCGCTTGTGCAGCTCACCTTCCATGTTGAGAAGCTTTGCGGTTTCTTCTTCTGTGAGTTTGTACACAGGAATACCGGTCCAGATGCTGAGTACTTCGGCAATGGCTTCTTCGTCGACTTCGTCGAACAAGTTGATGCCGGATGCCTTGATTTCAGCTTCTTTTTCAGACTTCTCTTCGAGCAATGAACGCTCTTGGTCGCGCAAGCGGCCAGCTTCTTCGAAGCGCTGGTCTTCGATTGCCTTCTTCTTTGCTTCTTGCACTTCAGAAACGCGATTTTCAAGTTCCTTCAAGTCAGGAGGCGTTTGCATGCGCTTGATGCGCAGACGTGAACCGGCTTCGTCAATAAGGTCGATTGCTTTGTCTGGCAAGAAACGATCTGCGATGTAGCGATCGGCCAAGTTGGCAGCAGCAACAATTGCTTGGTCTGTGATGGTGACGCGGTGATGAGTTTCGTACTTGTCGCGAACACCCTTGAGAATTTCAATGGTGTGAGCAACAGTTGGTTCTTCAACCTTGACCGGCTGGAAACGACGCTCGAGTGCAGGATCTTTTTCAAGATGCTTGCGGTATTCGTCAGTGGTGGTTGCACCGATTGTTTGCAATTCACCACGTGCAAGCATTGGCTTGAGAATGCTTGCAGCATCAATTGCACCTTCAGCAGCACCAGCACCTACGAGTGTGTGGATTTCATCAATGAACAACACGATGTCGCCACGTGTCTTGATTTCTTTGAGAACTTTTTTGAGACGCTCTTCGAAGTCACCGCGGTAACGGCTACCTGCAACAAGTGCACCAAGGTCAAGTGTGTAGAGCTGCTTGTCTTTCAATGTTTCAGGAATGTCGCCAGAAACAATCTTCTGTGCAAGGCCTTCAACGATTGCTGTCTTACCAACACCAGGTTCACCGATGAGAACAGGGTTGTTCTTTGTGCGGCGAGAAAGAATCTGCATCACGCGCTCAAGTTCGCGAGTACGACCAATGACGGGGTCGAGTTTCTTTTCACGCGCTAACTGAGTGAGGTTGCGCCCGAACTGGTCGAGAATCTGGCTTCCGCCTTTTTCGCCTTGCTCTTCTTTATTACCGGGGGCTGCTGCACTGCCGGCAGCTTCACCTTTGTTTCCAGGACCTTGGTAGCCAGAGAGCAACTGAATTACTTGCTGACGAACTTTGCCGAGGTCTGCGCCCAACTTCACGAGAACTTGAGTAGCAACGCCTTCGCCTTCACGAAGAAGTCCGAGAAGAATGTGCTCGGTGCCGATGTAGTTGTGACCTAATTGAAGAGCTTCACGTAATGAAAGTTCAAGAACCTTCTTGGCACGCGGAGTAAAAGGAATGTGACCAGAAGGTGATGAACCACCCTGGCCGATAATTTCCTCGACTTGCGCACGTACTGCATCAAGAGAGATGGACAAAGATTCAAGTGCCTTTGCTGCAACACCTTCACCTTCGTGAATCAGTCCGAGCAAAATATGCTCTGTACCGATGTACGAGTGGTTAAGAAGGCGCGCCTCTTCTTGAGCAAGGACAACAACCCTGCGGGCACGATCTGTGAAACGTTCAAACATGTGGGGCCACCCCATTCGGTCTCGGAGGCTATTGAAAGAAAGTGTATCGGTACAGCAAGGGAGTACCCCTGCGGAACCCGTAGTCTAAAAACCGTGATTATGTCGCCACTTCTCTCGTTGCCTTTTATGGAAAACGACCGCCAACGGGTGGAAAAGGCTTTGGTGGCGTCGGTCACCACAAGTGACGCATATATGACTGAAATTGCGTCACATCTCATCTCGGCAGGTGGGAAGCGTTTGCGTCCTATTTTCACAATTGCTGGTTCCCAAGTGGGTAACGACCTAGTTGCAACCGAGCAAGCTATTGCCGGTGGTGTTTCCTGTGAACTTGTTCACCTCGGTTCGCTATATCACGACGACGTGATGGACGAATCCGATATGCGTCGCGGAGTTGAGACTGTGAACGCAAAATGGGGAAACTTGCAAGCCATTTTGGCCGGCGACTTTTTGCTGGCAAAGGCCTCAGAGATTGCTGCTTCTCTTGGCACGGAAGTTGCCGCATTGTTGGCAAGAACAATTGGTCGCTTGTGTGAAGGCCAAATTGAAGAATTGCGCCACACATATAACGTGGGGCGCACTGTTGATTCGTATCTTGATTCCATTGACGGTAAAACTGCTGCGTTGTATTCCACCGCGGCTCGTATTGGCGGTTTAGTAGCCGGACATGATCGTGCTGTGGTTGACGCACTAACTGCTTACGGCACCGCATACGGCATGGTGTTTCAAATAGTTGATGACGTTCTTGATCTCACTGCAACTGATGCGGAACTGGGGAAACCCGCCGGCAACGACATGAAAGAGGGCGTGTACACATTGCCTGTATTACATACGTTGGCAAAGGGCGGGAAAGACGCAGACACGTTGAAGTCAACTCTTGGAAAACCATTGACCGTTGAAGAACGCGACACGGTACTGAAGATTGTCCGCGCAAATGGTGGCGTTGAAGTTGCTATAGAAAAGGCACGCGCATTTGTTGCCGATGCTGAACGCGCATGCGATGCATTGCCAGCAGGCATTACTTCTGACGCAATGCGCGCAGCGACTGCCGCACTTCTTGCAACTGTTTCGTAATTATAACAATGCGTGGGCGGCGGCGAGGCCGCTAAGGGCTGCACCTTCAACGCGAGGACCAGCAAAAGCATCGCCAGCAATTGCCAGAGTGCCAGAGTCATCAACCCAGCAGGCATCTGGCCACATCTTCTTCGGATTGGCGAAACGCCACTTCTTCATTTCGCTTGACGTAACACCAGCAGTGCCGAGCCATGGAGTTGCGGCTTCGAGCAGTGCATCATGAATTTCGCGATTAGTCAGGTCGAAATTCGCAAGGCTCCATTCAGGGTTTGCATGAAAAGTTAATGCAGGTGCATCGCTGATTCCTTTTGCAGCGTTATCGCCGATGAATGAAAACACATCATCGGGAAATTGCATGCCACCAGGAGATGTCACATTGTGATTATTGGAATCAAGTGTGACAAGAAGACCCAAAGTGCGGTCGTAATCAGTGTTGCGCAGTTCGGTAGGCATTTCTATTCCACCACCAAACATGAGTGAAAATGACTGCGGTATAGGCGCTGTGAGAATCACACGGTCTGCATGGTGGTCTACGCCATCATCAGTAGTGATTACCCAGTCGGTCTCAGCACGTGAGAGAGAAAAGACAAGTGTGCTGAGGCGTACATCAAGTCCAATCGCCAAATGTTTTGCAATTGATGTCATGCCACTTGCACCGACATAGCGAGGATGACCATCTTCTTCTGAAAACCCACGGCACCATTCGTGAACAACTCCAGCAGTGATCCATTCATCAACACGATTTTGAAATTCTTCGCTGCGCACTGTGAAGAACTGCGCACCATGATCAAGTGTCGCGTCTTTGATACGTCGTGTAGCTAAACGGCCACCGACACCACGGCCTTTATCAAACACGATTACTTCGTGACCGCGTGCGTCACTTTCACGTGCTGCCATGAGTCCGGAAAGACCAGCGCCAACAATAATGATGCGCATGGTCAGACCGCCACTGCTGCTGCGTGACCGTGAGGAACGAATACTTTTTCGGCACGACCAAGAAACTCAAGAAGGATACGATTAAAAGTATTTGCACGTTCAATATGTAGTCCGTGTGCTCCACCACTAATGACGACTAGTTCTGCGGTCGGAATCAGCGATGCGATCTCTTCAGCATCGCCACGCGGTGTGAGGATGTCTTGATTGCCGACAACCACCATTGTGGGGCATTCAATACTGCCAAGTTCTGCATTCAGCGAACGGTCATCAGTTGTAAGAATTGCTTGCACTTGCGACACAAATGCATTGGCAGGGTTGAACAATTGCAATGGTCCGATGCTCCCGAGTGCAGGAAGTAAGCGGCGAAATGAGCGCGGGCCAATCATCCACCGTGCAGCTTCTTTGCCGACTGACCCCATGCCGTCTGTTTCTGCCATGTCAGCCCATGATTGCAACAGATCAGCGCGCCACTGATGATTGCGGCACGCCGTAGCAACAAGCGTTAATGAACGAACACGGTTCGGGTGTTTCAACGCAATGATCTGGCTAATTGCGCCACCCATTGATAAGCCAACAACATGTGCTGATTCAATACCGGCTGCATCAAGCACGGCGATTGCATCATCTGCCATTTGTTCAAGATCGTACGTGCCATCTGGCTTGCCGCTCTTACCTGCGCCACGATTATCGAATGCGACTGTGCGATGACGCAATGCGAGTGCAGCACGCTGAAGATTCCACGAATTCTTCTCGCCGCCAAGCCCCTGCACCAACAGAACTGGTGCTCTTTTCGTGATGCCTGTTATTTCGTAATGAATACGTATTCCGTCGGCTGCAACTGCGTATGGCATGTTATGCAACCTGCTTACGTGCGGGAATTCGTTCGATGCTTGGCCACAGATACAAGTTACGCACCACTTCAGTTGTTGAATGGCGTGGCGCGAACCGCAATAAGTGTGCGGCTTCGTTACTGGCAGCTAAGCGACCATGTTGAATGAGATCAGCAACGTGGTCAGGCATTGGTGCACCGGCAAGAGAAGACACGTTCTTTGCCATCCACCAACCTGGACCAAATGATGGAATTGGAACACGACGACCAATAGAAGTTGCTCGCAACATACTGATGGCACCGTTTGCAACGATGTTCACTACGCCGTCTGCATCGCGTTCAGCAGCTTGTATGAACGCAGTTGCCGCATCAAAGTCTTCGACAACATTAAAGATGGGGTTACCAATTCCGTAGTACGGAATAACTGGCAAACGCAGAAGTCGGCCAAGAGGGCTTGGTACGTGTGCACCAAGAACTGGCGCTAAGCGCAACGTACACATATTGATGCCGCGAGCGGAACGAAGTTCGGTTGCCTGCGATTCAATATTGCGACACATATACCCGTACGTGGTGTTTGGTGCAGTCGGTGTCGTTTCCACTGCAATGTCAGGGGAGTAACTGCCTGCACCATACATTTCGATTCCACTGCGCACGACAACTGTCTCTAGCGCGTCGGCTTGGTGTGCTGCATCAAAGACTGCCTTAGCAACAAGTGCAGTACACGTTTCTGCCTCGGGCGTTGCAAGGCGCGCATGTGGTTCCCACACGCCAACATGCAACAACACATGTGGGTTGAATTCTTGAATCAGTTCCGCAATGCGGTCATGCTCGGTTGGGTCGACACGAACGAATTGTGAGCGCTTTAGCAAACGACGTGGTGGATCAACATCAATTCCTAAGATGTCACCGGCCCAGTCTGTGTTTTCAGCGAGCGCTGCGACGAGAGAGCCGAGTTCTCCACCCATTCCGGTGATGAGTACTCGACGATTTTTCATATCGACAAACCAGGTGGTTGTTGTCCGAAGGACATCTACCGCAGGTTGTGTACTCCGAGGATTAATTCACGAGCCCATGTATCAAGCTGGCGACCACCGATATTTTCGGTGATGATGATGGCTTGCGATGGATCATCGATCATTCCGCTCCAGCGGATGTACCCACCGATGATGCCGAGCAAACGATCGCCGACTTCTTCTGAGTGAATGATGAGTTTCTGGTTTCGCCCAAGCATTCCTTGCAGTTCTTTGTAGAACACTTTCAAGAAGGCATCGGTGTCATCAGCACCACTGAGTGGGCGATGGTGGTAGGGCATATTGAGTTCTTCGTATGCGTGCAGGTTGTGAGGCGCAGCAATGATGGAGACAACAAGGTCGAAATGGTTCTCGCGCAGCCAAATGATCTCTTCTTGGCGACGAACGCGGCGATGGTTGTCGCCGTATCCCCCTGGTCGCTCACAAATGGCAAGGCAATCCTTGATGACCCAGGTGAAATTACGAGGGGTAATTCCAAGGGCCCATTTTCCGCGAAGTTTCGGGGGCATTCAGGTCTCCTTGAAGTAGTGGGCTCGGTCCGGCGGCGCAAAAACGCCGCACATCAAGTTACCCCAGCAACTGCAGTATGAGCCTCTGTTTACTGCGACGAATTTCACGATTCTCCCCAATATCGCAGGCCAAGGTCTCGCCGCGGGCCACGGCCATGATGCGCTCCAGGGTGGCAAGGTCTGGTGGGTAGGGGTTTGACAGCCATTGGCGAAGAGCACGGTGGGCAAGAGGGGCTGGGGCAGCTGCCAACGCCACGGCATCGGTGGGGTCTACGTTTCGGGACAATTCCTCGAGCAGGTCATTGTCATCACGCAGCACATCGGCACTACGAACAAGAAGTGGAACTGGGTCACGCAGTGAAATCTCCGTCATCAAGGGCAGAAGTTCATTGCGAACACGGTTGCGTTGGAATTTCGGATCAGTATTAGTGGAATCAGTAACGGTGGCGATTCCAGCGGCGGCACAAATAGCGTGGGTATCACTGCGGCGTAATGCCAAGAGCGGACGCGAAAATCCGGGTCGCATAGCGCCGAGCCCTTGTGCTCCGGCACCACGCAACAAATTAATGAGCACGGTTTCTGCTTGGTCGTCTGCGGTGTGGCCAGTCATCACATCATCTGGCATCACGCCGTACCTGGCTGCACGAGCACGAGCTTCAAGGTTCGGCCCGTGTTCCACCTGCACCGAATGCACAATGACTGAAATGCCGAGAGATTCGGCAACGGGATCGATTACGTCGATATCGCTAGCTGATTCAGTGCGTAGACCATGGTCAACATGAATAGCAGTGACAATGAGCCCGTGTGCGTGGGCTAACAACATAAGTGCCATGGAGTCGGGTCCGCCCGAAACAGCGCATGTAACGGCTGTACCAGCAGGAGGAAAAGTGCAGCGACGAAGTAGTTCGTCGATCAAGAAAAGTGGCTACTTCTGCTTGAGGGCTTGGCGTTGACGACGGTTCGGGTAACGGCTGGCGCTGACTTTGGCTGCATAGCCGACAAACACAGCCACGACTGCCCCGATACTTCCGAGAAGAAGGAATACACCGATCCACCAATGCCATACTTGCGCTGCGAACATGTCTCAAGCGTAGCCAATGGCAGGCCAATGCGGCCTACTTACTGTGGTCAGTCTGATTCTGATTGCGGCTCAAAGCAGGCGAGGAGGCGGTCTGTGAAGCCTTCAGGCAGATGATCTCGCTTGGCCTTCACCCGCACAATGGTGCGCAATTCGGCATGAAATTCAAAGGCGCCTTGGCAATCCGTGCATCCCGTGAGATGAACCATGATTTCTTCAATGCGGGCGTTGGGCAGCTCTGAATCAAGGAATAATTCCAATTCTTTCAGTGTTTCTTGGCAATTTGGCATATTGATAGCTCTGCTCGCTCTGGCGGTTATTCGCCGGTTCCTTCAACTGTCTCGGGCTCGACAATGAGCCCTTTGTCACGTGCGTACTCGTACAACATCTTTTGCATCGCTTTTCTTCCCCGATGCAGGCGAGACATCACGGTGCCAATTGGGATTTCTAGCATCTCAGCGATTTCCTTATAAGCAAAGCCATCGACATCAGACAAAAGCACTGGAATACGGAAATCCTCCGGGAGGGATTCGAGAGCATTTTTCACTTCGTCATCAGTGAATAAGTCGAGCATCTGGTCTTCTGCCGAACTACTGAGCTGTGATTGATCAATTGAGCCCAACCGCTTGTACAAAAAAAGTTCCTCGACATCATCGAGTTCAACTTCGGTGCCTTTACGTTTCTGTGCGTTGTACTTATTGATGTACGTGTTCGTCATAATGCGAAACAGCCATGCACGCAAGTTTGTTCCTTCTTGGAATGTGTGAAATGAACGCCACCCTTTGATGTACGTCTCTTGCACTAAGTCTTCTGCATCAGAACTATTACGTGTCATTCGCAATGCAGTAGAAAACAATTGCGGCGCATATTGCATGGCATCAGTTGTGAACTGCTCTTTTGCGCTCATCTTTTGTGCGATGCGTTACTAATGGTGGCGGTGCTTTTTTGCCTTGATTGCTGCATCAACAGACAGAGTAAATCGCTCCATCAAATCCGCTAATGCGAACCGTTCTTCCGGATTGAAATC
>Ga0209444_10000496_pt1 | contig 21467 bp, 22 predicted proteins | sample LauGreFaBDMM15DN_2_FD_188215 | JGI IMG/M metagenome (GOLD analysis project Ga0209444, IMG submission 188215) | Freshwater lake microbial communities from Lake Michigan, USA - Fa13.BD.MM15.DN (SPAdes) (version 2) | ecosystem: Environmental > Aquatic > Freshwater > Lake | place: Lake Michigan... | reverse complement strand
CAGCGAAAATCATGCCAGTTGCGATTGCAGGTCCGATTGCAGATAGGCCATAACCGACCAGGTTGAGTGTGCCTGTCATTTTCTTTTCCTTCTTTCTTTTATTGGTGGGTTTTTATTTTTCTTTTAGTGCTCATCCGCTAACGCACCCGCTATATAGAGGGCGGTCAACAGGGTAAAGATATACGCCTGAAGGCATTGGACCATAAACTCAAAAAAAGTAAGTCCAATTCCAAAGGCAAAGGCAAATGGTGAGACCAATTTAAGCCCAATTACTCCTTGCAAAAGGTGTTCACCTCCGAGGATAAAAACTAGTAGGAGTAGGTGGCCAGCAAACATATTTGCAAATAATCGCAGTGAGAGGGTTAATGGACGAACTAAAAAGTAGGTAGCAACCTCAATTGGGGTGAGCAGGATATATACCGGTTTAGGAACACCTGGCATAAACATGATCTCCTTAAGATATGCAATTAAGCCCTTATGTTTAATAGCAACATAGTGAAAAATAACAAACGTAAAGATTGCTAAAACATATGGGAAAGAAACTCTAGACATGGTTGGAAATTGCAGAAACGGAATAATTCCAAAAAGATTATTAGTTAAAATAAAGGTAAAGAGTGTGAACAGGTACGGCACAAAGCGCATAAATTCATGACCTATTACATCTCTAGCTAGATCATTTCTTACGAAGCCGTAAATTGATTCACCAGCAAATTGCAGCTTGCTTGGTACTACCGCTGCTTTACGAGAAGCTAAGATAAAAAATACTGAGATTAAAATTACTGAAAAGAAAACTAAAAATACTGGTTTGGTTGTGTAGGGATTTTCGCCAAAGACTGGTGGTAATTCAAAGTCGGCTGTGCTTGGTGGTTTAAAACCACCCTCACCAGCTAGTAGCACACCCACTTAAATCTCCAAATGTTAGATTGCCTAAATCTGTGAGCCTGCGGGAAAGTGCGGCTACGGGCGAAACCCTATTAGGTAATGTCGAATAGAGTGAAATCTGCCCCGGCTTTAAAGATAGATAAGGATCTAACGATGAGGATTTTGGTGATTTTAATCGCGCCCGAAGCGAAGCCATACTAGATATACAGAGGAGCTAGCCCCTAGCAGCATCCCAATGAGTACGCAGTAGGTAGTTCCCAGCCAACGGTCTAGCCCCCAGCCAATACCACCCCAGATTAATAACCCAGATAGTAGGTAGCCAACAATTGACCAAAGTGCATTCTCTTCATTTTGGGAGTTACTTAAGTCTTCATTATTTGAATTAGGACTCACTAATTATCACCCTCTCCTTTTGGTAGCGGCAGTTGAATTCGCAACTTAAGAAAGCTACGAATCTCACCAAATAACCATGCCATGGTAATCAATATTGCGCAGATAGCAAAACTTGCCCGATCAATGGTACTTCGATCGGTAAATTTCGTAACTAAAAGTAAAAATACTCCCATCAAAACTACCTTGGCAAAGTAGGAGAACATCGCAAGAGCCATAGTTGCCATTGGATCTAAATTACGTGAAATTCTGGCAATTAATAGGTGGATGCTAAAGAAAATTATCACGGTAAATGAAGCTAATAGACCGGCGAATAAGCCGGGCCTATGGTTTGCAATAGTTACAAAGATTAAGGAAATAGCTGCAACTATTACCGCTGGTAAAATTGCACCTTTCCAAAGTTGGGTGTCGCTATTTTGTTGATCAGACACTTATTATCAACTTTTTATTACTTTTAATAACAAAAATTGAAAATAAAAATATAACCACACCAGAGGTGAGTGCGATCCAAAGTTGTGCAAAAGCTGCGATCACAGTGGGAAGAGCAAACATTGCAGTCCATAGATATAAAACCACGGTAGTTCGCTGCTGACTTAAACCCATCCGCATAATTCGATGGTGTATATGTTCACGGTCTGCCGTAAAGGGTGATCGCCCTGCTTTAACTCTTCTTAAGATAGCCATTACAAAATCAAGTAGTGGAATTGCAAGTATGGTAAATGGCAGAAGAAGTGGCAGCAGCGCAGAGCCTCCATTTTCTTCAGTAATAGCGGAGGCATCTACCTGCCCCGTTAAGGTAATAGCAGATGCACTTATTAATAAACCTAAAAACATAGCGCCAGAGTCACCCATAAATATTTGGGCTGGATAGAAGTTATGGGGCAGAAAACCAAGACATAAACCAATTACTACCGCAGTGATAAGTGATGGCGCTCCTGCTCGGTTTAAACCATTTATTACCGCTAGTAAATATGAGAAGGCAAAAAAAGATGCTGCGCAGATCATTACTATTCCAGTTGCCAGGCCATCTAAGCCATCCACAAAGTTAATTGCATTAATTACCACCATTACAAATAAAACAGTAATTATCTGACCGATATTTGTTGGCAGAGTAGTAATTCCATTAATTGGTAGCCAAAGTATTTGCACGCCATAAATTAGCAATATGCCGGCCGCAAATGCCTGGCCAGCAAACTTAGCTATTGGATCTAAATCAAAGCGGTCATCTAAAAGTCCTAAAAGTAAAATAAAGGTCCCGCTTAAAAAGATGCCGGTAGCATCTGGGCCAAATGATTTATGAACTAGAGGCAGATAATTAACTATTACTAATGTAATTGCCATTGCCAGCCACATCGCTAGCCCGCCCCACCTTGGGGTTAACTCACTATGAATATCGCGGGTACGAATTTGAGTTAGCGCCCCTGATTTAATTGCTAGATCTCTAACTAAAGGGGTAATTAGGTATGTAATTATTGCGGCGAGTAGAACAGTTACTAAGTACTCGCGCATTGCACTTTATCTTTAGTTTTTAGGTTCTAGATAAACTGGAAAATCTTTAGTTAGTTGATGAACCTCAGCTCTAATAGCTTTTGCCTTACCTTCATCTGCGCCATCTTTAATAGCACGGGCAATAAAGCTTGCAATCTGTTTCATCTCTTTCTTTCCCATTCCCTGGGTAGTAGTTGCTGCACTTCCAACTCTAATTCCACTAGTTACTGCTGGTGACTCTGGATCATATGGAATTGAGTTCTTATTTAGTGAAAGACCAGATAGACCGCATCTCTCATCAGCAACTTTGCCATTAACACCGGTAGATCTAATATCAATTAAAGCTAGATGGGTTTGAGTGCCGCCAGATACTGCGCGCATACCTTCACTCTCTAAATCCTTTGCTAATGCTTGGCAATTTTCAATTACCTGCTTTGCATAACTTTGATACTCAGCAGTTGCGCACTCTTTTAAAATAACAGCTTTGCCAGCTACGGCGCTCATGATTGGTCCACCTTGCATACCTGGAAACACTGCTTTATCAATAGCGGCGGCATGTTTTTCTTTAGATAAAATCATTCCACCTCTTGGGCCACGCAATACTTTATGGGTAGTAAATGAGACAACATCTGCGTATGGCACAGGTGAAGGAATTGCCTTACCGGCAACTAAACCAATGAAGTGAGCGGCATCAACCCACATAATTGCGCCAACCTCATCACAGATTTGCCTTACCTTTTCAAAATCAACCAAACTTGGATAAGCGGTAGCACCTGAACAAATCATCTTTGGCTTGTGCTCAATTGCAAGATCTCTTAGTTGATCGTAATCAATTAACTCATTATCTTGCCTGACCCCATATGAAACTACATTAAACCATTTACCAGAAAAATTAACCTTAGAACCATGGGTTAAATGTCCGCCGTGAGGAAGTGACATTGCAAGCACGGTATCTCCTGGTTTAGTAAATGCTTGATAGACCGCAATATTTGCACTGGCACCTGAGTGTGGCTGTAGATTTGCATGCTCGGCGTTAAATAATTTTTTTGCCCGCTCAATTCCAATTACTTCAACCTTATCTACCTCTTCACACCCACCGTAGTAACGCTTACCTGGATAACCCTCGGCATATTTATTTGAAAGAGTAGAACCTAATGTGGCAAGAATTGCAGCGGAGGTAAAATTCTCACTTGCAATTAACTGTAAATCTTGGCGCTGGCGCTGCATCTCAGAGATGACAACGGAGGCTATCTCTGGATCTTGTTTTTCTAGCGCATTAAAATCTGGGCCGTAATACTTTTCAAATCTGGACATACGGTAAGCCTAAAGGTTGGGGGCGGAAATAGTAGGAATTACCCCCTGCAATTGAGCAACTGTGATCGCACCTACTCGTTTAACTGTGATCTCATTCTCATCTATCTCAAGCCAGGTAGATACTGGGCCGCTGCGCAAAACTGCCTCATCAAAGATTGCCCCAACATCACTTTCATAAATTGGTAGCTTTGTTAAATCTAAAATTACCTCTTTACCACTTAGTGCAACTGAGGCAGCAGCTAATGGCCCGGTTTTTGCAAGAAGTGCGTTTAAAAATTTGCGATCTGGAACTCTAATATTTACCTTTCCTAATCTGCGCTCATCTCCTAGATCCCAGCTTAATGTTGGTTGGGATTTAATGGTTACTGATAATAAACCTGGCCAAAACTTACTTAACAAGCCATCCTGCTCTGGTGTTAGTGGTGCGCAAATTCCAGATAAAACTTTGTGGCCACTAATAAAAACTTGAGTAGCGATCCCACTTTGATTACCACGTAATATATGTATTGCTTTAACCGCATCCTTATCAAATGCATTAGCAAGATAGATGTAACCAAACTCAGCGGCGGTGATAATTACCTCACCAGCGTTTAAGTATCTAACTGCAGTATCAACAGCCTCATTAAATACAGCATCTGAGGCATCTGTTAATAAAACTCGCTCAGCCATTATCTGCCTATCTCTTTGTTGCGCTAGTAAATCTATCTCGCCCAGTTAAATCTGCATGAGTTTGCACAGATGAAAACTCTACCGCCATCCCCTGTCTTACCAACTCACCCTGTTTTTCATGGTGCTCCATTATGAAAAATCCGCCTGGTTTTAATAACCTTGCAGCAGCTTTAATAAATTGTGTTGGGACTGCCATACCATCTACTGCGCCACCGCGTAGCGCTATCTCTGGTTCAAAGTTTGCTACCTCTGCTGGCAATCTCTCATCATCTGGAATATATGGTGGATTAGCTACTACCAGATCAGCTTTAACATCTATTAGCGCACTCTCTACATCTTCTACTACAACTCTAATTGGTAGGTCATACTTAGCAATATTTTTATTTAGCCAAAGCGCAGCCTGCGCTGATTTTTCAACCGCCACCACACTTACCTTTAATCCTTTAAGGCTAGCCTCAGAGGCAATTGCAATACAAAGTGCGCCACTTCCTGCTCCTAAATCAATTACAGCCTTTGCTAAATCTTTATCACTTGCATTATTTAATACGCCAATTACTCGATCAACAATTAACTCACTCTCTGGCCTGGGAATTAAAACACCTTCACCAACCTCTAAATCTAAATATCTAAAGGCGGCGCTACCAGTTATATATTGCACTGGCCGGCCCATTAATCTTTGGTTAATTAAATCTGCAAACTCAGCAGATATTTTCTCTCTTCCATCTTCTGCCAACTCAATTCCTTGGCTATGAATCTGCTTACGTGATACCCCAAGTAAGTGAGCAAGTAGGATCTCAGCATCAACTGTGGCAATCTGATTCTTTTCAAATTGCACAAAGGCTGCTCGTAGCAGCTCCTTCAAGAGTTACCTGCCGCTAATTTTGCGGTGCGATCGGCATCAAGTAAAGATTGAATTACCGCATCTAAATCACCATCCATTACCGAATCTAAATTATTTGCTTTGTAATTAACTCGGTGATCACTTAGGCGATTTTCTGGAAAGTTATAGGTTCTAATTCGCTCACTTCTATCCACAGTTCTAACCTGACTCTTTCGCTCAATTGAGGCAATTCGCTCCGCCTCCTCCTGCGCAGCAGCCAACATACGAGCGCGCAAAATCCGAAGAGCAGACTCCTTATTTTGTAATTGGCTCTTCTCATTTTGGCAGGAGACCACAATGCCGGTTGGAATGTGGGTTATACGAACCGCTGAATCGGTGGTGTTAACACTTTGCCCACCAGGTCCTGAGGAGCGGTAAACATCAATCCGTAAATCATTAGCATTTACCTCAACATCAATCTCCTCCGCCTCAGGCAAAATTAAAACACCAGCTGCTGAGGTGTGAATTCTTCCCTGCGACTCAGTCTCAGGCACTCGTTGCACTCGGTGCACACCACCTTCAAACTTTAATTTTGCATAAGGCGTTTGGCCAGGTTTTGGTGCTCCCTTAGATTTAATACCAATTGACATATCTTTATAACCACCCATATCACTTGGGGTGGTATCAATAACCTCAATCTTCCAACCCTGTTTTTCAGCATAACGGGAGTACATTCGAAAAAGATCACCAGCAAAGATTGCCGACTCATCCCCTCCTGCTCCAGCCTTAATCTCCATAATTACATCACGATCATCATTGGCATCTCTTGGCAGTAACAACTCTTCAAGTGTGGCAGCGGCAGCATCCTTACTACTTTCAAGAGATGCTAACTCTGATGCAAACTCTGGATCAGCAGCTGCTAACTCTTTGCCAGCATTAAAATCATCCTCAGCCAATTTGTAAGCACGATATCCGGCAATTACTGGACCAAGGTGGGCATATCTTTTACCAAGTGATCTAGCTTTATTTTGATCAGAGTGAATAGAGGGATCGGCCATCTGCGCCTCTAGTGATTCATACTCGGCCAATAACTCATTGACCTTAGCAAATCGCTCCATCTGATCCTCCTTTTCTTACTACTTAAATAATAATTAATGTAAATTAAAAAAGAGAGCACACCACATCTTTTCGATGTTTGGTGTGCTCTCTTTGGGAAAACTACTTGGTGCCGGTTTTGTCAGCCTTTCCAAATCGCTCTTGGAACTTAGCTACTCGGCCACCGGTATCAAGAATTCTCTGCTTACCGGTATAAAAGGGATGGCACATAGAACAAACTTCAACGTAGATAGAACCATTCTCCTTAGTGCTGCGGGTAGTGAAAACTTCACCGCAACCACAGGTTACTTTGGTTTCGCCATACTGTGGGTGGATCTCGTTCTTCATATTTCTCCTTGATTTTTACTGGATCAAAGTTTCACATTATAAAACTTTGTGAACCAGTAGGACTAGTGAAGTACTAGAGGGTGTAAAGAATAACCGCTAAATCTTAAGCGAGCAAAATTTACGCTCTTTTTAAGCCTCAGCACTCTCTCGATTACTTGATCCATTACCGGATGGGCTTTCTCCTCCTGCTGTGGTCTTTTGAATTTGAAGAAGGAACTCAACATTTGATTTAGTTCCCTTCATCTTCTCAAGTAGTAACTCAAGTGCTTGCTGTGGTTCAAGTGCGTGCAGTACTCGGCGCAAGCGCCAAACAATGCTTAACTCCTCAGTTCCCATCAAGATCTCTTCCTTACGAGTACCGGATGCAACTACATCAACCGCTGGGAAGATGCGCTTGTCAGCAAATTTACGATTGAGAATAAGCTCCATATTTCCAGTGCCTTTAAACTCTTCAAAGATAACCTCATCCATTTTTGATCCGGTATCAATTAGAGCGGTTGCTAAAATAGTTAGTGAGCCACCATTTTCAATATTACGCGCTGCACCAAAAAACTTCTTTGGTGGATAAAGCGCAGCAGAGTCCACACCACCGGAGAGAATTCTTCCTGAGGCAGGGGCTGCAATGTTGTAAGCACGTCCTAGTCGAGTAATTGAATCAAGTAATACAACTACATCATGACCTAGCTCTACTAATCTTTTTGCTCGCTCAATTGCAAGCTCGGCAACTGTAGTGTGATCATCTGCTGGGCGATCAAAGGTAGAGGCAATTACCTCACCCTTTACTGAGCGCTGCATATCAGTTACCTCTTCGGGGCGTTCATCAACTAAGACCACCATTAAATGACACTCTGGATTATTAGTTGTGATTGCATTAGCAATTGCTTGCAACACCATTGTCTTACCAGCTTTTGGTGGAGAAACAATCAAACCACGTTGTCCCTTACCAATTGGTGAGATTAAATCGATAATTCGAGTAGTAAGTACATTTGGCTCAGTCTCAAGACGTAATCTATCTTGCGGATAAAGTGGAACTAATTTAGAGAATTCAACTCTTTCCTTAGCATTCTCTGGCTCAACTCCATTAACCGTTTCAACTCTTACCAATGCGCTGAACTTCTCGCGGCGCTCACCCTCACGTCCTTCTCTAACAGATCCGGTAATAACATCGCCTTTACGCAGGCCGTACTTTCTAACCTGCTGTAGTGATACATAAACATCATTAGGAGATGGTAAATATCCACCTGTTCTAATAAATGCAAAGCTATCTAAAATATCAAGTAAGCCACCTACTGGTAGCAATACATCATCTGGTCCAATAACAATCTCGCGCTCTTCACGTTGGCCACGATCACGTTGGCCGCGATCACGCTGACCTCGATCACGCCCACGGTCACGGCGATTATTATCACGGCCGCCACCAAATCTTCGGTTGCTACCCCCGCGATCTGATTCGTTGTAATTATTAGATCCGCTGTTTTCAGAGTTATTTGGTGAGCTATCAGAGCTGGAATCATTCTCATCAGCCTCTGCGCTGTTATTTTTATTATTTCGATTGTTCTGTCGTTCCATACGACGAGCCTCTCGTTCATTTTTAGCGGCTTCACGGTTTGCAGCCTGGAGATCGCCAATAGATTGGACTAGATCTGCCTTCTTTAGGGTGGTGGCATTTTCAATTCCTAATTGACCGGCAACCTTCTTTAAATCACCTAACGCCATATCCACTAACTCAACCGCATCTGCGCGATTAGTTGTTTTCTTTTCTGCCATATATAAACTGCCATTCTTTCTTATTGTTTTATTACCCGATAAGGGTTATCCCAGGAAAAAAAGTTTTTTAATTTGTGGGATTTTTTATTGCTTTCCTGTCGCACTTTCCGACGGGGAAAATATACCACAGATTATGTGGGTGGGTAAAGTGAGCTACTGCGCCCCAGTTTGAGCGATAGCCAACTTCATTGCAGTAAAACCAGGGGCAAGGGATGGAATCTGATCGATCTCATCCTCGGCTGCGGCATATAGCACCATTACAGATGGACCAGCACCTGAGATGACCGCGGCAAGTCCAGCACCTCTTAACTTTTCCATTAATGCAATAGTTTTAGGCATTGCCGATGCACGATAACTTTGGTGAAGTAAATCAGCGGTTGCGGTAAATAACAGATCTGGTCGCTGTGCTAATGCGTGCACAAGTAGTGCAGTGCGGGATGAGTTTAGTACTGCATCTTGATGAGAGATCATCTCTGGCAGTAATTTGCGTGCCTTTGCAGTTGCTAATTGATTATCTGGCACAAGTAATAATGCCTTAATTCGATCATCAACCTTTAGGTTAACTGCTCGACCAGTATTTTTAACTGCGCCAGTTTCATCTATTGAACTCTGCAGCCAAGCAATAGTTGCACCTCCATAAAAAGCTGCCGCTACATTATCTGGATGTCCTTCAATCTCAGTTGCTAAGGTAATTAAATCCTCATCACTCATATATTGCTCACCAGTTAAAACTAAAGAGCGTGCCAAGGTTAGGCCGCCGACAATTGCGGCCGCAGATGATCCAAGACCTCTGCCATGGGGTATTACATTTAATGCCCGCAATGCAATTCCTCTTGGCTTACCACCCATATGTTCAAAGCCGCGCATCATCGATCTAATTACTAAATTCTTAGCATCCTTCTTAACCTCATCAGCTCCCTCACCAGTTACATCAACATCAAAGGTGGGATCATCTAAAACCTGAGCGGCGTAGCGATCACGAAGCTCTAAGGCAATACCAAAGCAATCAAAACCAGGGCCAATATTGGCGCTACTTGCTGGCACACTTACCTGAGCCATTGTGGCTTTAAAGGTTAAATTGTTAGGATTTTTTCTACTTGCCATTACTTCAAGCCAATCACTTTTGCTGCACGTTTAAGATCAACTGGAATCACAATTGGCTTACCCGCTCCATTTAATACCCACTGCACATCCTTTAAACCATTTCCAGTTACGGTAATTACAATCACCTTGCCCTTAGGCAATTTACGCTGCGCCTTCTTCTTAATTAATCCAGCAAGACCGGCGGCGCTAGATGGCTCAACAAAGATGCCCTCTTTAGCTGCAACTAAGCGATAGGCGCTTAAAATTTCTTTATCGGTAACTGAATCAATTAATCCTTTTGATGCAACCTGGGCAATGACCGCTTGATCCCAAGAGGCGGGATTACCGATCCGAATTGCAGTTGCAATTGTCTCTGGGTTTTTAATAATCTTCTTTTTTACAATTGGCGCAGCCCCTGCTGCTTGAAAGCCCCACATCATTGGCAGCTGCTTAGAAATCTTCGCCTTGTAATACTCCTGATAACCCTGCCAATATGCGGTGATATTTCCGGCATTGCCAACTGGCATAACATGAATATCAGGTGCTTCATGCAACATATCTACTACCTCAAAGGCTGCGGTCTTTTGTCCCTCAATTCGATATGGATTTACTGAGTTAACTAAGGCAACTGGATAATTATCAGATAATTGGCGAGCAAGTGTTAGGCAATCATCAAAGTTTCCCTTTACCTGCAGCAACGTTGCACCATGTGCAATTGCTTGAGCTAACTTACCCATTGCAATCTTTCCCTCTGGCACAAGAACAACTGGTTTCATTCCAGCTTTTGTTGCATAAGCTGCCGCACTTGCACTGGTGTTACCAGTTGATGCGCAGATAACCGCCTTAGCACCATCTTCAGCAGCTTTTGAAATAGCCATTGTCATGCCACGATCTTTAAAAGAACCAGTTGGGTTAGTACCTTCAACCTTAAGCCAAATCTCATTTCCTAATAACTTTGAAAGGTAGAGCGCATGCACAAGTGGTGTGCCACCTTCGCGCAGTGAGATTACTGGTGTGGCATCGCTAACTGGCAACCATTTGCGGTACTCATCAATTACTCCGCGCCATTGATGAACACCTTTATTACCAAACAATGCCATTAGTTAACACCCTCTACCCGCAGCACACTTGATACATCACTTACCGCCTCTAATTTTCCTAAATCTTTCACAGTTGCAGCCAGGGCAGATTCAGTTGAGCTATGTGTCATCACAATTAACTCCGCCTTATCACCAGTACCAGTTTGTCTAACAGTTTGAATTGAAACCTTATGGGATGCAAATACATGAGCCACCGACTCTAATACACCTGGTTTATCTGAAACATTTAATCTAATTAGGTAGCGAGTTTTAGTCTGTCCAATTTGAGCAATCTTTAAATCTGCGTAATCACTCTCCCGTGGGCCAATTCCACCAGAGACCTTATGGCGAGCAACTGCAACTAAATCACCAAGAATTGCACTAGCGGTTGGCTCACCTCCTGCGCCTCTGCCATAAAACATCATCTGACCAGCAGATTTTGCCTCCACAAAAACCGCGTTAAATGATTCACGAACTGCAGCTAATGGATGGCTGCGTGAGATTAATGCTGGGTGCACCCGAACTGAGATTGCACCCTCTGGAGTTAACTCAGCAATTGCTAATAATTTAATTACCATATCCATTGCCTTTGCAACCTTGACATCAGTTGCAGTTATCTTGCTAATACCTTCGCGGTATACATCGGCATCGGTAACTCTGGAGTGAAATGCTAAGCCAGCTAAAATTGCCGCCTTCGCTGCCGCATCAATACCCTCAATATCTGCGGTTGGATCTGCTTCGGCAAAACCTAGTGATTGCGCTTGCCCAAGTGCTTCAGCAAATGCGGTGCCGCTCTCATCCATTTTAGTAAGGATGTAATTAGTTGTCCCATTAACAATTCCCATAATGCGCAGCACATGATCGCCAACTAATGACTCGCGCAGTGGGCGCAAAATAGGAATCGCCCCGGCAACTGCTGCTTCATAATATAAATCCACATTTGCTTTATCTGCTGCTGTATAAAGCTCTGCGCCATGCTTTGCTAGCAATGATTTATTGGCAGTAACAACTGATTTACCATTTTTAAGCGCCGTTAAAATTAACTCCCGGGCTGGCTCAATCCCACCAATTACCTCAATTATTAAATCAATAGCTGGATCATTAACTATTGATGCACCATCATTAGTTAGGAGCTCACTTTTTATGCCATCTCGCTTGGTATTAACATTTTTAACCGCAACTCTTACTAGTTCAAGGTTAGCGCCAGCTCTAGATGCTAAATCAGATTTATTAGCAAGTAGCTGTAGCGCGATCTGTGAGCCAACTACCCCACAGCCAAGCATGCCTACTTTAAGAGTTTTCATAGGAGAAGTATCTCAAACTTATGAGAGCTGCCGTGGCGCTTCTACTACATCAAGATTTAGCAGATCTGACTCATTTTCCCTGCGCAAAATCTGTCGGGCACTGCCATTTAGCACCGCAACTACTGCAGGACGGGCAATATGGTTGTAATTGCTGGCCATACTGCGGCCATATGCACCAGTTGCTGGAATTGCAAGTAGATCACCAGATTTAATATCAGATGGCAAATTAATCTGCGAGATTAAAATATCCCCACTCTCACAATGCTTACCAACGATTCGACTTGAAATACTTTTCTCATTTGATGTGCGATTTGCTAAAAAAGCGGAGTAGGTAGCGTTATATAAAGCTGGGCGAATATTCTCACTCATGCCCCCATCAACTGAGATATATCTGCGCTGAGCGCCATTATCTAACTTCACATTTTTTGTAGTACCAACTAGGTAAATAGTTGTCGTAGTTGGGCCAACAATTGCCCGGCCTGGCTCAATTGAAATCTTTGGCACGACAAGTTTTACCGCTTCACACTCTGCCTTAATTACTGCAGCAATTGCTGGGATTACTACCTCAGGTGCAATTGCGCTCTCATCTTTTGTATAAGCAATTCCATAACCACCACCAATATTTAACTCAGGCAGTTGCTTGCCATACTTATCGCGAAAAGTTGCAAGTACTGAAACTAACTTTTGTGCCGCTGCCTTAAAGCCGGCCACCTCAAATATTTGCGACCCAATATGGCAGTGAATACCCGCTAAATTTAATGATGCATGATTTGTGCAGAGATCAAGTGCCTCTTCCGCTGCCCCACTTGCAATAGAAAAGCCAAACTTCACATCCTCATGGGCAGTTGAGATGAACTCATGGGTGTGGGCATCAATACCAGGGGTAAGCCTTAGATAAACCTTCTGCACCTTATTTAAATCTTTAGCAATACTTGCCACTCTAGTTATTTCATCAAATGAATCAATCACAATAGTTCCAACACCTGCGGTGATTGCCATCTTGATCTCATCCACTGATTTGTTATTGCCATGAAACTCAATATCGGGGGCTGGAAAATCAGCAGCTAGTGCAACTGCTAACTCTCCACCGCTACAAACATCAAGACCAACCTTTAACTCCTTAAGCCACCTTGCTACCTCCACACAGATAAATGATTTAGCGGCGTAGTAAAGCTGGCCAGTGCCAAATGAGTTATCTAAGGATGCGCGCCAAGCCTTTGTGCGCAGGTAGAAATCTGCTTGATCTATTACAAATAAAGGTGAGCCATACTCGGCAACTAATTTTTCAGCGCTGCAACCTGCAATTGATAGCACGCCGCCACTTTGATTTTCACCAGCAAACTTTAAATTACTTGAAAATAATGAGGTTGGATAATTTATATTATTCACCATTACATCTTCTCCGGAGCGCTAACACCCAGCAAATCTAAACCATTACTAATCACTTGCGCAGTTGCCATCGATAGCGTTGCCCGGCAAGAGTTTAACTCGGTTGGTTTTTCCTCCCCCAATGGCAAAACCCGGCAATCATTATAAAAACGGTGGTAGGCCCCAGCTAACTCCTCAATATATCTAGCCACCCGATGCGGCTCACGCATTTCAGCAGCGGAGGCGACAAACCGTGGATACTGAGCAAGTAATCCAATTAACTCTCGCTCTCGCTCATGATCTAATAGCTGCGGCTTATAAAAATCTAAACCGTAATTTATGCCAAGCTCTTTAGCATTGCGCAATACCGCACAGATTCGAGCATGGGCGTATTGGACATAATAAACCGGGTTCTCATTAGTATTTTTCCTAAGTAGATCAACATCCATCACCATAGGTGTATCGGTTGGATACCTAATTAAGGTATAGCGAGCAGCATCGGTACCAACTTTTTCTACCAACTCCTCTAAGGTAATAATTGTGCCGGCTCGCTTTGAAAGTTTTAACTCAACCCCACCCTCCATAATTTTTACCATCTGGCCAATTAAAACTTGCACATCTTTAGTGGGATCATCCCCAGCACAGGCAGCAATCGCTTTAATTCTGCCAACATAACCATGATGATCAGCTCCCAACATATAAATACAGAGATTAAATCCGCGCTCTCGCTTACTAACATAGTAAGCCGAGTCCGAGGCAAAGTAGGCAAATGAACCATCTGATTTAATTATTACTCGATCTTTATCATCACCAAAATCACTAGTGCGAAGCCAAGTAGCACCCTCTTGCTCATAAACATGACCTTTAGATTTTAATTTATCAAGTGAGTAGGTAAAGAAGTTATTCTCATAAAGTGATTGCTCAGAGAACCAGGTATCAAAGTGTGTGCCAAAGTTATCTAATACTTTTTGCTGTTGGATAAGTTGTAACTTATAACCAGCATCACGAAATGCAGCGATTGACGCCGCCTCTGGTAATTTACTAAAGGTGGGATTACTTTTTGCAATCTCTTGTGCTAGATCTGCGATGTACTCACCGTGATAGCCACTCTCAGGTCGTGGCTGATCTAGCGCTGCAGCGCGTAGGGAGGCACCAAATAGATCCATCTGATTTCCGCGATCATTAACATAAAACTCTCGCGATACCTGCGCACCGGCTGCACTTAATATCCTTGCTAATGAATCACCAACCGCTGCCCACCTGGTATGTCCTAAATGCAATGGACCGGTTGGATTTGCACTAACAAACTCAAGATTAATATTTTTACCCGATAACATATTTGAACTGCCATACTTTTTACCAGCGGATAAAATCTCAACTACTACCTGACCCTGGCTAGCACTTTCTAAGGTGATATTTATAAAGCCAGCACCGGCAATCTCCACCTTACTTATGCCAGCAGCTGCTAATAATTTATTATCGGTGAGAGTTTTACTTATTAACTCAGCTATCGCTCTAGGCTGTTGATTAGCTGATTTAGCAAGTACTAATGCAATTGAGGTGGCGTAATCGCCATGATCACGATTTTTTGGTCGATCTAAAGTTAATTGGCTAGGTGTATCACAATTTAATAAGCCACTAGATTTGGCTAATTCCAGCGCTTTAACAATCGCAGCTGCGACCTTACTTTGCACTGAATCTGCACTCATTTGAGCAAGGCTACCCGCTCACACCTACCAAAGGCCGATGGGTTTTGGTGATGCCGCCATTTACACCGTAATCTTTGCTCCGCTACTGAAGTAATAAATGCGGGAGTGGTGAAATGGCAGACACGCAGGTCTTAGGAACCTGTGCTTCGGCGTGCGGGTTCAAGTCCCGCCTCCCGCACCAGTTGTATTTCGTTTGGCGATAGGTAAGGCTAAGGGGATGGGTGATAAAAACTTTCTCTCTTGGGTTGGCTTCAAAGGTGAGGACCAATCACAACCAGCACCAAAACAAAATGCGCTGGAGCGAATCCGTGAACTAGAAACACAACTAACCGATATGCGCTCGCGCCGTGATATTACCGGCTTAAGTCGGGAAGAGTTTGAAATCTTGGCAACTGAAACTGCCATGACGATGATTAAATCTGCGCAGCAACGTGAAGCAAAAGCAAATGCAGCAGCACAAAAACTTATATCTGAAACAAATCGTTCAACAAAAGAAAAATTAGAGAGCGCAGAAGCAAGATCTAAAAGTATTCTCTCCTCCGCAGAATCTCGCGGACGAAAATATTTATCTGCTGCCGAAGATGATGCGGCTGAGTTAATTCGAGCTGCTCAAAATAAGGCAGATTCTAAGGCAGAGCAATCTTCTAGAAATGCTAGTGCGCTAACCTCTGCGGCAAAGCGGGAGGCCCAAAAAATAACTGAAGGGGCATCTAGAGATGTCGCTGATTATCGCTCCTGGCTTACTACAGCAATTGCGGAGGCAGATCGACTACACCGCATTCAAAATCAATCTTTAAATGGAGCTGAGCAAGCAATTCAAGAGTCTCGTAAGAAATTAAAAAGTGCCTTTGATCGCTTATCTCAATTGCAGATGGATATAAATGCCAACCTAAATGCTGAAAGTAAGCCGGTTGGAAAAGTGTTTGTGGCTGGTGCTGGTAAGAAGGCAGCGGTGGCAGCAAAGCGAAAGCAAAAATCGGCTAATAATAAGAAGAAAAAGAAATAGCTCACTTAACTGGGGTTAATAAAACTTTATTCTTTATTTAGGTAGAAGTAATTAAATGAGCGATAAAAATAATACTGGTCAAATAGGTGTTCGCCATATCGCCTCCATTGATGGCCTGCGGGCAATTGCAGTTACTGCAGTTGTGCTCTATCACCTTGGTATCTCCTGGATCCCAGGGGGATTTTTAGGTGTTGATCTTTTCTTTGTTATCTCAGGGTATGTAATAACTCGATTAATTCTTGACTCTATTAACCAATCCAGCGCCCTTGATCTGCGCGCTTTCTACGCTGCACGCCTTCGTAGAATTTATCCAGGATTTATATTTATGGTCATCTGCACCATAATTTTTATTGGAGTTTGGGCGCCAGAGGCAATTAAGAGGTTTTTAGTAGATCTGCCCTACGCCATAACCGGAACTATTAATTGGTTCTTAGTTGCCCGCCACCAAGATTACTTTGAAGCGATTGGTCGCCCGCCACTGTTGCAACACACTTGGTCACTTGCAGTTGAACTACAGTTTTACTTAATCTGGCCAATAATTTTATTAACAATTTTGAAGTACTTTGGTAAGAAAAATATCGCTCGAATTGCACTAGTAATTGCAATCGTCTCCGGCATTACCCTATTTTTTGTCTCACTCAGGCTAGATCAAGCAAATGCTCAACAAATTAGCCATATCTACTTTGGTACAGATACTCACTCACTCGGCTTATTTCTGGGCTCAGCTCTGGCGGTATCTTGGATTCCACAAAACTTAAGTGCTGATATCGCTAAGCGAGCGCAGGATGTAGTTGATGGAATTGGCGTCGTTGGCCTACTTGGCTTAATTTCCACCTTTTTATTTATTGATGAAGCAAATGCCAGCCTTTACCGAATCGCATTTCCACTAGCTGGCATCTTTGGTTGTTTAGTAATAATTTCATTAGTGCACCCGGCCTCAAGATTTGCGCCAATTATTAGCACCGCACCATTTAGATGGGTAGGCCAGCGCAGTTATGGAATTTATATCTGGCACTGGGTGATCTTTCAAATGACTAGGCCCTCGGTTGATTTAACCGGTCAGAGTTGGGCGCTATATCTTGCCCGCGTTCTTTTAGTTTTAGCACTAGCTGATATCTCACTGCGCTGGGTAGAGATTCCATTTAGACAAGGTGTGGTGCAAAACTGGTTTCGCGGTATGAAATACCGCTCTAGCAAGGTTGCACTGCGCCAGCGCCTATCTGTACTGCTATCGGTAATTACAGTATTGGCAATTACCTCATCTATCGCAGTGCAGGCGATAAATAAGACAAACCAACTAGCTAAAGATGCGGCTACGGTAGCAAGTGCTGATAATCAGATTCAAGCAGATCTTGGTAGCACTACTGGGCTTTGGGTAACTGGTGACAGTGTTATTTTAGGAATTCGTAGCAAATTAGAGAGCAAAGAACATATCTCACTCATTAATGCCAGGGTTGGCCGGCAAGCACCAGAGCTACTTGCAGTTATGCGGGTTGATCAAGCCTCAGTGCCATCATCACCAATTATTTTCAATCTGGGCAATAACAATGCATTATCGGAAAAAACTGTTACTGAGATATTTGAGGTGATTAAAAATCAACCACAGATTATTGTGGTCAATACCGCAGTGCCACGGCCATGGCGTGATAATAATAATTTAATTATTTCTAAAGTAGCAGCCCTTTACCCAAATATTAAATTAGTTGATTGGGGCAAGATCTCTACCGGCAGGCCAGAATTATTTGCCCCTGATGGTGTGCACCTAAGTCCGGCGGGCTCTGATGTTTATGTAGATTTAGTTTTAAGTGCGTTAGTTAAAAGCACAACTTAATTTAATACTCTTTATAATAAAAATAACCCCCGATCACTCGAGGGTTATTTAATTAGGTTAAACTTTTATGACCAGCTGCCAGGTAATCCGTGAACTTTTCCAGCAACTACCTCACCATCTGAGTAAACAGTTGAGACCTTTACCTGTGCCCAACCAGCATCATCTGTTTTAGTAATCTGTTGCTTAAATTGAGTTGCTGGCACAGTTGCTACCAAAACCCAACTTCCATTGCCATTTGCACTTAACTCAACGTTGTAACCGGTAATGCCCTCTGATGCGGCAGGTGTCTTCCAATTAACAGTTGCACCTGTTGCGTTATAAAGGGAGACGATACCGACCGGTGGCTCATGTGCGGCGAGCGGGGCAGCACTTGGCTGCTCTGTTGGCGCTGCACTCTCAGAGGCGGCAGGGGTTGGGGTAACTGTTGTTGAATCTGAAGAGGATGAGTTCCTTGATACAACTAAAATACCTAAAATTAAAATACCAACTGCAACTGCGACCACTATGCCATTTGAAGAGCCAGAGCTCTTGCTAGCTGGGCGAGATGTGTAGGAGGAGCCACCTGAACTCTTTGGCATACTTGAAATTGATGTACGGGAGGAGCCACTAATTGGCACCGCTGGAATTGAATAGTTTGTAGCAGATCTAGTTGAACGCTTTGCACTCTTTTTTGCTGAGGATTTTTTAGCGCTCTTCTTCACACTGCGCTTAGCAGTTGAACGCTTAGCGGTAGAACGCTTAGCAGTTGAACGCTTAGCTGCTTTTTTCTTTGCGGCCACTTAAAACTCCTTAAGGTTATTGCCTCCCCCTTTTAGTTAAGAGGTTAGCCGATTTACTGGGTAGATCTTATTTCTTAGAAAGAACATAGATAAGGATACAACATGCACCCATAGATTGAGTCTAATGAAATTAGAGGTGATCGAGTATAAAAGGTGCAATTGCCCGTAGCGCGATGCCGCGATGGCTGATTTGATCCTTGATTACAGGTGAGAGCTGGGCCAAAGTTTGGTTATAACCAGTTGGCATAAAAATTGGGTCATAGCCAAAACCGCCAGAGCCAAGTGGGGCAGAGATAATTTCACCCGCTAAGACGCCAATCTCTACCCTCTCTAATGGCAAGTGATCTGCGCCAGCTTTATAAAATACCACCGCTGCCATAAATTGCGCGCTGCGTTTATCTGATCTAACCTCTTTTAGTTGGGTCAATACCTTACTTATGTTAAGTAAATCCTGCTCTTTAGAATCACTACCTTCATACTGCGCCCATCTGGCTGAGTAAATTCCAGGATCTCCTGCTAAGGCATCAATAAATAAGCCGCTGTCATCAGATAATGTGGGCAAATTGGTAAAGGCTGAGATCATCTTTGCCTTAAGAAAAGCGTTCTGACTTAATGTCTTACCGCTTTCAATAACCTCAGGCATATTAGGAAAATCTGCTAACCCTAAGACCTTGATACCAGATGCGTGCTCACTTAGCAGCCGTTGAAACTCTGCCACCTTGCCTAAATTTTTTGTAGCAAGTACTAATTTGCGCATTTAAAAATAGATTACTTAGCTAAGGGCGCTGATCTGTAATTTAGTAAGCTGGGCGCAACCAGCAGCTCCTAGATCTAATAACCTATCTAATAACTGCCGATCAAATGGTTTACCCTCAGCAGTTCCCTGCACCTCAATAAAATTACCATCTCCGGTGCAGACAATATTCATATCAGTTTGCGCAGCTACATCCTCTTCATAACAAAGATCAAGAGTTGGCGTGCCATTAATAATTCCAACTGATATTGCTGCAACCGATTGCTTAAGTGGATTAGCGCCCGCAGTAATATGTCCTTTTGCCTTTGCCCAAGTGATTGCATCCGCTAATGCCACATACGCCCCAGTTATCGCAGCGGTTCTTGTGCCACCATCTGCCTGCAGCACATCACAATCAATCACAATTGTGTTCTCACCCAATGCTTTCATATCAACTACGCCGCGAAGAGATCTACCAACTAATCTTGAGATCTCCTGTGTTCGCCCGCCCAGCTTTCCCTTAACACTTTCTCGATCGCTTCTTGTGTGAGTTGCCCTTGGCAACATTGCATACTCACTTGTTACCCAACCCTCACCCTTACCAACTAACCACCGAGGAACTCCCGGGGTAAAGGAGGCAACACATAAAACTCTGGTATTACCAAACTCAACTAAGACTGATCCTTCAGCATTATTTAGCCAATTGCGAGTGAATTTAACCGCTCGAAGCTGATCATTTGACCTGCCATCTAATCTGCTCATTATTTCTCCTTAAAGATTAAATCTGATTAGTAACTTTTAAAACCTCAGGTCCTAAAAATCTCTTTGCTAAGGTGGCAAACTTATCGGCATCTGCAGTTGCCACAAACCTATGATTAACCTTTGCTGCAGCTGGGTTAAGTAGATCTGCCTCAACTAGGGTGCGGTATAGATCCTTTGCCGTCTCCTCAGCACTTGAAACTAGGGTCACATCATTGCCCATCACATATGAGATCACACCAGTTAGTAATGGATAGTGGGTGCAACCTAAAACTAAGGTATCGACCTGATCTTTCTTCATCTGCGCTAAATAATCTTGGGCAATCTTGGTGATCTCATCCCCTGATGTCTGCCCGCGCTCGACAAACTCAACAAATAATGGACAGGCGATGGCGGTAATTTTAAGTTGTGGGGCGGCGGCAAATGCATCAAGGTATGCCTTTGATTCAATAGTTGCCTGCGTTCCAATTACGCCGATCTTGCCGCTACGAGTTGCTGCAACCGCTCTTCGAGCAGCTGGTTGGATTACCTCAATTACCGGGATGCCATAGCGCTCGCGAGCATCACGTAATGTCGCAGCACTTGCAGTATTACAAGCAATCACAATTGCCTTAACCCCAGCTGCTACTAATTGATCCATAATCTCAAGAGCAAAGCTGCGAACCTGAGCAAGTGGGCGCGGGCCATATGGACCACGGGCGGTATCGCCTAAATAAAGAATTGACTCCCCAGGCAGTTGATCAATAATTGCCCGGGCCACAGTTAATCCGCCAACACCAGAGTCAAAGATGCCAATTGGGGCGCTCTTTGAGTTAACCGCTGATATGGCCATTTGGGTTAAGTGTAAAGGGGGGCTTACTTGCCTATCCGCACTGGGCTTAACCACTTTTAATGTCCGATTTATACCTTTTTTAGAGGTGAATACTTAAAAAACAATGAGAACCATGCGTGTATTTACTTGTCGGACTGGCCAGTAACGGGCAATCTATACCTAGGCGATTAGTCGCAGCTTACATATGAGGCTACGAATAATTGCTGGCTTG
>Ga0209444_10000494_pt1 | contig 21482 bp, 25 predicted proteins | sample LauGreFaBDMM15DN_2_FD_188215 | JGI IMG/M metagenome (GOLD analysis project Ga0209444, IMG submission 188215) | Freshwater lake microbial communities from Lake Michigan, USA - Fa13.BD.MM15.DN (SPAdes) (version 2) | ecosystem: Environmental > Aquatic > Freshwater > Lake | place: Lake Michigan... | reverse complement strand
AAAGTCCACCATATGCGGATCGCGAATTGTGATCTCGCTCCAGCCCGCGTCCACTGACGGGGATGATGGGTGCTTTACCGTAAAGTTCGGGTTGGTTGCCACAGGCGACAATGCCGACACCATCACCTCTACTTCGCCGCTGGTGAACGCGTATTGATGGTTCAATTGCGTGTTTGCAAGTGCCCTCTCAATGGGCGTGTTGTCACCCCAGTCAACGTCACAGGCGGTCGCCACCTTGATGGCCGCGAAATGGTCGGTGGGTGTCAGTGTCCGCCGGGCAATCGACACACCGTCAGGTAACCCCCAAAAGCTGAAAGGCATTTTCATTATCGGAAATCCCCTTGTTGCAGCCCGTACATATTCACGCCGTCGCTAACGAACGTGAGGATGGTCACCGAGTTGGCCGTAATTGGGATGATCGGCTTGATACCAGCTGGGAACTTGTATTCCGTGCCAAAGTTCAACGCAAAACCGCCCGTCGTGTTTTGCTTGACTAGGAGCAGATAGACGCTGCCCGCCGCCTTATTGGTCGGGTTGGATAATGTCCGCGTGCCGCCCAGTGTCAAGCTGGCCAGCTTTGCCGGGTCAAGTGGCCACGTCACGTTGGCTGCGTCTGTAAGCGTCTGCATTCCACCGCTTAACGGCTGGTAGAGCAAGTCGGCCTGAGCCTTCGTCAAGCCCGCGGCGGATGCGTTGGCTGCATTCCATGCCGTTCCGTTATACGTCAAGACCTGATTGGCCGTAGCCGAGGCTGGCTTGGATAGATAGCGCGTATCCATTTGGCCCATGTTCAGCATCGACAGGGGGTTGGTCAGTGTCGTCAAGGTAGTTGGTGGCGTGTAAAGCGCGCCGGTGATGGCTCCCAAATTTATTGACGAACTGTCACCGTCCGTGCCCGCCGCCAAGTAGACCGTGTCTTTTCGGGCCGAAACATAGGAGAGTCTTGAAACGCCATCGCCTTTGCAATAAATTCCGATTTCACGATAGTCCGTTTTGAGCAGCGCGTAAGCGCCTAGCGTTCCGTTTGTCGGGTCGGCCTGATATTCACCAACGACCGTTCCATAAGGTATGTCAGGTAGCGATCCGTGGTGCATCACACCTCTTAGATATGTGGTGTTCTTGCCGCCCGACCCGAGCGCCCCCGACACATCAAGATAACTGTCCCCGCTAAACGCAGTGACGCCACTACTAAGAGCCGGAACGGTGACTTTCGTATAGGTTGCGTTGCTCAGTTTCGGCTGGTACAGCGTGTTTGCGGTCGCTTGCGTCAACCCTGCCGCCGGTAGATTGACCGATAACAAGCCCGTTGGGTCGATTGTGACGTTCGCCCCTTGCTTCACGCCGCCCAGCACTGTCAGGTTCGCGACTGGCAGAACGTACTTGCTAACCGTATCTGCCGCGACCCATGCCGCACCGTCATAAGTCAGCACTTGATTGGCGGTAGCCGGAGTGGTCGGAGTCGGCAAATACCGCGTGTTACCATCGCCCAGCGTCAGAAATGTGGCATCGACGTAGCGCCCCGGATCAAGGAGGCCTACCCGCTGTAAACCGCTATCGTCGGAGGTGTACCCCAAGCCCGACCGATTTGTGTAGTGCGTTTGAGATGCGTCGGCTGTCAGGAACCCCCCGGTTCCCGCCCAGACTGTCCCGTCGAACGTTAAAAGCTCGCCCGCCACGGTCCCCGTTGGCATTGCCGCGCCGCCCGTAGGAGCGTTAGCCGCCGTCCACAGAGTGCCGTTGTAGGTCAGAATCTGATTGGCCGTGGCGGTAGGTGGTTTCTGTATGTAGCCCGTCAGGTTCGCCGCCGCCGGTAGCACTACGCTTAGCGTGCCGTCCACGCCAATGGTTGTATTGGCGCCTTGTTTCACGCCGCCCAGCGTTGCCGTAGTGGCGACAGGCAACGTGTAATTTGAACCGCCGCCGCCGCCGGTGGGAGCGTTTACCGCATTCCAGACTGTGCCATTATAGGCCAGAATCTGATTGACGGTGGCTCCGGGAGGCTTGGGAATATAGATATCCAGCCCGGTGATTTCGCTGGCAGCGTGGTTGTGCGTTCTGTTGGCCTTGCCCGCCAGATTGGCATTGATGGCTGCGTCGGCACTCGTCAAAACCGACAGCTTGCCGTCCAGCCCGATGATATCGCTGGTCGGGTGTGTGTGACAGGCGATGTTGCCAGTGCCGTTACCTCCCAGCACGATTGGCCCAGCTAATACGGTCACGTTCGCCGGTGTCAAGGTTGTATTAGCAGCCACAATCGTAACCCCCAATGTGAACGTGTCCCTTGACTGGTCGGAACTCCCGCCCGTCAGCGTCGGTAAGTAGCAGCGTGTATCGGTACCTGGAACGGTCAGGCAATTTGTCGGTTATCGTTTGATCGAACTCGGCCACCACCACGGCGTTGACGTCGTCGCGTGCAATGACGCCTACCAGCGTCGCTTCGTCGGTCACCATATTGACGGCCACCGCGTAGCCCGCAATGGACGCCGGTACGTCGGTTTGGGAGGCCGCCGTCAGATCGTTGTCCAAGAACTGGAACGACAGAACAATGCTGTCGCCTTGATTAAACGAAAAGTCGACATGACCTGCCCTGTAATCGACCGATACCGCGTCATCATGGCTCATATCATTCCTCTTCTGCTTGAGGTGGGCCGCCGCCAAAGCCGCCGCCCATTTCGTCAGGTGGTTGCGCAATGTCTTGGACGACCTTATTGGCAGCCGCTTCGTTGGCTCGATCTTCCTGAATGACGGCGAGTCGTTCGCGTGCCTGGTCAAGCGTGATGCCGTCCATCATGGCGATGACGCCCGCCGAGCTTTCAAGGTTGTTGATGAGCAAGAACTGAGCATGCTGGTCAGATTCCTGGCCTGGCCGGTTCTTCGTCATCTTGCCCCAGTTGAGCGATATATCGAAGCCCGCCGCGATAGCCGCGTTCAATTGCGGAACGTCGCCCAGATATTCGTTGGCCACCACCAGTGTGACGATGGCCGCGTCCCGTTCGTATCGCTCTAATTGCTTCTGGCGACGTTCGGCTTCCTCGATCACCGGTAACTGCTCGGATATCACCTGTACGCCGCTGGAAGCGCTGGCACCGTCCAAACGCCACGCCGAGTCTGGTATTCCCATGGAATCAGCGAACATTTTCATATCGTAATCAAGCTGTTCACGGTCGATCTGGAGGTAGCCCAAATCGCAGTACGCGTATTCGATGGACGGTTCCAGACCGTCGCCCAGACTGTCAAGGACTGGCGAAATACGCAACATGTCGCCGGCTTGATATTTATCAGGAATCCGAAAATCACTCTTGGCGTTGCGGACGTGCAAAATGGGACGCTGGAACATGATATCGTCGTTCTGCTTCCACAGTCGCGCTACCAAGTTCTCGTTAAACATTTGCACCGTGTTTCCGGGTCCATGGCTCCAGAAGTCGGTAGTCGGCTGCCGCCACCACACAAAAAAGAACGGTATCACGCCCAACGGGTTCTTCTCTTCGGCGACCATGTCGTAGGCGTTGCCGTCCCATGGCGCTGTGGGGTTGTATTTGGTCGTTCGATATTCCACTAGCCGCTCGCTGGTCCATACACGCAGCCGCCGTTGGTTGTCGTAATAGTCGATGGTTGCGACCGCCCAAGGAACGCTTGGATGGTCAGGGTGGGTCCATACCACGAACTGGTCGGCTGGCCATAGTCGATGGCTCACCGCGGGTTGTTCAAGAGCCCGCATGGCGTTGGCCTCGCCGTCATCTTCCGGACTGGATACCTCTACCTGAACCGCGCAGACGTCCCCGATAAACGCGTATTTGTTGGCTTGCGTCATGACCTGATCGAACGTGGACTTGCTATACGTTTGTGCCAAGTATTCAGTGAGGACGTCGTTCTCTACCACCGCCCGCTGCGGGCTGCCGATGTAAAGGTATTTGGTGGCAATATTGGCGAACGTTTCCATGATGTTGATGGAGCGTGCCGTCTGCTTGCGGAGCCCCAGCTCGCCCGCCATGGCGTCAAGGAACGGTTCCAAATTGCCCTCAAACCATTGCCGGTTCTTCCACGCGTCCATAAGTCGCTTACGTTCGTTCTTCAGCCCCGACCGAATCTCGCTATCAACCTTGGCAAAATCCATGGCCGCCGGTTGTGGCATACGCGACCTAGCCAGCATGCTTACCATGGGCATCATGCGATCGGTCACAGAACCTAGATTGTCGAATATGCTCATGGTTTCTTCCGTAGTGCTGAATGCCTAGAACACAGACTATATCACAAGTCTTGGATAAATGCGAATGTCATGCTCAGTGAATCCGCCCAGTCAGGACTCGACCCAATCCGTGCCACGATATCATCTTTAGAGATGATTTTGGATTTATCTTTGTTTGTCAGCTCAAATGTGGTAGCCAACATTTCGCGTCGCAGCCGCTGGCCGTACTCACGCCCGATATGGAACATGGTCGGCGATATCGCCGGGTTCATCCGCCGCCGCAGATTGAAATAACTGGCCGCCCGCCAGTTTTCATATTGCTTGCTGGTGCCGCGTCCGCCTTGAAACCGTACCGCGCCGCGGATCCCGTTCGATTCCAGCATGTTGCCGAACGTCTCGCCGATCCCCGTACCGTCGAACACGATGTGATCCGGGTCGGCTTCATGCTTGGCAGCCATGTGTGAGACTTTCACCGCCAGCTCGGCAATGCCGATCGTGTTGCTTTCGAACACGTCCATGATGCCCGCGTCGTCACGGACCATGATCACGCTGCAGTCGCCACCACGACCGGCTGCAATATCGACGCCCACCCAGACTGGTCCGCTGCGCCGTTCGGGTGGCTTGCCGTATATCGCCTCATCCAGCCAGGAGACTTCGAACAACTGCCCTTCCACTGAATCGGGAAACTGTGCCTCCACATGGGATAGCCACCACGCGGAGCCCTCGCCATAATCACGCCGTGCGCGGTCCAGAAAGTCCAGATCAGCCAATCCGGTCTTGGAACGCTGGATGCCCGCCAGTACGGGTGGCGTCTGGTCGGACCGGATCCGTATCAGGGTGGTGTCGGGGTGCGGATCGAATACTTGGCGCTGGCAGCGTTCGTAGAAGATGCCGTCTGGCACCAATGGGTTGCCGATCATCAGCACTTGCGACGGGTTGAGCGAGTTGAGCGCCTCGATCCGGTCGGCTTCCACGCCGGAGGCTTCGTCAATAAGAACTAACAAATTTTCAGCGTGGTGCCCGGAGGCTGCTTCCACCGTGCTGCTCGATATGCCGATGCAGTACCCGCCCAGGGACTGATTCTCGATCAAGAGTGGCGCTCGGGTGGTGCGTGATGCAAATAGTGGCACCGGGAGCTTATTCCAGGCACTCCAGATGGCTCGCCATAGCACGTTGGAGAGCTGGTCGAACGTTGGGGCGGTGGTCACGATCACGGACTCTGGCCGCGTTGTCAGGTACCAAAGCGCAAGACCGGCGGTCATCCAGGACTTGCCGGTCGCGTTGCCACTTGGCACCAATATCGTTTTCTGCCCGTCCATGAGCGCTTGGCAGACCTCGCGTTGCTTGCCCCAATAAGGATATCGCTTCAGCCAGGTGGTGTTGAAAGCGTCAGGACTGTTCAGCGTCGCCAGCGTCATCCTGCGTTCGGTCGCCGTCATTGTCTCGACCATCAAGGATCCCCGTTACCAGGTCGGCTACAGTCATTTGCGGTGCGACGACTTCAATCTGCGTTACGGTCTTGCCGTATCCACGCTCCATAAGTGCCACGCCCGCCTTATAGTTACGATCTTCCACCGCGCTGGCAAGCATGGCGTTCAGAACGCGTTTCATATTCTCGTTGTCGTCTTTTTCCAACAACTCACGAGTGAGGGCTGCCGCGACGTCGAACCGCTTTGGCCGTCCAGATGGGTTGCCGGATTGCCCTTTTTGCCATAAAGGTGCTGGCATTGTGTATACTCTCTGCGTTTCACTTACGCGGTTTCGTCAATAGAATCGGTATTTTCGTCCGCGTCGTCTATGTCCAGGTACGATTGGCAGATTCCCACTGCCGCAGGAATCGGTAGGTCGACAATGTGAGCCACTGCCGCCGTGGCGAGCGCTTCCGGGTCGATACCAACGATTTCAGCCAGCTCGCGTACGAACGTGGCCACAGGCGGTTGTAACGTGATTGTCAGCGGGTCATCGTGTTCCATGGTTTCAGCCTACCCAAGTGATTAGCGTTTTGTCAATATTTCCGCGAACAACCATGGTCGCGTGTTGCCATAGTATCGACTCACGTAGCTATTGCGGGCTTCCACCGCTTGTTCCAGCGTTGCGTGAGTGGATGTATGGGCGTTGCACCCATATCCCTTGGGTGGCGTGAATCGGGCTTGCCAGTTGCCGTTGGCGAACTGCGTAACGCCAATCAAACCGCCAGTCGTTGCCTTGATGTTGACAGCCCGACACCGGCTGCGTGCTATCGTCGCCGCTTCGGCCACCTCATGGGCTGGCCGTGTCCACTTGTTGGGCCTAGGCGGTCTGCTTGCTTTTTCTTGGCGCCGTGCTTGTTCCAGGTCGGCCAACATGATATCGACTTCGTTTGGTGTTGGCATCCTGCCCATTTCCGCTTCGGTCGGCTTCCTGCCCAGCGTCATCTTTAAATGTTCGAACCTAGCCACGCGTGCCATCAGCGCCTGTGTAAATTCCGATGTGACCTCAATTGACATCGACAAACCCCTTAAGTTCGCGTTGCTCATCGACCAGGGACGTTACGTATTCGATTTGCTGGAGAGCCATGACACGCCCAGGTGAGTCGGGGATCGTCTGCCGGACGTAAGATATCGCTTTAGCGGTCCAGAACCGCATAGCCAGGATATCGTGGCTCATGTCGTCGGTCTTGCAGCCCATGCGGAACCGGTGTTCCATGGCGGACTGGACCGCGTGCGACACGCTTGGGTGAAGCGTCATCAGGTGCCGGATGCACTTTTCGTGGAAGAAGTCCACGAACTCTGTGCCGTCGGCCAACAAATAGTAATCGGGACATCTTGGCATAGTCGCCTCAAAATAGGTATCCCCGCTTCCATGCGGGGTGGATTCAACCCCAACCACCGGACTGTGGAGAGCGGTTGGCTTAGATGACGACTTCACTGCCGTCAGATGATTCGGGCACCGGTACCGGAACCGGTTCGACTTTCAGGCACTTGCGGAGTTGGCTCAGCGCCCGCTCTGCGTCGATACTGGTGCGTTTAAGCGTGTAAACGTAGTAATCAGTGTCATGAGCGTTTACGCCCGCTAATGCCTGTTCGGCACGCTCAATAAACCGTTTGATTTCAGTCAGCGTGTTCTGTATCTCGATCGAATTCAGCACTGATTTGTTCCTTGCTTTCCAGAATGATATCCGCGAACTCTACCAGGTAACTCGTGTGAATGACCACATAGCCACCGCGAACGTTCTTGCTGCCCAGGACCAGCATGGGAAGCTTGCGTTCTTTTTTGGCCAGCTTGGCTGCTTTTTCGTAAATGGCAATGAACGACCATTTACGGGCAAAATGCTTGATTTCGATAAACAACCGCGGGTGATCAGTGTCGCTTGCGGTTTTATCGTCACGTCCGCATGAGCCAGATAGGATATTGCGTTTGCATCCAAACATCGCAGACACCCTACGCTCGAACTGCTTCCAGAGTTTATCAGCCACCTTTTTTGCCGTCCTTTCCTGACCCCGATTATACCAAATCAAAGGTAGGAATGCCAGCACTAATTGCTATTTTTTTCGAGAGAATTCCTGATTGTCGGCCATCAGGTTGAGCTGGCCAGGAAGCGGTTTCCGCATCTTCTTGGGCTTGATGCTGGGGATCGACTTGGGCAGCTTGTAAAGCTTGTTGTCGTAGTTGGATTGTTTTTTACTCATGGCCAGTTCCTGATGGATGTAATCTTGGTGCAACCGCCGATCTTCAGAATCCGCTTGAACGCGCGGAGCTGAAAACCCGCTTCGGAGTAAGTCACAGTGTTTTTGTCGCCAAAGGATAGCCAGAAATCGACCATCGTATAGTGTCCCTCGGGGGTGAGGAACCATACGTCGGTATGATCTTCCCCGCTACCACACTCGATCACGTAAGGTGCTTTGTTCGCTACAGGCATCGTTTTAGTCTCCAGTTGTCAAAGGTGAATTAAGCCCCGCCGCTTGCCATCTGCTCTCAATGGGATCAGGTTTCACGGATTTAAGCCTAGAGGAAATTGGGAAACTCTAGTAGCCCGTGAACCACACAGAAAGCGCCGCTCTGAGTGAAAGCGGTGAACGGCGGGGAGAATGTTTTAGTTTGGGAACTTATCCGTTATATCCCAGAGTAATCCGGTTTTTACGATTTCACGGTACCACCATTCTGGGTAGTCGCCACCGTGAGAGTCTTTGATTTTGTCGCACGCTGCCCGCCAGTCAGTGTGCGTTTTGCACGCAAATAACAGACTGATTGAGTCGATGAAACGCATATCACAGTCCCTTTGTTAAAGCCTCGTCAGTGTGGTCACATAACCACAGACGCCCTTGGGCGTTTCGGCTTGTCAGACAAGCGCCGGTTCGTATTCAACGTGTTGCGGTGCCCGTGTCGGTTTCACCCGTGGCCGAAACGGGGTAAGGTATTCGTCAAGTTCCAGCCCGCCAAAGTATTCGCGTAACGCCGCGTATTGGCCGCCATTGAATGTAACGCCGATTACGCGTCCAATTTCACACATGTTGATATGGCCCGTGGTCGCCATTTGTCGCAAAGCAATACGGCAAATAGCAGTTTCGTTAGCCAGAATCATCCGTTCGTTCGCATTGAACAGTGCCATATTCACAGTCCCCGTTTACATTGTTGTTTTGTCAGGCGACTTGTTCGCCCGACACTTCTAATATACCCAGAAGAACAGAACTAGTCAAGCCTATTTCCCGAAATTCTTCAAATTATTTCTCCGGTCTGCTGAGTGCTGGGATCTTGCGCTTTTCTTTTCTCGCCAGATCGGTGTACTCGATCAGCTTGTCCCAGCCCGCTTGGGTCATGCCGGTGACCACAAAGGTACCGGACTCCAGGACGTCGTACGTGGCGAACCGCCCCAGGTGATTGATTTCCGATTCGGTGGCCAGGCGGAATCGTTCCACCGCCCATCGTGCCCAGGTAGCCCTTGCTTCTGGAGTGCCCTTAAACGCCTCCACACGCCCCGCAACCGCCCCAAGCCTAGATAACTCCAACGCCTCGCGTTCAGCTTGCTCATAACGCAATTGTGCCCGTTCCAGTTGTGTCATGCTTTCCATCGGTCACCGTCCTTTCTGTGTAATCGAGTATACCAGAAGAACAGAACGTAATCAAGTCTGTGCTGGGTAGCCAGGGTGTGTTTCCGGTGTATTTCTGGTCTGCTTTTTGCGTAAGTCTTTATCCTGTAACGATTCTGTAAAAAACGTTACCAATGTTTCTGTAATTCACCCACTGTGTTCTGTATAGGAAATACATAAGTATGTATGGGGGTGCATTACTATATTATTTATATATATATAAAAGTTTATAAAAAAACTGGTAACACTGAAAACATTATTACAGAATAAGAACTTACGTGAAAACATGGCTGGAAACACACCGGAAACATTCGGTAACATTTTACGAAAAATGGCAGGGTGTCAATTTTCGACGCCCCGCCATTTTGCATATTCTACCAAGACCACCTAACCGTCAGAAACCGCCTATCCGTTCTGGCCCGTGCCCGTCATGCCATCTTACCCCGACATACACTTTCGCTGTCGAACTGCCCATCCGTTTCACTTTACGCGTATTGCCAATTGGAAGCCGGTTCATCTTGGCGAAAAAGTGGTGTTGTGAACCGGACTGGTGACCGGTCGCGACGCACCACCGCTTCCAACCTTCGTACATATCGTGCAACGTCACAAAGCATTCATCGCCACCCACCGTATCGACCGCCGCACGCAGGAACCCCATGACCGGTTCGGCCAGCTCGGTCATTTCTTGTGCCGCTTCAGCCCCGCTGGCGGTGGCGGTGAACCCGTCTTTATAGAGCAACTCCAGCCCCAGGATGGCCCAGTTCATAATCAGGTGGCGTTCCGCGTGTAACCGTTTGGCCAGGCCGCGATCTTCACGCCCCACAAAGCTATGGGGCATCGTCAGGACGTGCAGCCGTGTCGCCAGTCCGCCAGACGTGCCGGTGGTGCGTGGCAGACTATTGCTGGTCATCATCAATTTGACGTTCAGCTTGCCGTTCCAGTCTTCTTTCCACTTGCGTGGAATCGTAACCGAATCACCGCCCGATATGGACAGAAGCGATTCGGTGATCTGGCCGAGTTCTTTCTGGGTGGTTGGCATGACCACATCAGGGAACATGATTAAGCGGCGACCGATCATGGTGTTGGTTCCGAAGTCGCCCGCAAGTCGTGATATCGACATGCCGATGACGTTATCTTCGCCCAGGACCGACTGAAGGACACCTTGGATGATGCCCTTCCCCGAGCGCGGCTGGCCCACCAGGACCAGCATTTTGTGAAACTGGGTATCGCACGTCAGGCAATACGCGAACCACTTCTGAAGCTCGGTGATGGCTTCGGGCGTTTCACCCCAGACCGACCGGAGGAACCGGAACCATTCCACCGGCACCTGATCCCCAGGCTGGTAGTCATACCCGACATTGAATGTCGTGAACAGTTCATCTGTGACCGGTGTCGTCTCACCCGTGCGGACGTTCAAAACGACGTTCGTGAAGATGATGCAATCATCCGCGTTCATGGTGTTGTCGCCATTGATCCAGGCTGGACATGTGGGCGCGTTTTCGACAGTCAATGTCGCGTACGTCTCGATAACGTGGCGTAATGTTTTGACGTCGGATTCTTTCAAGCTGAATGGCTCGCTATCCGTTTGCCGCTCGGCGATGCGTTTATAGTGCGATATCAACCACTGCGTGATATACACGTCGAATTCTTTGTCGTCCCAGATCACATAACGACTTCCATCGTGGCGATAAACATCCCCTTTCCATACAACGATCCGCCGCGACTGTTCGCCCAGGAACAGAATCCCATGGGCTTGGCTGGACTCGCTGCTTTTTGCTTTGCCAGGGTCACGGACGTTCGGATATAGCGCCATGACTTTAGCCAGCGTATCTTCCCAGTTGTTACGCGACCCAGTTTCCCGCTCTTCTTCGGGCTGCCACCCTTCCGCCCGCGCTTTATCTTGAAACCACTTCAGGTCGCGACGGTGCCCGCGCTTTGATTTGGCGTCAGGCTCTGGCCAGGTGATGCCCAGTTCGGCCGCCAGCTTGGCCGTGAGTTGGTCGGCGATCGCCGCTCCCCACTTTTCAGCCAGCGCCGGTCGCACCCACCACCACTCTTGCTGGTTATTCAGCAGCAGGTTGCGTAGCGCCACCAGCCCGACGTAGGCGTTGCGGATATAGGGGTTGCCGTCGAACTCGTCACCATCGACGAACTCATCTGGCGACGCAGCCCGCTTGCCAGCGCTCGGCCGCCCGAAATTGGGGTTGGTGACGTGCGGTTCGTGCCAGTCGATATAGGCTGGCTTGGCTGCCCCGACGCCCCAGGCCCATTCCGGTGTCGAACTGCGGATAGCGTGCTCAGCCCCGTCGCTGCCCGTGCTGCGGTAGGCTTCGAATACCGCGTGCATGATTTCTTGTTTCCGGTATTCCTGCCCGCACGCCGCGGCCAGGCTGGCACACCGGATCATGACCCGCCGGAACGTTATCCATCGATGACCGGCTGGAGCCGCCGCCATTTCGCGTGTCAGGCAATCCGGTGAATCAAATACCGCCGTATTGAAGTATCGTTCTTCTTCCGCCCCGATAACAGCCCCGTCACTGCCCGCCCGTGGCCGTGGAACGTATGGGACGTAGTTTTCAGCTACCGACCCGGTGAAGTGAGCCAGGATGGCCGCTTCGATCGTTTCTGGCAGTTCCGCCGGCTCCACCGTGGTGCCCGCGTGGTAGGTCTTGCCGGTCGATGGTGGGAACGCCACTTGCATCTGGCCCGACTCGCCATGGTGACCGGTGAATATTTCGGCGACACCGCCGCCAGGTAGCGTAAACTGAAGTTTACCGCCTTTGGCCCAGGCTGCCACGATAGCGGGTGTGGTTCGGTACCAAAGGTGTCGACCGGCTGCCGTATCGTAACCAAACGTGTCTGGCAGTTCGCACTCGCCACCGCATAACAAATTGGCCGCTTCTTCGACCACTTGAGGCAATAGGCTCCGATCTTTTCCAGGTGGATCCAGGTCGATCACGATGTAGTTGTCAGGCTGGACGCCGATACCGTGGCTGGTCACCCAGTTGGGTATATTGGCCGCCCGTCTGGCGTGTTGTTCGACTTGGAACACCATTTCCGCCCGCCGTAAGTCCAGGGGTTGCTTGCCCCAGGCTGATTGGCATGGCATTTTAATTTTGCCGCTGGAATCGCGCTTGAGTGGTACGGGACGACACCCGACCGACACCAAAGCGTCGAACACCGCTAAGAAATCTTGGCTCAAAATCGCCGCCGCAACGCTTTCCCACCCTTGGATCGTAACGCTCATGGATATTCTCACAGTCCGAAAAAAGAGAGGTCAAGAACAGCTCTTGACCTCATGCGACTTACTTGGCAACCGTTGATTAGGACGACATTCAATCAGTAGGGAATATCATCACCGCCGATCGTTCTCGGGTCAACCGGGTCGCCGCCAAACCGGTCACCGGCTGATTTCTCCCAATCAGAAGCTGGAGCCGTGTTTTCCGCTTCGGTGATGCACTCACGGGATTTTCTGGCTTGGTTGCGAACCCATTCAGGGATGCGTGGATCGGCCAGTTTTAGATCCGCTTCAACGAACCACGTGTAGGCGTCAGATTCAGGCGTGATGGACACCGTGCGTGGTGGCAGTGGCATCAAGGCGTTGATGTTGTCGCGAACTTTGCCGTCCGCTTTTTTCTCGTTCGTGATGCCGATGTAAGCGCCGCGATCGAGTAGGTTGTCAAAGTCCAGCGTGTCCACGTCGAACTCGGAACCCAGCCAGCTCTTCAGGAACACCATCAGGGGTGCTTTTTCGTACGTGGAAAGCGTCAACCATTGCATGATGGTGGCCCGCTTGTCGTTTCCGCCGTGCTTGTAGTCCAGCTCCCAGACCAGCACGATCTTTTTGACGTACTTCCCCTTACCCTGAAATTCAGAGTAATGAGTGCCCAGGCCGTACACGTTCCGTAAACAGCCAAAGTATTGGCCGGCTGGAACTGGCTTGAAATCACCGGATGATTGCTTTGGAGCGAGATCTGTCAAACGCATGGGATTAAGACCTTTCAAGTCTTAGTGGTTATTGTCAGTCTCTGGCCGAAATTGGCTTCTTTGCTGACACTTCTAATATACGACACAGGAAGAGGGGAAGTCAACTATCATCTAAAAATATTTCGAATATTTTCAGTATTTCCTGCCCAGGTCACGCAATATAGTACATGAGTTCCGACTTTGCACGCGTCACCGCCGTGTATGCCAGCTTTGTAAATTGCGCGTGTGTTTGTGACATGTCTTGAATAAACAGGACTTTGTTGAACTCGCTACCTTGGCTTTTGTGTACGGTCATGGCGTACCCAAATCTAGCCGGAACTGCACCGTCAGGGTTCGCGATATTGAATGTCCCCCTCGCGATGGATTTCATGATCTGATTGTTGACCGTATGATTCTGGGCGGTTTGCATGTTGGCGGATATGGTTTCCATGTAAAGCCGGAGCGTTCGGCAATCGCGAACCATGTTGATGAATTTACGCTCAGATTCTTGCGTAGAACCCGCCGTCGGTCTTAGCTTTTCGGATAGTTCACGCTGTCTTTTGTTGATAATCCATGTAACATGGCGCTTCCAGTCTATCCATGCGGTCAGCTGGTCTTCCTCATCTTGTTTCCCAAATCTGTACTGCGCCAGCTCTTCCAGGTCGATCGGCACCACGTCATTAAGACTTAGCCGCGTTCTTGCTTTTCTTGCCACCTCCAATGATTCCATCCACTGGTCGTAGTTGCATGTTACGATGTCCCTCATGTCGGCTTCTGGCTTAGGCACTAAAAAGTAGTTTAAATCCAGGTCAGCGTCATACGATTTACCGTTCATATCAGATACAAATGACGTCATGACGCTATTTCTTCCTGATTTGATTGCATATGTAACCTTAGCGGTATCAGCCTTGTGGACGTCTGTCCCCGGTATTCCCCTCTCAAATACAATGAGATCCCCAGGCTGCGGCAATTTCCCTACGTACCCCCGCTTTGCCCTCATGATCTCATTCCACACATAAACGGTCGAATTTTTCCACGCCAGAACTACGTCAGGCGAAAATGATTTCGCGTCCGAGTGCCGCGTTGTGACCACGATATCATTCTTTGGCGAGCATTTGGCAAAGGCGGTAGCTCGACCACCCTCCCTCAAATGTATGGATAACGCCAGAATGTTACCGTCGTTTCGATACACTGTATCTAACGTGAAATCAGGGTTTGTTAAAACCGAGAAATTAGGGTTGTTCACGTCAACCGGAGGCAATTGACCCGCGTCGCCAAAAAACACGACCGGGACATCTCTCTCCTGTATCATCTTGCTCAAGTCGTGAGTCACCATGGATGATTCATCAACTATGATACCCGCCAGCGGTTTTCCGCCACTCTTAGGCTTGAATACCGGCTTGGCAATAGATTCTTCCCGTTCGGTCAGCTTGTCCCCTGAACGGACTTTTTGAAATAAGACGTCCGCTTCCTCCAGTGAACACTCTTCGACTTTCGGAGTCGTCAATATCGAGTGTAAAGTGCGAACGCTTTCCACCCCTTTCCTAGATAAAACGCCAGCCGCTTTATGGGTGGGTGTCGCCACGACCCACACGCCAGGACACGTGCAATCAGCCCCTTTTTCGCCGTCATCATGCTTTGAGCAAGGTGGAGGTCTGCGTTTTGGTGGTTGCGTCAAATACTTGGCCACCGCTGATAGGATGACGCTTTTTCCGGTGCCCGCATACCCAGTCACCACCACAGTGACAGGGTCGCCGGATTCCACTCTTTGAACAATTCCTTGAATGGTCATTCGCTGATTATCATCCAACTCCGGACTGGTTTCGTCCAATATCTGGGTTAGCGATTTCCATTGAGTTGGAGCTGGTTCCAGCGTTACGGGGGACGTTGTTGGTTGCATCACTTGACCGGACCTTTCTTGAACTTGCCACCTTGGGTACGACCGATAAATTCACTAACCACCTCATCGCTAAGTTCCGACCGGACAAAAGCCAATTCATGGCTGCCCGTGAAACCCAGCTTGACTTTATCTTTACCGGTCGCGACCAGGGTGATTTCCGCGATTTTCTCGCCGTTCAGGTAGAACGCGACCGACTCATTCACCGTCCTTGAGAGCACTAAAATGGGACACCACCTTTCTTATTCAGTTTCGTGGTCGTAAGAGGCTTTCGGTAGAGTGGCACGAGCCACAAGTTGTGCTTCAACCGCGAGCTGCTCGGTCAGTTCTTCGATTAGGACTTTGATCGGATAGTTGCGAGCAAATGAAACCCGCCGCAAGATTTCCGAAGTGCGTTCAGTAATCGTAACCGTTTTACCGTGTGTGTTGGACGCCGTTCCGGGCTTGACCTTGGTAGAACCCGCCATAGAATCATCTCCAGTTTAGTCGTCATAGCATTTATGAGTAGAACGATTCTACTGCACACAAAGATTATACAACAAGATGAACGGGGAGTCAACTGGGTAGCACGGGAAGTATTTTTTTTCGAAGTGCCACTTGTTTTGGTTCTGCTTTTCACGTATATTTGATTTGTCGGGAAGAACAGAACGCAACAACGAATAAAGGAACGATACCATGACGATTTTGACTCCAAAGATTCAACCAACCGTAACCGAACTGCTCAAGATGTCCGCCCAGCAGCGTAAGCTATGGCGTAACGACTTGTGCCGCCGTGAGATGGAACTGGCCGACTATTGCGACTACCTGTCTGGCCGCCCCACTGGCAACGACAACGAATTGCTCATGGAATTATTCACTGTGACCGAACTGCTGGAAGTCATCCGCACAATCTCTTAAGATCTAACCACTAAAGGAACATAACCAATGTCTACCGCCACCCGCTTCAAAGTCTCCGCCAAGTCCGCCGAAAAAGCCCGCCGCAAAGCGTACGTCCAACTTTACCAGCATACTGGCCGCGACTACGCCGACATGTACCGCCGCCGTCGCAACGGATACATGCATGAAGTTGATTTCCGCGCCGTGCGGATATTCCTGCGTTTTGCTACGCGTTCAGCGTCAATCCTGGTGGATGCCGTGCCCGTTGACCGTGAGGGTCGTCGCCGCTGGCTTGGAGTGCTCAGTAGCGAAAAAGCCCGCGTTCGTTATGCTCTGGCCGAAATCAAAAAAGATCGGCTGGAGAACCATGGCTTGTGGCGTCCTATCGGTGGTGATACCCGTTTCCAGAAAGGAACCTCCCTTTGAAAGTCTTCTATCACCCGCATTACATTTCCGCCGCCTACGCGTTCGATACGACGCGTAAGGCTGCCTCGGTCGCCAAGCTGGTGGCCCAGAACCCGACCATGAAACTGGTGGCACCGATACCCGCCACTGACGAACAGATCCGGCGGTGCCATGATGGTAAATACATGACCGCCGTGGCCACTGGTCATCCACGGGACCTGGCTGAATCGAATTGTTTCACCTGGTGCCCGAATACCTATCGTGCGGTGACATACTCGAACGGTGGCGTCATCAGTGCCGCAAAACAGGCCGTTAAAGACGGTGTCGCCGGCACTTTATCAAGTGGACTCCACCACGCTCGTCGGGACCGTGGCGCAGGTTTCTGTACGTTTAACGGGCTGGCCATGGCTGCTATGGACGCTATTGAGGCTGGGTACGCCGAGTCCGTTCTGATTATCGATTTTGACGCCCACTATGGCGATGGCACTGCCGACTTGATATCGGGCTGCCGACATATCCATCAGGTGGACGTATCGACCCACAGGATGCCGACGAACTCGGATTACATGAGCGAGTGCCGCAAGGCGCTGGAGTCGGTGGAAGATGACGACTTCGACCTGGTGTTGTATAACGCCGGTATGGATCCCCATGAAGACTGCCGTATCGGCGGTTTGAAGGGTGTCACCAGTCACGTCCTGTCCCAGCGTGACGCCCTGGTGTTCGATTGGTGTCACGACCGCCGCTCGCCCGTGGCGTTCACCCTGGCAGGTGGATATTCAGGCGATAAGTTTACACCCGATGAGCTGGCCCGCTGCCACTATAATACGTGTTTGCAAGCGGTGGACGCCTATCATGTTTACGCGTGATACACCTTGGGGACGTTAGGTGTGAAGCCCTGCCGGATCGTTTCCGGTGGGGCTTTTTCGTTTAGATGCCGCAGTTGATTTTTACTTTGAGCGTTATCGTCAAATCGCACTCACCTTGTATGGTTCGCCCCGTCTGTGGGTCAACCTCGTCATACTTATCGCCGCTCACGCTTACCGACTGCTTTACCGTCACCGTCCACTCCCTGTCAATTGGTTCGCCTTCCACCGCCGTCGTGGCTGGGATGTTGCCGCCGAACCCACTAAGTCCAAAGCTGCCAAGCGTAATGGTTCGGTCGGGGTTCGGGAACTTAAGTGGGTCGCATCCTGCCGCCGTCGCCGATGCCAAGCCAATAAAGAACGATGGGTTGGTCCTGGTGTTGCCCACATACAATCGCGCTTCCGGGTCCACCTTGGTAATGGCACCCAGACACCGGCTAATCGCCCCGCTCATATGAACGGCAATCGTGTCGATTAATGGCGTCGTGTTTTGTGTCGTTTGCACGCTGGCTTTCCCGCCGGAAACATCTACCGCACATCGACCGGTACCCATATATGTGGGCGTGAACGTGCCTATTTTGGTGTCTGGCGATGTGTCCGTTGGAAAAGTTCCCATGATGCCTCCCTCACACGGGAATCGCGGTGGCCCCGAGTTGGTCGCCCGCGTGTGTGAATAGCCGCCAACAATACCGCCAATCTGAGTCCAGATCGTGGCCGCGTCTGCGTTGGCCATCAGGTTTCGCGCCGTCTGCCCCGGCTTCAATGCCGCCGCCGCGGCCGCCACTGTAACAATGGATACAGTTACGGACTTGGGGTAGGGTATCGCTGGCCAACTCTTGACCGGTGCTGGTGCCGCCGTGATGTTCCCGGTCGTTGTATCGCCAAAGCCGCCGCCAAAGCAATTAATGCCCGTCAGCGTGCCGGTGGCCGAGTCGATGGAATTGCTGGCCGCCGCGCCGTCGTACATGCCCCCCTTCATCTGCCCGTTCACAAAAATGGAGTAGGCGCTATAACCCACTCGTCGCGTCGGTGCCAGCGTCACCTGATACCGATAGCCTGCATACGGCGCTGGCATAGCCGGTACACCTGACGTGCCAGCAACGGCACCGTCCACCACGCTGGCATATGACCACACATAGCCGCCGCCGCATTGGCTGTTGCCGAAAAAGTCGGTGGTAGGATATTTCCAATCAGCTCGACAAATCCACACCCACTCGCCCAGCCGCGTATTGAAACACTCGAACGAAATCGCCGAGTAATACGGCGCCTCGGGGTATTCGTCGCACGCCCCTGATAGCAAGGTGGCGTTCTGCTGGCAATCGGCCACAATCGAACCTGGCGACGTCGTGACAAGTGGCGAATAGACTCGATAGCACACCGGAATAGCGATACCGGAATAGGACCATTCCAGCGTGAGGACGTTCCCAAGATATTCCGCCGCCATCATGGCCGCGTTGGAACGCGACAGCTCCTTGTCGGCCAGATCTTCTAGCCGATAAACGCGCCGCTCCATTTCCAATTGCCGCCGGGTCAGGTCGTCCATTAGTTCTTTACCACCACGTTTGATGTCAATCCGCCGCCCAGCTTAGTCAGCGACGTGATGATCTTTTCGTTTTGCGCTGCGATTTGTGTCAGCTTTAGTTCGAGTCGGCTTTGCCGCCGTTCGATCTCCATCAACCGCCGCGCCTGTTCGCTCGGGTTCATTGGTCCGATCCTCTACAACCACGTATGTGGGCCGTCTGATTTCACATTCATCATGGATGTACGACGTGTCCATCAGTTGACCAGCCGCCATCTCTGCCGCCTCACGCGTCGGATAGCTGCCAATCTCTTTCTGGACGTCGTACCCGTCATAGTGCTTGTTTGCCTTCAAAACGTATATCACGCATTGTCCCCTTGTGTCGGTGTCCATGTAATCATTCTAACTCGCCAGATGCCGCCGCCGATACTGCGTTTCGGGTCGCGTTGTCCCCTTCCACGCTTGACATGTAGGCCGCTTCCATTCCCATCTGCTCTGCCGTCGGTGTCAACCCAGCCGTCCGCAACCGGCTTGCCTCGCTGGCTGCCGCGAACGTGTCAATGTTCACGTTCAGGTTGGTTTGAACCGCCGTCATTTGGTTGTCCAGATCGGTCGTGAACTTCGACATGGAATCGGACTTGGTATACGCGAACGAGCCGGAGCCGTATTCGATTTTGTATTCCCCGCGCGGAGCTGGCGGATACTGGCAGGGGTGGTAGACAATCGGCGTCTGGCTGGCGTATGGATCGCGCCGGTTCGACAGCGTGTATTCGGTGTGGATGGGCACCACCGAGCCGCCGTGGTTCCAGACAATAGAACAGCCGCGTATATCGGTGGTCATCCGGTCCAGCCCGTCGCTCCGGCAAGGGTCGGTCCACTCCAGCCAGTATCCACTACCGATCAATGGTGCGTAGGCCAGCTTGGTGGCTCGACCTTCGACCAGCGTATCTTGTATGCCGGCAAGAAGTTGGGCTCCCCATTGCTTGACCACGTCCTTGTCTACACCCGACACCCACTGGAGGTCGTTCACAAATTTGGTGCGTTTCAGCCCGTCCTCGGTAAAGCTGGTGCCCTGATAGTTCGGGGTGATCGTCGGGAGGTTCGGGTCAATGGTGTTGGCTGTCACCGTGTCATCCGGTACGGCCACCTCCAGCGCCCGGAGGCTCACCGGTAGATAGACCTGGATATCTGATGGTATCCCGTCGGTCTTGTTGCCGCCTAGCGTTAGGTTCGCATTCGTGCCGAAGCAGGTCACCACCGGACGGTCGATGATTACGTGCTCAGTCTGCCGGTCCGTTTGAAATCCGACCATCATCTGCTGAATCGGACTGTTCGCCGTACCTGGCACCTTCACCAGCCCGGCACCGGTCGTGGTGGTCGCAATGACACCGCCTTTGTCGTCCAGCCAGACTGAAGCCGTCGGGAATGACGCCTGAACCCGTTTGGCCACGTTTGTGCCGTCGGGTAAGAATTTGTTGACTTTGTAACGCCGCCACGTCATCAAGCCTGGCCACCGCGTCAGGACCATGGAAAACCGTTTAAAATCGGTTTGGGATAGTACCGATGAGAGCGACGCGTAGGACGTGCCGCCCGCCACCTGCTCAGTGTTATCCACTACCGTACGAACCTCATTTAACGTCCACAGTCCATTGGTGGGGTTCTGGCGGGTTAAAGTAATGTTGCCCGCGTACTCGTTGGAGTTTTGCCCCAACATATGCTCGCCCCATGACGCGGACACATTGGCTAGCGAACCGTTGGCCAGCGTCACCGTCTCATTGGCCACCTGGATAAGAAAGTAACTGCCGCTGGCCAGCTTGGCGTCGGTGATATTGGCGATATAGTTGGGGTTCGCGATCGTGCCGTTCGGGTTGGCTGGATCGGGAATTGTTGGACTAACTTCGTTGATCGTGCCGGAGTTGATCCGTGGCCGCCGGTTCAGCCCGGTGCCGGTGATCGTCCTTCGGACCGTGTTGGTCCATACCGACAACTTCCAAGCGTCCTTGGCTTGTTGATTGTTTGTGTACGGCGCAACGACAAAGTCTTCCACCAGTTCGCCCGCCGATAGTTTCAATATCATCGGCTGGACGTCTGGGCCGCCACGCACCACCACGCGTGAAAAGCTGTTTTGATACGACCTTTGTATCTGTGGCAATGGGTCGGTATCCAAGCCCATGGTGACCTTTTTTGCCGGGTCGCGTTTGTTTAACAGATCGAACGCTTTGGCGGTGTCCGCGAACCGGATAATGCCCATGGGTCGTTTCGGATCGGGTGTCCCGGCGCCCGCCGGTTGTTCATAAACCGGTTCAACCCACATCGTATGGTTGGGCGCTACCGCCTGAAGGATTGCCCGGATGCCCTGGAGGAAGTCGTCACCATTGAACGTAACCGGTATCGGCGATCTGATCTGGGTCAGGTAGGTATCGTTCAGGAGGTCATCACGTGTCCGCTTGTCGATCCGCCACGCCTTGCGAGCCGGGTTGGTCAGGTCAATCGACTGAAACTCATAATTACCTAGCGACGCCCCGATATAGCGCCCGTCCACCGGGTCGGTCAGCTTGCCCAAGTCGAAAAAGTGCTGGCATGTCGTTGGCTCTTCCAGAATCATCAGGAACATCTGGGCCAGATTCAAATCAGCATAACCCGCGTCATAATTCGGGTCGGTCGGTGCCAAGTTGAACGTGATTGTTCCCGTGCCATCAAACGG
>Ga0209444_10000490_pt1 | contig 21551 bp, 24 predicted proteins | sample LauGreFaBDMM15DN_2_FD_188215 | JGI IMG/M metagenome (GOLD analysis project Ga0209444, IMG submission 188215) | Freshwater lake microbial communities from Lake Michigan, USA - Fa13.BD.MM15.DN (SPAdes) (version 2) | ecosystem: Environmental > Aquatic > Freshwater > Lake | place: Lake Michigan... | reverse complement strand
CCTAAACCCAAGGCATGGGAAGCGATCAGCTTGTCAAGGGCGTCACGGTTGCGGTTCTTAAAAGTAGCACGAACAGGGCCATAGGCTTTGGCTGCGTATGCATCAAAGGGCGCGACCGGTATGTCTTCTAGCAAACTGGCCAACACGGCGCGGTTGGCAGTTTGTGCCGCTGGCGCCAAGCAAGCAAGGCCAAACTCCAATTCAGCCAAGGTGATGGCTGAAATCACCACATCACCCACAAAACAGGCTGCAAAGCGCTCACGCACCTCAGGCGGTTGGTGCTTCATGAGGTAGATGCAGATATTGGTGTCGAGCATGTACTTGGCACTCATAAAGCCTCGCGCTCACCCTCGGTGTTTTCGCCGCGACCCTGGGACATAAAGTCGGGTGAAAATTTGGCCAGCGTGCCCAACACATCGCCCATGCGCCGCTTTGCAGGCCGAATACGCAACTCATCGCCGTGTCGCTCTATGACCAAGTCCAGGTCCCAAGCGCTGTAGGCCAGTTCCGCAGGTATGCGAACGGCTTGCGAATTACCATTTTTGAAGAGTTTGGTGTTAGACATGGCAAACCTCGATAGATGTACATGTACATCTTAATACAAAACAGCCGTTTTTTATGGCCGCTTGGGTAGCTCTAGGGTGCTTAAGGTGGGGGACTTTATTGCCGCGCCCAACAGCGCTTGGGTGGGTGTGACGGCTTGCAAAACCAAGCCAGCGCTGACGGTGGCGCCCACATGAAAAGGCTTGGGTGCTTGGCCGTCCACGCTGATGAGGGCAATCGCGTTGCCCTTGGCGGCCATGGCCACGCCCAGCAAACTCAAGCGCAGGGCCGCAGGTGTATTGGCCTCGCTGCTGGGGGCAGGCGCGCTGCTGTCACCCAAGACCTTGGCAATGTCTGCGGCCTGCACCACGGCAGCACTGGCGGCTGGCGGCGCTGCCACACTGTCTGCCAGTGGCTTGTCGTCCTTGGGCCAACTAGCCAAACCCCAAGCAAGGGCTGACAGCCCCAGCGCCGCCCAGACAAGCGTGGTGACCAAGGCGGGCAGCCATGTGGTGCCGCTGTTGGTAATAGGGGGCGATAGGTTTTTTAACATTGGCGCATTATCATGCAGCGATATTGCCTATTTAAGAAAAAAATCCACATGAACCGCCCTGCTATACAACGCCGTAGCCCCGACGGCTTTACCTTGATTGAATTGATGGTGGTGCTGGTCATCATCGGCGTGCTGGCTGCATTGATTGTGCCCAATGTGCTCAACCGCGCCGACGACGCCCGCGTGACCGCAGCGCGCACCGACATCAGCAACCTGATGCAAGCCCTGAAGCTGTACCGCTTGGACAACCAACGCTTTCCGTCCGCCGAACAAGGTTTGAACGCCTTGGTGGCCAAACCCAGCGCCGGCCCCGAGCCCATCAACTGGAAACCCTACCTCGACAAACTGCCCAACGACCCTTGGGGCCAGGCCTACCAATACCTCAACCCTGGCATCAAGGGCGAGGTGGATGTGCTGTCTTTAGGCGCTGACAGACAAAGTGGCGGCGAAGGCAAGAACGCCGACATCGGTAGTTGGCAGTAAAACCCTCTCTCGTCATGTACCCCAAGGCTGCAGGCTTTACCTTGCTGGAGTTGTTGGTGGTGCTGGCCATCATCGCCAGCGCCAGCGTGGCAGTGGTATTGAGCTTGCGCGACAGCCCGCAAACCCGTTTGCAAGCCGAAGCCGAGCGGGTGATTGCGGTGCTGGAAGCCACCCGCGCAGATGCACGCGCCAGCAACACCGCCATGCGTTGGCGCGCCGATAACAAAGGTTTTCAAGTTCACACCCTGCCCGCCTATGGCCCGCCTGTGCACAACATGGCTTGGTTGCACAAGGGCACGCAAGCTTCGCCCACCGATATGCTGATCAGCCCCGAGCCCGTGCAAGCTCGCTCACGCTTAAATTTGAGTCACGACAGCGGTGCAAGTTTGAGCATAGCCACCGATGGCGCAGCCGCCTTCAAGGTGCTGCCGTGAAGCGCGGCTTTACGTTGATAGAAGTGCTGGTGGCCTTGGCAATTGTGGCGGTGAGCGTGATGGCCGGCATGCGCGCAGCGGGCAGCATGACGCGCAACGCCGAGCGGCAGTGGCAGGTGTTGTTGGCGCAAGTGTGTGCCGACAATGCTTTGGTCCGTTTGCGCTTAGGCGGCAATTTGCCCAATGTGGGCGAGACACGGGTGGCCTGTCCGCAAGCCAGTTTGTCGCTGGATGTGGTGCTGAATGTGCAAACCACGCCCAACCCCGCGTTCAGGCGGGTGGATGCGCAAGTGTTTTTAAAAACCTCGCCCTTGTTGCGGGTCAGCACCATTTTGGGACGCTGAACAAATGCGCCGCGCCCTGGGTTTCACGCTGATTGAAGTGCTGGTGGCGCTGGCCTTGATGGCCTTGCTGGGCTTGATGGGTTGGCGTGGAATGGACACCTTGATTCGCACCCGCGAGGTGACGCAGTCGCGCATAGACACAGCGGCTTTGGCGCAGGTGAGCTTGGGCCAATGGCGTGCCGACTTGAATGCGCAAATGGTGCTGCCCGGCAAGCTGGGCGACAACAGCATGGATTGGAATGGCAGCGTGATGCGCATCTTGCGCCGCAGCAGCACGCCCTTGGTCGACGGCGGCGACGCGGGCATGCAGGTGGTGGCTTGGGCGCTGCGCGACGGCCACTGGCGGCGTTGGCAGTCGCCCGATATGCAAACCCCAGCCGCCTTAGAGCAAGCTTGGTTATTGGCAGCGCTTTGGGGGCAAAACCCCAGCACCGACTTGTTGCAACAAGAGGTGCAACTCATGCCCTTGGCAAGTTGGCAGTTGTTTTACTTTCGCAATAACGCTTGGACTAACCCTTTGAGCAGCGCAGGCACGGGCGACAACTTGCTGAAAAACCCCGATGCGGTGCAGTTGGTTTTGCAGCTCAATGATGCCGATAAGCTGACCTTGGAATGGGTGCGCGCCGCCTTCAACCCCACGTGACCATGCAGCAACGCCACTTCCTCAACTCCCACAAGGGCGCGGCCTTGCTGATGGCCATGCTGACGGTGGCGCTGGTGGCGGTGCTGGCGTCTGCGGCGTTGTGGCAACAGTGGCGCACCTTGTCGGTAGAAACCGCCGAGCGCGACGCGCAACAAACCGCATGGCTGTTGCGCGGCGCACAAGACTGGGCTTCGGTGGTGTTGCGCGAAGATGGGCGCTCGGGCAGCATCGATCATTTGGCCGAGCCATGGGCGGTGCCGCTGCGCGAGGCGCGTTTATCGACATTTTTGGCGGCAGGCAGCAACGGGGCCGTGAGTGAAACCGAAAGTTTGACCCAGCAGGTGTATTTGTCGGGGCGCATCACCGACATGCAGTCGCGCCTGAACATGACCAATTTGCTGGACGGCAACAAGCTTAACGAGCTCAGCCTGATAGCCTTTGCCCGCTTGTACCGCGCACTGGGTTTACCCGACACAGAACTGCGTCAATGGACCACCGCGCTGCTGGCCGCGGCGCAAACCCCGCCCGCCGCCAACGCGGCTTTGCTGCCACAGCGGTTTGAGCAACTGCGCTGGTTGGGACTGAGTGCGAAAAGTTTGGCGCGTTTGTCGCCGCACATGACCGTGCTGCCAACGCGCACACCTGTCAACCTCAACACCGCCAGCGCCGAAGTGCTTTATGCCAGCGTGCCCGGTTTGGAATTGCAACAAGCCCAACAATGGGCGAATGAACGCGCCAGCCAACCCTTTGACAACTTGGAAGCTGTACGTACCCGCATGGGCCAAGCCGCCGCGAACATCAACGACACCCAACACGCGGTGAACACGCGGTATTTTGAGGTGACAGGGCAGTTGCGCCACGGACAGGTTTACCAATTGCAAAAGTCACTGATTCAGCGCGACGGCAAAGACACAAAAACCATTTGGCGTGAACAACGCGGTTTACGCTCCGAGCCAGGGTGCCTCTCTACAATCCCTCCACCATGCTAATTATTTACCTCAGTCCTCAGCCCACGGCCTTGTTTGACTATGTTGACAGCGTCGATGGCCGCAATATCGCCCGCAGTGGCCAAGCCTTGGCCAAAGACTTGTCCCGCTTGGGCACGCAAGTAGTGGCTATCGTGCCTTGGCAGGTGCTGGCTTGGCATTCGGTGAACTTGCCGCCCAAAGTCGGGCAAAGGGCGCAGGCTGTGCTGGGCAGTTTGCTGGAAGACAGTTGTTTGCAAGACCCCAGCGAATTGCATTTGGTTTTGTCGCCGCTGGCTACTTCCAGTTTGCGCCAAGGTGGCCAAGCGATGGTGGCAGCCTGCGCCAAAGACTGGTTGCGAACCGCCTTGGCTCCCTTGGTGGCAGCGGGTCTGCGCATTCAGCACTTGGCACCCGAAGTCTGCCCGTCACCCATGCCAGACGCGGCGCAGTTGTATGTACTCAATGACGGTGCCAAAGTACAAGCTCTGCTGTGCCGACACGACGGCGTGTGGCGCTTACCCCAAGCCACGGCACTGGCGGCTTGGGAGCCTGTCTCCAATAAAACCTTGTGGGCCGAGCCCTCGGTGGCCGATGCCGCTTCGGGCTTAAGCGATGTGCAGGCCCTGCTTCAAGCGCCGCAACAACGCTGGTTGCAAGCCAGCGGCAATGACTGGGATTTGGCGCAAGGCGAATGGGCGCAAAGCCGTGGATTGCGCGGTTGGCGTTGGCTGCAAGCGGCTTGGCGAAGCTTGCGCTTTGATGCTGCTTGGCAAGCCACACGGCGCGGTGTGATGTTGCTGCTGCTGGTCAATGTATTGGGGCTGAATTTGTGGGCTTGGCGGGTGCAGGCTGAAGTTGCTCAGCAACGCCAAAACCTGCAACAGATACTCACCAGCACCTTTCCCAAAGTAAAGCTAGTGATTGATGCACCCACCCAAATGCGCCGCGAGGTGCAGGCTTTGCAAAAAAACAGCGCCCAGCCCCAAGACAGCGATGTGGACGAGATGCTGCAAGCTTTGTCTGGGCCGTGGCCTGCTGGGGCTGTGCCCAGCCAGATCGACTACCGAGGCGGCGCCTTGCGCCTGACAGGCTTGAAACCCGAGGCCTTAGAAGCTTTGCGCCAAACCTATGCCAGCGACACGCGTTACCGCTTTGAGGTGCAAGCCAGCCAAGCGCTGCTGCAAGCCAAGGGGACACCATGAAAGCATTGCAAGCTTGGCACAACTTTATCAACCAGCGCAGCCCGCGTGAGCAGCTGGCCATTCAATGGGCGCTGGGTTTTGTGGCGGTGGTTGTGCTGTGGCAAATCGCTGTGGTGCCGGCTTGGCAGGTGTGGCGGGACAGCCAAACCCAGTTGGACACGCTGGCGCAACAACACGCGGATATGCTGGCTTTGCAGCAACAAGCCAAGCAAATGCAAGCTCAACCCCGAATCAGCACCGAAACATCCTCCCAAGCCCTGCAAAGCCTGTGCGCGGGTTTGGGTGACAAAGTGAAATGCAGCCGCCAAGCATTGCGCATGACGGTGGACTTCAAAGGCCTGGGCCCGCAAGCTGTGGCGCAGGCGTGGGCGCAAGCGCGTAGCCAAGCGCAGGCGGTGGTGTTGGAAACCCATTTGCAACGCCAAGGCGAGCTGTGGAACGGCCAATGGGTATGGGCCTTGCCCGAAGGCGCACCATGACCTACCGCGCTTGGGCCACACGGGGTTTGCTGCTGGGCGCATTGGCTGGCTTGGTCTGGCAAGCGCCGGCCGCATGGTTGGCCAGCGTGGTGCAAAGTTTGAGCCACAACAAGCTGCAGTTGCGCCAGCCCCAAGGCACTGTGTGGCGTGGCAGCGCCCAATGGGTGTTGGCCAGTGACGCTCAGGGTGTGGATGCCATGGCCTTGCCCCAACGCCTGAGCTGGCGCATTCAACCCCAAGCCGACGCCAGTGTTCGCATTGAGCTTGAACTGCCGTGTTGCGCGGCCCAGGCTTTGAAGATTTGGCTGCGGCCCCAGTGGGGCGGCGCGACGCTGGAGCTGGGCAACGCCACCAGCGATTGGCCGCTGGCTTGGTTGGTTGGTTTGGGCGCACCGTGGAACACCATGGCGCTGGAAGGTCAAGCGCGTTTGAACACACAAGACCTGCGCTGGCAATGGAGCGCACAAGGCGGGCAACTGCAAGGACAAGCGCAAATGCAACTGCTGTCGGTGAGCTCGCGCTTATCCACTCTGCGGCCCTTGGGCAGCTATGCCTTGAACTTGCAAGGCGGCCCCACACCGCAGTTTCAACTCTCTACCGTCAGTGGACAGCTGCAATTGAGTGGCAAAGGCGACTGGCGCGCCAAGGGTTTGCATTTCGAGGGCATGGCCCAAGCCCAGACCGGCAGTGAGGTGGCCTTGGCCAGCTTGCTGGGCGTACTGGGTCAACGGCAAGGAAACACAACCGTATTGCGATGGGGATGACCATGAAGAAATTGAACCGATATGCTCTTAGCACGCTGGCACTGAGCGCCATGCTGGCAGTCACCCCTGTGGCTATGGCGCAAACCACGCGCCCAGGCGCGCCCATCACGCTGAATTTTGTCAACGCCGATATCGAATCGGTGGCGCGGGCTTTGGCGTCGCTCACCAAGCGCAGCTTGGTGGTGGACCCGCGTGTGAAAGGCACCATCAATTTAAGCACCGACAAACCGGTGGCCGCCGATGTGGCGTGGAACCAGTTTTTGGCGGTGCTGCGTTTGCAAGGCTTTGCCATGATTGAAACCCAAGGCCTGTACAAAATCTTGCCCGAAGCCGAGGCCAAGCTGCAAGGCGGGCAAGTGGCGGTGGTGCCGGCAGGCACCGCGCCCAACAACGCCCAAGTGATGACGCAGATTTTCAAGCTCACCCATGAAAACGCCAATAATTTGGTGGCGGTACTGCGCCCCCTTATCAGCCCGAACAACACCATCAATGTGACGCCAGGCTCGAATGCCTTGGTCATCACCGACTACGCAGACAACTTGCAGCGCTTGGGGCGCATCATTGCTTCGCTGGATGTGGCCAACGCCACCGATGTAGAAGTGATTCCCTTGCAACACGCCATAGCCAACGATGTGGTGGCTTTGCTCAACCGTTTGGTTGACGGCACCGCAGCGGGGGGTGCCGGTGCCGCCACCGGGCAAGGGCAAACCGACACCGGCTACAAAACCACCATCTTGGCCGAGAGCCGCAGCAACGCCATCATTGTCAGATCGGCCAACCCCGCCAAGCAAGCGCAGATCCGCAGCTTGGTAGAAAAACTCGACCGCGCTGGCAGCGAGCTGGCCAGCGGCAATATTCATGTGGTGTATTTGAAAAATGCCGACGCCACCAAGCTGGCCAACACCTTGCGCGCTGCCATCGCGGGCACTGGCGGGGCAGCACCCGGCGCAGCACCCGTACCAGCGGCCACTGCAGGCACTACCTTGGGGGGCGGCGGTGCCACGCTCAACCTGCCCAGCACCGGCGGACAAATCCAAGCGGATGCGGCCACCAATTCGCTGATCATCACCGCGCCCGAGCCGCAATACCGCCAACTGCGTGCTGTGATTGATTCTTTAGACCAACGCCGCGCCCAAGTGCTGGTGGAGAGCCTGATTGTGGAAGTGGATTCCGCCAAAGAGTCGCAGTTTGGTATCCAGTGGCAAAACCTGGTGGGGGGCGCCAACAGCACCGTGGGAATCTTGGGCACCAATTTCGCCACCAGCAATTTGCTCAATATCGCCATCAACGGCGCTGACGGCAAGGCGCTGCCTGGCCAAGGCCTCAATGTTGGCACGGCGCGCAATGTCAACGGCAAATACATCATGACCTCGCTGGCCAACTTTTTGCAAACCAATGGCGGCAGCAACATCTTGTCGCGCCCGTCCTTGCTCACCCTCGATAACGAGGAGGCCAAGATTGTGGTGGGCCAAAACGTGCCCTTTGTCACAGGCCAATACACCAACAACAACAGCAGCAATGGCGCGGTCAACCCGTTTCAAACTGTCGAGCGCAAAGACGTGGGCTTGACGCTGAAAGTGAAGCCGCAAATCAGCGATACCGGCATGGTCAAGCTGACCATCTTCCAAGAGGTGTCTAGCGTGGACACCTCGAAAAAACTCACCGATGGTTTGATCACCAACAAGCGCTCTATTGAATCCAATATCTTGGTGGAAGACGGCACGGTGGTGGTGCTGGGCGGCTTGCTGTCCGACACCTACCAAGACAGCCGCCAACAAGTGCCCGGCTTGGGCGACATCCCCTTTTTTGGCGCTTTGTTTCGCAACGAAACCCGCAGCCGCAGCAAAACCAATTTGATGGTGTTTTTGCGTCCCGTGGTGGTGCGTGACGACAGCAGCACCGAGGTACTCTCAAATGGTCGCTACCAGTTCATGCAAGGCTTGCAAAAAGAAGCCGGCAAAGAACCCACAGCCGTGCTGCCCATCCCCAACGACCTGACACTGCCGCCTTTGCCAGAGCTCAACGCACCACCCGCTGCCCCCAAACAACCCTGAAACCCATGCGCCACCCCCTGCCCTACGCGTTTGCGCGCACCCACCAACTGCTGCTCGAGGACGATGGGCGCAGCCTCACGCTGTGGCACCACGAACAGCCGGCAGCGGGTGCGTGGAGCGAGGTTTTGCGCTCTTATGCGGTGGACCATTTCCAGCAACTTGACGCGCCCAGCTTGGCCCAGCGCATCAGCGCCAGCTACGCCGGTGCCGAGTCGAGTGCGGCCATGGTGATGAGTGAAGTAGAAGGTGAAGCCGACTTGGCGCGCATGATGCAAGAGCTGCCCGCCGTGGAAGACTTGCTGGAAGCCTCGGCCGACGCGCCCATCATCCGCATGCTCAACGCCTTGTTGATGCAAGCCGCCAAAGATGGCGCCAGCGATATCCATATCGAGCCTTACGAGCGCCACAGCAGCGTGCGCTTTCGCATCGACGGCACCCTGCGCGAAGTGGTGCAACCCAACCGCGCTCTGCATGCCGCTTTAATTTCGCGCTTGAAGATCATGGCCGACTTAGACATTGCCGAAAAACGCTTGCCGCAAGACGGGCGCATTTCTTTGCGCTTGGGGCAACGCGCCATCGATGTGCGTGTCTCCACCTTGCCGGGGGCGCATGGCGAACGCGCCGTGCTGCGTTTGCTGGACAAATCGCAAAGCCGCTTGACGCTGGCGGCAGTGGGCATGCAAGGGCCCACGCTGCAGCGCTTTGAGCAACTCATTGCCCAGCCCCACGGCATTGTGTTGGTCACCGGCCCCACGGGTTCGGGCAAAACCACCACGCTTTACGCCGCTTTGCAGCAACTCGACGCGGCGCATTTCAACATCATGACGGTGGAAGACCCCATCGAATACGAGTTAAGCGGCATTGGCCAAACCCAGGTCAACCCAAAAATTGACCTCGACTTTGCCAAAGCGCTGCGGGCTATTTTGCGGCAAGACCCCGACATCATCATGATTGGCGAAATCCGCGACAAAGAAACTGCGCAAATCGCTATTCAAGCCTCGCTCACCGGCCACTTGGTGCTGGCCACCTTGCACACCAATGACGCGGTCAGCGCCGTCACCCGTTTGACCGATATGGGCATAGAACCGTTTTTGCTCAGCTCGTCCTTGCTGGGCGTGCTGGCGCAACGCTTGGTGCGCAAGCTCTGCCCCAGTTGCCAAGGCGCGGGCTGTGTGGCTTGCGGCCAAACCGGCTTTCTGGGCCGCACCGGTATTTTTGAATTACTCACTACCGACGAGGCGCTGCGCGGCCTCATCCACGACCGCGCCAGCGAAGCGGAGTTGTTGTCTGCGGCCAAGCGCCAAGGCATGATTTCCATGCGTGAGGATGGCGAGCGTTTGGTGGCGCAAGGCATCACTTCGGCGCAAGAACTTTTGCGAGTCACCCGCGAGTAAGGAGCTATGCCCGCCTACACCTACGAAGCCATCACCGAAAGCGGCGCCACCGAACGTGGCGTGGTGGAAGCCGACTCCGAGCGGGCGGCCAAAAGCCAACTTCGCGCCCAGTCGCTCATCCCCTTAAAGCTGGCCTTGATGGCGCAAGACAAACCGCGTTCGCCTGGCGATGTGGTGTTGTGGCAAGCACGGGCGTTCAGCCGCACCGACTTGGTGGTGTGGACGCGCCAACTCGCCAGCTTGGTGGGCGCGGGGCTGCCACTTGAGCGGGCTTTGAGTGCTTTGAGCGATGAAGCCCCTACGCCTGCGCAGCGCGACTTGGTGGCGCAAGTGCGTGCCGAGGTGAATGCCGGCGCACCGCTGGCGCAAGCCTTGGCGCAGCATCCGCGTGAGTTCGACAACTTATATACCGCCGTTATTGAGGCCGGCGAGCAAAGCGGGCGCTTAGGCGCGGTGCTGTTGCAACTGGCCAAAGACCAAGAAAGCGCCCACGCCATGCGCAGCAAATTGCTGGCTGCCTCGCTCTACCCCGCCATTGTGAGCGGCGTAGCTTTGCTGATCGTGCTGTTTTTACTGGCTTATGTGGTGCCGCAAGTGGCGCAAGTTTTCACCAGCACCCAGCGCAGTTTGCCTACGCTGACCGTGGCCATGCTGTTCATCAGCGAGGTGGTGCAAGCGACTTGGCTGGCTGGCTTGGTGCTGCTGCTCGCCGGCATGGTGGTGCTGCGATTGCTGCTGCGCCAAACCGCGTTTCGCTTGGCGTTCGACCAAGCTTGGCTCAAGCTGCCGCTGCTGGGGCGCTTAAGCCTGGGCTATAACGCGGCGCGCTTTGCCAGCACCTTGGCGTTGTTGGTGGGTGCGGGTGTGCCGATTTTGAAGGCCTTGCAAACCGCGGCGCATACGCTGTCGAACATGGCGCTGCGCGAGCACGCCATGCAAGCCATCGATTTAGTGCGCGAGGGCGCGCCGCTGGCCAGCGCCTTGGCGCAAAACAAACGCTTGCCAGGGGTGTTGTCCATGTTTGCCCGCTTGGGCGAACAAACCGGCCAGTTGCCGCAAATGTTGAGCCACGCGGCCGAGCATTTGGGCGAAGAAGTGCAACGCCGCGCCATGCAATTGGCCACCGTGTTAGAACCTCTGTTGATTGTGACCATGGGTTTGGTGGTCATGTTGATTGTGTTGGCGGTGATGTTGCCCATCATCGAACTCAACCAGTTCGTTCAATAAGGGGCACGGCCATGGCAAGTCTTGACGGCAAATTGGTGGTGGCCATTTCTTCGCGCGCCTTGTTCGACTTCGAAGAAGAGAACCTTGTGTTCGAGCAAACGGATGACCGCGCCTACATGGACTTGCAGTTGCAGCGCTTGGAAACCCCGGCCAAACCCGGCGTGGCCTTCTCGCTGGTGCAAAAGCTGTTGGCGTTCAACACGCCCGAGGCACAACGCGTGGAGGTGGTCATTCTTTCGCGCAACGATCCGGTCAGCGGCATGCGGGTGTTTCGCTCGGCGCAGCACTATGGCTTGGATATTCAACGCGGCAGTTTCACCCGAGGCCAACCGCCTTGGCGCTATTTAAAGCCGCTCAACGCCAATTTGTTTTTGTCCACCCACTTGAGCGATGTGCGTGCAGCCCTTGACGCCGGTGTGCCCGCCGCGCAGGTCTACCCGCATTCGGCACATGCCTCTGAAGCGCATCCGCATGAGGTGCGCATCGCTTTTGACGGCGACGCGGTGCTGTTCAGCGACGAGGCCGAGCGGGTGTTTCAGTCGCAAGGCTTGAGCGCTTTTCAGCAACACGAGAAAGACAAAGCCTGGCTGCCCTTGTTGGCCGGCCCCTTCAAGCCGCTGTTGGCGGCTTTGCACCGTTTGCAAACCGAGGACACGCCGCACATGGGCATACGCACGGCGCTGGTGACCGCGCGCAGCGCGCCCGCCCACGAGCGCGCCATACGCACGCTGATGCAATGGAATATTCAGGTGGATGAAGCCATGTTTTTGGGCGGCTTGGCCAAGGGCGAGTTTTTGCGCGAATTTGAGCCCGATTTTTTCTTTGATGACCAAACCGGCCATATTGAATCAGCGGCGCGCCATGTGCCGGCGGGGCATGTGGCCAGCGGAGTGCAAAATACGCCTCTTGTTAATGAAAAAGATTAGATGAGCCTGTTCACCCCTGTGCGTCAGATGTGGCGCAAAGTTCGCACCCATTTGAGTCATGTCTGGCAACTCTCGTTGCCCTATTTCCGCTCGCAAGAACGCTGGCGAGCCAGGTTTTTGCTGCTGGCGTGTATAGGCCTTAATTTGGGCATGGTTTATGTGTTGGTTTTGCTCAATGACTGGAACCGCGTTTTTTATGACGCCTTGCAAAACCGCGATGCCGAGGTGTTTTGGCAGCAGTTGCAAATGTTCGCCAAGTTGGCGGGTGCCTTCATTGTGGTCGCGGTCTATCGGTTTTACCTCACTCAATTGCTGGAAATCCGCTGGCGCGCTTGGATGACCAAAGACTTTTTGCAGCGCTGGACCAGCCACAATATTTTTTACCAACTGGAGTTGCGCCAGTTCTCCAACCTGGGCGACGGCGCGCCGCCCTCGGACAACCCCGATCAACGCATTCAAGAAGACATTCAAATGTTTACCGCCGACACCGTGGGCCTGAGTTTGGGCTTGCTAGACGCGGTGGTCACCCTTGGCAGTTTTGTCGGTATTTTGTGGATGCTGTCGGGCAGTTTTGATTTTCACTACCAAGACTATGTGTTCACCATTCCTGGCTTTATGGTGTGGATGGCCTTGATCTACGCCCTGTTGGGCAGTTTGATAGGCCACTTTTTAGGCCGCTCTATGTCGCCGCTGAATTTTGCCCAACAGCGCTTGGAAGCCAATTTTCGTCACCACCTGATGCGTGTGCGTGAATACAGCGAAGCGATTGCGCTGGACAGGGGCGCTGAGTTTGAACGGGTCTCTTTGCAAAAGCGTTTTACCAGTGTGGTGGACAATTTTTTACTGCTGCTCAAGGTGCAAAAGCGCTTCACTTGGTTCAGCTCGGCTTATGGACAGGCGGCGGTGGTGTTTCCCATGTTGGTAGCCGCCCCGCGCTATTTCAGCGGCAGCATACAACTGGGCGAGTTGATACAAATTTCTTCGGCCTTTGGCCAAGTGCAAGAGTCCTTGAGCTGGCTGGTCAACAACTACCCGCGGCTGGCGTCATGGAGTGCCACCACCCAGCGTTTGCACGGCTTTTTAGATCAAATGGAAACCACCCGTTCCATCTCTTTTGCGATGGTGCATGCCCCCGCCGAAGACCAAGTCGTGCCTTTGTCGCTGAAGACTTCAGCGCTCACCATCAGCTTGCCCGATAGAACCGTTTTGCTCGACGATGTGGTGCTGCAAGTCAGCCGAGGCGACTCGGTGCTGATTCGCGGCCCGTCCGGCAGCGGCAAATCCACCTTGCTGCGGGTGCTGGCCGGTATTTGGCCTTATGTGCGCGGCTGGGACGGGCAGCGCCAGCCCTTGTCGCTTTATGAGGCAGTGGCCTTGCCTGCCGACAGCATGTTCGTGCCCCAACGTCCCTATTTTCCCGAAGGTCGTTTGCGCGACGCACTTTGCTATCCCGGTGAAGTCGACGCCTACACCGATGTCGATTTACAGCAAGCTTTGATGATGGCGGTGTTGCCCCAGTTCATCACCCAACTCGACAAAGTCGGTCAATGGAGCCAGCAGCTTTCGGGTGGCGAAGCCCAACGCTTGGCGATGGCGCGGGTCTTTTTGAAGCAACCGCATTGGGTGTTTGCCGATGAAGCCACCAGCGCCTTGGATGAAGCCACGGAAAAAGTGATTTACGAACGCTTGTTGGCCATGGTTAAGGCTCAAGGTGGCGCCTTGGTGTCGGTGGCGCACAGACCCAGTGTGGCGGCCTACCACCAGCGTTTATGGCAGTTGGTGAATGCCTCTGAGGGCAGTACCAAGAGCTATGTGATGCAAGTGAGTCATTAATAGTTTCTGCGGTAGACCTTATGCAGACCTTTGGGCGACAACACCAGTTGCCACATCTGCTTGTGGCGTGTGCGAAAACTTGCTGCGCTGCTGAGCAAATGAAAACGCCACATGCGGTAAAAACGCTCGTCATGAGATAAGCGCAACTGCGGCCACGCCATCTCGAAGCGCTGGTGCCAGTGCTGCAAAGTGCGGTCATAGTCCGCACCAAAGTTATGCACATCTTCCACCACGAAATGCGCTTCGCTGGCTTGGGTGACCTCGTCGAGCCTAGGCACATAGCCTGGCGCGTGAATGTGTTTATCGTCCCACGCATCAAGCAAGCCCGAGTTCGGGCTCTTGCCTTGGGTTTGCAGCAGCATCCAGCCGTCGTCCTTCAAACTGCGTTTGGCGGTTTGAAAGAAGGCTGAGAAATCTTTTTGTCCCAACTGATCAAACAAACCGATGCTGACGATGCGGTCAAAGCGCGATTTGCTGTCGGGGTTGAATTGCCGGTAATCGGTTAATTCAAACTGCATAGGCTTTGAGCGAGCGAGTTGTTGGCCCAGCTTGAGTTGCTCCTCTGAGTGGGTCAAGCCCAGCACAGACACGCCATATCGCTCTGTGGCATAGCGCATAAAGCTGCCCCAGCCACAGCCGAGGTCGAGGACCCGCATGCCAGGCTTGAGTTGCAGCTTGCGGCAAATCATTTCTAAATTCGCCAATTGCGCTTCTTCCAAGGTCTGCGCACCATCGACCCAGTAGGCACAGCTGTGGGTCATATAGGGGTCGAACATGGCTTGGTAAACGGGGTTGCCCACTTGGTAATGCATGCGCCCCACGATGCGTGATGGACCCTCGCTGTCACTTGGGCGCAGATGACCCTTGAAACTCTCCCACCAAGCCCTTGGGGTTTGCAGCTTTTCATGCAAACGCGCCGCCATGGCTCGCTCGAGCATGAGGTCTATGGCTTGGCACTCCCACCAACCGTCCATATAACTGTCACCCAAACCTAAGCCGCCTTGTTTGAGCAAGCGCTTCAACATCTGGGGGTGATTGATTTGTATGTCCCACGCTCGTGTGCCATTCAAATGGATGTCGGCGGATGCCAGCAGTTGCGCCAGCCAGTCTTGTGTCAGCGTGGCGTTGTCGCTTTGGGCGGGGACAAAACCGGAGGATTTAGCCGTAGGCAAACTCGGCAGGACTATGGACATGAATACCTCTGCAAATAAATTGTCAAGGCATTATGTCACTTTATATTTAATTTATATAACAAATTTCATTTAAATTTATTACTATTCAAGCGCATTTGCGCCGCTCGGGCATGGGCTTGCAAACCCTCGCCTAAAGCCAGCACTGAGGCAATTTGACCGAGTACCTGCGCACCCGCTTCAGACACCTCAATCAAGCTGCTGCGCTTTTGAAAGTCGTATACGCCCAAGGGCGAAGAAAAACGTGCCGTGCCTGAGGTGGGCAGCACATGGTTGGGACCGGCGCAATAGTCGCCCAAGCTTTCGCTGGTGTAGGCCCCCAAAAAGATAGCGCCGGCGTGTTTGAGCAGTGGCTCCCACTCATGCGGGTTGCGGCTGCTCACCTCTAAGTGCTCGGGCGCGATGCGGTTGCTGATCTCGCAAGCCTCTTGCATGCTGCGGGTGTGTATGAGTGCACCACGGCCATTCAGGGATGCGGCAATGATGTCGCGCCTGGGCATCTCGGGCAGCAAGCGGTCGATGGCGGCTTGCACCGCATCAATGTAAGCCACGTCTGGGCACAGCAAAATGCTTTGGGCCAATTCATCGTGCTCGGCTTGGCTGAACAAATCCATGGCCACCCAGTCGGGCGGCGTGGAGCCATCGGCCAAGACCAAAATTTCGCTGGGCCCGGCAATCATGTCTATGCCGACAGTGCCAAACACGCGCCGCTTGGCCGCGGCCACATAGGCGTTGCCAGGGCCGGTGATTTTGTCGACCGCCGGCACCGTGGCGGTACCGTAAGCCAGCGCGGCCACTGCTTGCGCGCCACCGATAGTGAAGACACGGCTGACACCGGCCACATAAGCGGCGGCCAACACCAGCTGATTTTTTTCTGCCTTGGGCGTGGGCACCACCATGATGATGTCAGCCACGCCCGCCACATGCGCAGGAATGGCGTTCATGAGCACGCTGGAGGGGTAAGCCGCTTTGCCACCCGGCACGTAAATACCCACGCGGTCGAGGGGCGTGACTTTTTGGCCCAGCAGCGTGCCGTCAGCGTCGCGGTACTGCCAGCTTTCGCCAGAGGCTTTTTTCTGTGCCTCGTGGTAGCTGCGCACACGCGCCGCAGCGGCTTGCAAAGCTTCGCGCTGTTCGGTGGGCAAACCGTCGAAGGCGGCTTTGAGCTCGGCTTGAGTCAACTCCAAGGCGGCCATGTTGTCGGCCTTCAAGCCGTCAAAGCGAGCGGTGTATTCGAGCACAGCGGCGTCGCCACGCGCTTTCACATCGGCCAAGATATCGGCCACGCGTTGCTCGATGGCCGCGTCGGTGTCGGCAGACCAATGCAAGCGCTGATGCAACAGCGTTTCAAAATCTGCTTGGGCGGTCGACAGGCGCAAGGGTTGGGCTTGCATGTGTTTAGGCCTTGGTGCGCGCTGCAATGGCGCGGTCGAAGCTGTCAATCAAATGGCGAATGGCAGCCGTTTTAAGTTTCATGGCGGCGTGGTTGACCACCAAGCGCGAGCTGATGTCCATGATGCGTTCCACCTCAATTAAGTGGTTGGCTTTCAAGGTGCTGCCGGTGGAGACCAAATCAACAATCGCGTCGGCCATGCCGGTGAGTGGGGCCAATTCCATGCTGCCGTAAAGCTTGACCAAGTCGACGTGTACGCCTTTGCTGGCGAAGAAGTCGCGGGCGATGGCCACGTATTTGGTGGCCACTCGCAGCCGGGCACCTTGCTTGACAGCAGCGAGGTAATCGAAGCCTTCAGGCACGGCCACACTCATGCGGCAACGCGCTATTTGCAAATCCAGGGGCTGGTACAGGCCCGCACTGCCGTGCTCGATGAGGGTGTCCAAACCGGCCACGCCCATGTCGGCGCCGCCATATTCCACATAGGTGGGCACATCCGAGGCGCGCACCAGCACCACCCGCAAACTGTCTTGGTTGGTGGGCAGTATCAGCTTGCGTGACTTCTCGGGGTCTTCCAAAACCTCGATGCCGGCCGCGCGCAACAACGGCAGGGTTTCGTCAAAAATACGTCCTTTGGACAAGGCCAAGGTGATGCTCATCGGCTTCTTTCGATGTCCGCGCCCAAGGCGCGCAGTTTGTCTTCCATGCGGTCGTAACCCCGGTCGAGATGGTAAATCCTGTCGACCACGGTTTCACCCTCGGCCACCAAACCGGCAATCACCAAGCTGGCTGAGGCGCGCAAGTCGGTGGCCATGACGGTGGCGCCCGACAACTTGGCCACGCCTTCAACCATCGCCACCTTGCCGTCAATTTGAATGTGTGCGCCCAAGCGAAGCAACTCGTTGACATGCATGAAGCGGTTTTCAAATATCGTTTCTGTCACTTTGGTGCTGCCTTGCGAGACCGCGTTGAGCACCATGAACTGGGCTTGCATGTCGGTCGGAAAACCTGGGTACTCGGTGGTGCGAAAACTTTGCGCCTTCAAATGCGCGAAGGCGGGGCCGTCCGAGCGCACCCGCAAACCCCCAGGCACCGCTTCAATGCTGACGCCCGCATCGCGCAGTTTGTCGACAACGGCTTCGAGGTGGTCGCCGCGCGCATGGCGCAGCAGCACATCACCACCGGTGGCAGCCACCGCACACAAAAACGTGCCGGCTTCGATGCGGTCGGCCACCACGCTGTGGGTGGCACCGTGCAGTTTGTCCACGCCTTGAATATGAATTCGGCTTGTGCCATGGCCTTGAATTTTCGCGCCCATGGCGATGAGCAATTCAGCCAAATCGGGAATTTCAGGCTCTTGGGCAGCGTTTTCCAACACGCTTTCACCCTCGGCCAAAGCCGCGGCCATGAGGAAATTTTCGGTGCCGGTGACGGTCACCATGTCTGTCGCGATGCGCGCGCCCTTCAATCGGGTGAGTCCGTTTTTCAAACGAGCCACCATATAGCCGTGCTCGACATCGATCACCGCACCCATGGCTTGCAATCCCTTGATGTGCTGGTCTACGGGGCGCGTTCCAATGGCGCAACCGCCTGGCAGCGACACCTTGGCGTGGCCAAAGCGCGCCAACAAGGGTCCCAGCGACAGCACCGAGGCGCGCATGGTTTTAACCAACTCGTAGGGTGCTTCTGGGCTGTGTAACTCCCCTGCGTTGAGCAACAAGTCGCCGGCGTCGTTGCGCTGGGCAGTCACGCCCATGTGGCGAATCAGCTTGAGCATGGTGGCCACGTCTTGCAACTGCGGCACATTGCGCAGCGTGAGTGTGTCTGCGGTTAAAAGCGAGGCGCAAAGTTCGGGCAGGGCGGCATTTTTGGCGCCGGCAATGGCCACCTCGCCCTGCAAAGACCGCCCACCGCGAATCAGTAATTTGTCCATAGCAACCGAGCAGCGCTCAGGCCTGCGCCTGCCACTCGACAGGTGTGAAGGTTTTCATCGACAAGGCGTGCACCTCGTCATTGGCCATTTTGTCGCCCAAAGTGGCATACACCTTTTGGTGACGCTGTATCAGACGTTGCCCTTCAAAAGACGCGCTGACCACGGTGGCATACCAGTGCCGGCCATCGCCCTCGACATGCACATGCTCACATGCCAAGCCTGTGGCAATCATGGTTTGAATTTGCTCTGCGTTCATTGCTCACCCCCGAATTTTGTAGCCAATGCGCAGCAAATGCAGCGCCAAGGCAGCCACCAACACATAAGCGCCGCCCACCAGCCCCAAACTCAGCCAAGGGGAGACATCGCTGACGCCAAAAAAACCATAACGAAAACCGTCAATCATGTAGAAAAAGGGATTGAGGTGGCTGACCTGTTGCCAAAAAGGCGGCAGGGAATGTATGGAATAAAACACGCCGCTTAAAAATGTCATGGGCGTGATGAGGAAGTTTTGAAACGAGGACATTTGGTCAAACTTGTCGGCCCACAAGCCGGCGATCAGCCCCAAGGTACCCAGCATGGCCGCGCCCAACAAGGCAAACACCACAATCCAAACCGGCCAAACCACGGTGAGGGGCGCAAACCACATGGTGACCAGCAAAACACCTAAACCCACCGCCATGCCGCGCACGACTGCCGCCAAGACATAGGCGGCGAACCAGCTCCAGTGTCCCAAAGGCGTGAGCAGAATGAAAACTAAATTGCCCATCATCTTGCTTTGCACCATGGAGGAAGAACTGTTGGCAAAGGCGTTTTGCAACAAGCTCATCATCACCAAACCTGGCACCAGAAACGCGGTGTAGCTGACACTGTCGTAAACCGTGATGCGGCCTTCCAGCAAATGCCCAAAGATCAGCATGTACAAAAGCGCTGTGAGCACTGGCGCAGCGATGGTCTGGGCGCTGACTTTCCAAAAGCGCAGTACTTCTTTGTAAAACAGAGCTTGCCAACCGTTCATGACGCGGCCCCCATGACGTCCAAAAACACGTCTTCCAAATCGGCTTTGCGAATTTCCACGTCTTGGGCCACCAAACCCGCTTGGCGCAAGGCTGCCAAGTAGTGCTCGATTTGCGCCGCGTCGTGCGCGGGGAACTGCACAATGCGGCCGGTGACCCTGGCTTGCGCGGCCAATTCGGGGGGGAGTTGTTCATCGAGCTTAAAGCGCAAGACATTGCTGGAGGCGTTTTTCAGCAAGTCGCAGGTGTTGTCCAGCGCCACCACCCGTCCATTTTTCAGCATGGCAATGCGCGCACACAAAGCTTCGGACTCTTCCAAGTAATGGGTGGTCAACAGCACAGTGTGGCCTTCGCGGTTCAAGCGGGCAATGAACTGCCACAGGGTTTGGCGCAACTCCACATCCACGCCTGCGGTGGGTTCATCCAGCACGATGACAGGGGGTTTGTGCACCAAGGCTTGGGCCACCAGCACCCGCCGCTTCATGCCGCCCGAGAGTTGGCGCATATTGCTGTCGGCCTTGTCGGCCAGCCCCAAGCAATCGAGCAATTCATCTAGCCAAGCGTCGTTGCGGGTGATACCGAAATAACCCGACTGAAACTTCAGGGCTTCGCGCACAGTGAAAAACGGGTCAAACACCAGTTCTTGGGGCACAACGCCCAAAATCTTACGAACCTGCGCGGCCTGGGTTTGTACATCCAAGCCATGCACCTGAATGCGCCCGCTGCTGGCTTGCATGAGGCCGGCCAAAATGCTGATGAGCGTGGTTTTGCCCGCGCCATTGGGCCCAAGCAAGCCGAAAAATTCGCCCTCTTGGATATCGAAGCTGATGCCGTCGAGCGCCTTGAAAGCGCCACGCGCGCCGTTGAAGGTTTTAGAAACCGACTGAAAAGAGATAGCTGTCATAAGTCAAGCCTTTGATTCTAAGGCTTAGCGCTAGACGCGGACTATGACTGTAAATGAAGCAGGTTTTCTACGCCATAGACGCGGGCCAAAGCCAGCGCCTTGGCTGGCAGGCCGCTGACTTTAAGCGCATGCTGGTGCTGGGCCGCTTCGCGCAAGCCCGCCAAGAGAACGGCCAAAGCCGAGGAATCAAATTGTGTCAAATTAGAGGCGTCAATTTGCAGCAGGGGCTGGGTGCGCACCAAGTTGCAAACCTGTGTGGCTACCGCCCTTGCTTGGTCATGGGTGAGAAGCGCCGGCAACTGAAAAACGCCGCTTTCACTCATTTGCGGCTATTGGATTTGTTGCGCTCAGCCAAGGTGGTGATCAGGCCGTCAATGCCTTTGGCGTTGATTTCTTGTGCAAATTGGGTGCGGTAGTTATCCACCAACCACACACCCAGCAAATTGAAGTTGTAAATCTTCCAACCCCCCGGGGCGTCGGCACTTTTTTCCAGACGGTAATCCAAAGGCAAGGGCTCTTTGCCGCCACGGATTTCCGAACGCACCACCACCTCGTTGTCGTCGGGGTTGCCCTTGAAGCTCTTGACCACGATGGATTGGTTGTCTTTGATCTGCGACAAGGCACCTGAATAACTGCGCACCAACAGCAATTTGAATTCTTCTTGCAAACGCTTTTGCTGCTCTGGCGTGGCTTGACGCCAAGCGGGACCCACCGCAGAAGCGGTCATGCGCTGAAAGTTGACATTGGGCAACACCCGGGTATCGACCAAATTGGTAAGCTTTTGCAGGTCGCCGGCTTTGACCGCTGGGTCTTTGCGCACCACTTCCAACAATTCATTGGAGAGTTCTTGCAAGAAGACATCTGGGGCCTGCTGCGCGGCTTGCGCAGGCAAGGCAGCTAAAAGACTAAAGATAACTGGGGCAAAAATTCTCCACATGGACAGACCTTCTTTTTGATTCAACAAAGGAGTCATTATTGTGTATTTGAATTATTTTTTGTCAGGTCGATCAAAATTTTCTTGCTCGTCTTCTGCGTCGGTTGGCGGGCCACGCCGCACTTGCGCTCGGCGTTTTTGCAGATAAGCATCGCGCACAAAGCTGTATTTGTCCAAAACCATCTCATTCAAACGGTTGTCCAAACCCAAATATTGGGATCTTTTATCGACCAAGCGCAAAACTGTTCCTTGGTTGCGAGACGCCACGGGATTGATGTAGCCCCAAGGATCCCCTTGGCTGTCTACCAGTGAAGCAGCAGCGTCCCGCACGGTGGAC
>Ga0209444_10000488_pt1 | contig 21575 bp, 18 predicted proteins | sample LauGreFaBDMM15DN_2_FD_188215 | JGI IMG/M metagenome (GOLD analysis project Ga0209444, IMG submission 188215) | Freshwater lake microbial communities from Lake Michigan, USA - Fa13.BD.MM15.DN (SPAdes) (version 2) | ecosystem: Environmental > Aquatic > Freshwater > Lake | place: Lake Michigan... | reverse complement strand
GTGATGCCCGATGACGTCGGTTATGGGGATTATTCGTTTCAAGGAAATCCGATCATCAAGACCCCTGCGATTGATGCTTTGGTTAAATCGAGCGTCTTATTCAGTGACTTCCATGTCAGCCCCACGTGTGCCCCAACGCGATCCGCATTGCTGACGGGACGTCATGAATTTGAAAATGGCGTGACGCACACCATTCATGAGCGCGAACGTTTGGCGCCCGATGCGTTCACATTGGCGCAGGTGTTACAACAAACAGGATACAAAACTGGAATTTTTGGCAAATGGCACTTGGGTGACGAAGTCGCGTATCGCCCCAACAAACGCGGCTTTGATGAATTCTACGTTCATGGAGCAGGTGGCATTGGACAAAGTTATCTTGGTTCCTGTGGCGATTTTCCTGGAAATAACAACATCAATCCGACTTTGCTGCACAACGATACCGTAGTGAAAACCGAGGGGTATTGCACCGATCTGTTCTTTGCGCAGTCGATGCGCTGGATCGACAAGCAACAACAGGACGCAAAACCGTTTTTTGCGATGATCACACCGAATGCCGCGCACACACCGCATGTCTTGCCGCGACAAGAATTCGAGCACTTGCTTCCTCTAACGAAAAAATACCAGCAGAGCCAAGAATTGGCAAAACACTACGGCATGATCGAAAACATTGATCGCAATGTTGGGAAATTGTTAGATCATCTTCGTGAAAAAAAGTTAGAGAAAAACACACTGGTAATCTATCTCGCAAGTGACAATGGCGGCACAATGGGCACACGAGTGCATAGTGCAGGATTGCGTGGCACGAAAGGATCGCCATGGCAGGGAGGCACCCGCACATGGGCAGCGTGGCGTTGGCCAGCAGGTGTGATATCGGCAGCGCGATGTGCCGCAAGCGTGGCTCAGATTGATGTATTTCCGACTTTGATCGAGATCTCGGGAGCGAAGCGCAACGATCGAATCGATGCGCAAGTTCGCGGCAGAAGTCTCGTGCCCTTGCTGAAAAATCCTGAGAGCAGTTGGGCTAATCGAGAGCTATTTACTCACGTCGGTCGCTGGCCGAATGGTTCCGATCCCAATCTCCACAAGTATGAAACCTGTGCCGTGCGGGATCAGCGCTACAGCCTCGTCAACAATCGTGAACTCTACGATTTGCAAAATGATTTAGCCCAAAAGCACAACATCATTCAGGAACATCCCGAGATTGCACAACGCTTGCAAAAATCATACGATGCATGGTGGAATTCGTTAGGTAAATCTTTCGTCAACGAATCCGCCTATCGCACCGCGCCCAAAATCAACGCCTTTCGTGAGCTCTACGAAAAACAATAAGGAGAAGGGATTTTAAATCCATAGCGCTTTCAATGCTTCTTGGATTTCTTGAAAGCGCGATTCTTCGTAGGGCTGTTTTTCCGAGCAGGCCCAGATGACGCCGGGCCAAGCGATGTCGTTGCTGTGGCGTCCGACGATGTGGATGTGCAATTGCCGAACTTGATTGCCAATTGCTGCGACATTGACTTTTTCTATGCCCTGTTGTTGTTCCATCCACTGCGAAAAAATACGCATGCTGTGGCAAACGGAGGCGTATTGCTCTTCGTCGAGGTGATGCAATTCTGTCACTTCGGCATCGACCTCTGGCACCAGCAAGACCCATAAAAAATGGGCGTTGTTTTTCAGCAACACGCGACAGATCCTATGGGTTCCAAGATCTGCGCAACCATTGGCGAGACGATCATGAAGAACGAAGTGTGAATTCATGCCGTATAGAATTGACCATTGTCGCGAAATTGCAATGCTGTTATGATGGTGACATGCAGGAAATAAAACGAATGGCGTGTCGATGGTGGATCGCTCTGCACTGTGTGCTTGTCACAGTGGCGAGTCATGCCGTAGAACCACGCATGGACGAAGCACAGGCTGCAGTATTTGTAAAAATAGCATTGGCAGGAATTGACCGGGAGTTTCCGAACAAACCTGGGGCGGTGTTGACTTGTGCAGAAGATTTGCTTCCGCCCCGAGATATGCACCCGGTGTTTTATGGTCATTTCGATTGGCATTCCTCGGTGCATGGGCATTGGATGCTGGTGCGTTGCCTGCGCCTGCAACCCAAGGCTCCTTGGGCCGCTGAGATACGCAAGGTGTTAGATAGTCGATTCACAGAAAAAGCATTGAAGGATGAAGCGGCCTATTTTATGCAAAAAGAAAATCGGAGCTTTGAGCGCATGTATGGTTGGGCTTGGTTGTTGCGCTTGGGACAAGAGTTGCGGAGTTGGGAGGATCCCGATGCGAAAAAATGGCTCGCTCATCTTGCTCCGCTGGAATCGATGATTGTGAGTCTCGCGAAAGAATACCTACCGAAACTCGATTGGCCGGTGCGTTGCGGATTTCATCCCGAAAGTGCATTTCCGTTAGGGCAGTTTTTTGACTGGGCGAAATGTGCGGGTGATGCGGAGTTTGAGGCTTTGATTAGCGCAAAAGCGATTCAGTTTTACGGCAAAGATCGCGATTATCCAGTGAGCTATGAGCCATCGGGCAATGACTTTTTTTCACCAGGATTGAATGCCGCGGATTTGATGCGTCGGGTGCTCGATGAGGAGAAATTTTCGCAATGGCTAACGGGATATTTTCCTCAGCTGGCGCAGGGCAAAGCGGGGAATTTGTTAGTCCCAGTGAGCATTAGCGATCCCACAGATGGGCAACTGATTCACCTGGCGGGTCTTAACTTGACGCGTGGATGGACGATGAAAAGCATTGCTCGCAGCCTTAATGACAGCGATCCACGGCGTGCGGTGTTAGAAAAATCATCTGAGGCACATGGCAAAGCGGGGCTTGCAATGGTCTCGACGGGGCACTACGAAGGCGAACATTGGTTGGCCTCCTTTGCGGTGTATTTGCTCAGCGATGTGGGGATTGCTGATTGAGCCAAGCGAGGAAATGGGCTTCTTCGTGTGATATCGGAATCGAGTGCGACGGAGCATCCGCGAGGCATGCGAGGCGTTCGGGGATCTCAACGGTACCTTGCCCGAGTTCGGCTTCCATGACATCGAGGAACTTGGACGGGTGTGCTGTCTCGAGAACAATTGTGGCGTTGCCCGGGTTCTGCGCACTCCATTTTTTGGCGGCAAGCCAGCCGATGGCTCCGTGTGGATCGATCACATACTGGTGAAGTGCTTGCACAGTGCGAATCGCGGCGCGGGTGGTGTCGTCGTCAAACGAAAAGCCTTCAATTTTTTCGCTCATGCGTTGCCAGTCGCCATCGAAGAGGGCGAGCATGCGCACGAAGTTTGATGGGGCACCGACATCCATCGCATTCGAGATGGTCGCGACGCTGGGTCGTGCTTGGTAGTTTCCTGATTTCAGGTATGCGGGCACAACGTCGTTGCGATTCGTGGCTGCGATGAATTTTTTCACGGGCAGGCCGAGTTTGGTGGCAAGCAGACCTGCGGTGAGATTACCGAAATTTCCTGAAGGAATCACAAACACGGGCTCAACACCTTCTGGTAGTTCTTTGCTACTATGAAAGTAGTAGAAACTCTGTGGCACTAGGCGTGAGAGATTGATTGAGTTTGCTGAGGTGAGATTGAGTCGGGCGGAAAGCTCTTGATTGAGGAAAGCTGCTTTGACGAGGCGTTGGCAGTCATCGAAGCTACCATCAATTTCTAGGGCCGTGATGTTTCCGCCGAGAGCTGTGAGTTGCTTTTCTTGGAGCGGCGAAACTTTTCCTTTTGGGAAAAGGATGATCACGCGGGTGCCGGGGACATTGTGAAATGCTGAAGCTACGGCACCGCCCGTATCACCTGAGGTAGCGACGAGGACGGTCAGTTCACGGTCATCGCCACGGGTGAGATAGGCCATCAAGCGGGCCATGAAACGGGCGCCGAAGTCTTTGAAGGCGAGGGTGGGGCCATGGAAAAGCTCGAGCATAAACTCGCCGGGGCCGAGTTGGATCAGTGGGGCATCGAAGGTGATAGTGCCATGAACAATTTCGCGCAACTCATCGGCTGGAACATCTTCTCCGAAAAAAGCTGAAGCCACATGGAAGCCGATTTCCTCGAAGCTGTAGTCGCGCCAATTTTGCCAAAACTCGGCAGGAAGTGGGCGTATATCCTGAGGCATGTAGAGGCCATTATCCGCCGGAAGTGAGCGCAGGATGGCTTCCTTGAGCGAAACGAGTGCGTTGGGGTTGTTGGTGGAATGGTAGAGCACGGTGTCTACTTGTTGATTTTTTCTTGGACCACGTGCACGCCTTTCGGGTTGATGCGCGAGACGTGAATTTGATTGGTCAGCGGTACGGAAGAAAATACCTTGGAGATGGCATCGCCGACTTTGCGCGCGGTTTCCTCGCCTTCACAGAGGGCGAAAACGGAGGGGCCGGCACCGGAGATTGAAAAACCGAGGGCTCCCGCAGAGAGGGCGGCGCGTTTGGCTTTGTAGAACTCAGGGATCAGTTTTTGACGACGAGGCTCGGCGATGACATCGTGGATCGAGCGCGAAATCAAACCGTAGTCCTCTTGGATCAAGCCGCAGAGTAGTCCGCCGAGGTTGCCGATTTGCTGTGTGGCATTATTAAGAGGGATGTCCTTAGGCAAAATCTCGCGGGCGACCTTGGTGAGGATCTCGATGTCGGGATGCACGACGGCGGCCCAGAGATTTTGCGGCACGGGAATTTGTGCGATGTCGAGTTCTTCGTTCGAGCGGATGAAAACGATGCCACCGAGCAGGCAGGGCGCTACGTTGTCGGCATGCCATGCGCCATCAGCACTGGCTTCACCGGCCATGGCGAAGGGCAAAAGTTGTTTTTTGGTGAGTGGTTCGCCGATGAGTCGATTCACTGCATAGACGCCTGCCACAGCGGAAGCGGCAGAGGAGCCGAGACCTGAGCCGAAAGGCATTTTTTTATGAATTTCCATCTCGATTCCACGATCTAGCATACCGAGGTGACGGAGGAAATCCAAGGCGGCGACACCAGCGGTATTTTTCTCGGGATCTTTTGGCAGCTTGCCGTCATCACCGGTAATGGTCGTGATGCGCAGGCCTGGTTTGGATGAATGGCGGACCACTACCTCGTCGCCTGGGGCGTCGATGGCAAAGCCAAGAACGTCATAGCCGCAGGCTACGTTGGCAACAGTGGCGGGGGCGAAAACTCTGATTTCTAGAATGGGCTCGGGAAGCATCGGGAGGTGATAGTACAGATTTTGCAGCAATTGACTAGTGCGGTGTGTGTCAAGATTTGCAGAAATTTTACTGCCAACTGCTTCAGGTAAATGGCCGTTTTTTAAGGATACAAATCATAGAGTATCGATATGATGAGAAAAACTGTAACGAGATACCTGTATCAGGCGAGGTCGCTCTAGCGGATAGGATTTACTCCAAATTCCTTGGCGATGAATTGATCTTAGTCAAAATCATCATGGTGAAAATCGATGCCATCTTAGCCTGAGTCTTGCTCCCAAGGTTGCGCGTGCGCTGGAGCCGATTTTTATGACTTGGCTGTCTTTGTGCCGCGTGGGCAATGCCTGCCAACTGGCATGCGTGATCACATCCTGGGCAAAGATATCTGATCTTCAACCGCGGCTGCGATAGAGACTGATGCCGTCTGCGATGCCGTCTGCGATGGCTTGGCGGTACCATGATTTGCGCATTTTATCGCGCTCGGCACGATTACTAACAAATCCACATTCCACGAGGATGGCGGGCATAGTGGCATTGCGAATCACGTAGTAGCGGGCAAACTTGACGCCGCGGTTAGTGGCACGAACGCGGCGCAGCATATTACTTTGCACGTAGGTAGCGAGCGATTTACTCTGAGCAGAGCTGTAAAATGTTTCAAGACCACAGGCCTCTTGGCGCCAAGTGAAATTGTAGTGCACACTCACGAAGATCGCATTGCGGTATTTAGAGGCCATTGATACCCGTTGGGGCAGTGAAATGAAGTAATCGCTGCGGCGCAGTACAGCGGTGCGATAGCCCTTGCGCTTAAGAGTGTTTTCGAGGCGTAAACTGGTATCGAGGCAGAGGTGTTTTTCGTATACGCGCCCCCATTGGCATCCTTTGTCGTGACCACCGTGACCGGGATCGATCACAACGGTGCTGAAGTATCGTGCTTGTACTGCTTGGGTGATAAGCAGAAAGAGAGCGAATGATAGGAGTAATTGAGTGTAGCGTTTCATAACTCTGCGCGAATTGAATCAGAAATTTTATTACTCGACAATAGATTTTATGGAAAATTTAACCATCTGGCTGAGTTAGTTGTAAACGTAAGGGGGGCGTTCGGAGATTTTGCGGATTTTGGCTTGGGCCTCAGCTGCTGCGGCTGCATCGTAGAGTATGCTTCCAGCTACTTTGACGGAGCCATCGCCGAAAGTCATAAGGCGAGGATCACCACTGGCGCCGCGCTTGTGGAGATCGCGTCCGAGGAATTTTCCATTCACATCCATGCGAGCGTGAACGTAGAACTCGGGGGAAGCGAGGTAGAGTATGTGGAGGACCTGAGAGCGATCAACGCTAGCTTGTGGTTTACGGAATAGCAGGGCCTCGCCGAGACAGAGGGTTTGGATGGATGTGCCAGTTTTGCCATCGATGAGCTGGGCGTAGAGCTTGGTCCGGGATGAGCTTGTGAAGTTGATTACGCGGTATTCGCGAGTTTTCCCGGGTGAGCCAGGAACGCCGACTTTTTGGCTCCAATCGGGACGCACAGTCGCGCAGTTGAAAAGCAAGCGGTTGGATATGAAGCCAGTGGATTGGGCACCTAGATCGCGAATGATCGCCGACACGGAGTAAGAACCGGGCTCGCGAAGATTGTAGATTTGCGAGATGTCGATGGTTTTGGCTACGGTCTGTCCTGCACCAATTTTGACAGCGCCGAAGTTGGCCTTGCCGAGTCCTGAGGCGACCTCGCCGTTGCCGCGTTTAACGACCATGTCGAGCCATGAAGTTCGCCCTTGGTTCGCGAGGACGATGTCATTTCCTGTATTGTTGGTGATGGTGACACTGACCAAGACATTTTCCCCCGCAAGAATTTGTGCGGAGTTCATGCGGATGTTGACGCCGATTTGCGCATGGCCCACAGCAGTGCAAATCAAGGCGGCGAGGGAGAGGATGAGCTGTTTCACAGTGCGATTCATTACCGCCATGCTAGGGGAAAAGCTTAGCTGGTCAAGTGGCCATTTAGGAAAAATCACCCTTTACCAGAATGGGGCTTCGTATTTTGAGTTAAAAATGAGCGCAGGATTGAATTAATCATAACGGGCTTTCAAAGAGTTGCATGACGATGCTGTGAGTAGCGCAAAAATTCGCAGTTGAGAAAATGGGGCAAGAATCACGCAAATTTCATGGTTTTATGAATTCAGATTGCGTTGCGTTTTTTGCTGAGCTTTGGACAATCATGACTCGATGGACTTGATCAAAATTCAGGCGCTTTGTGAAAAAAGCGCCTGAATCGTGTTGAGCTGTGCTAAATTTTACGGGGCTTTATCAGATTTTTTTCCCTTCAAAATATCCTTCAATTTCTTCAAGTGTTTTTCCTTTCGTTTCGGGCAAGAAGAAAGCTGCAGCAATGAAGTAAATGACGGTAAATGCAGCCCACGCAAAAAACATCGTCGAGTAGCCATAGTTTCCTACGAGGGGCAGGAATAGCCAAGCGATTGATGTCGATACGCCTTGGTTAATCAGCAGAGCAATGCTCATACCGTTCGAACGGATTCTGTTAGGCATTAGCTCAGATAGTGCCAGCCATACACAAACTCCAGGACCTGCCGCGTAGGCTGCTATGAACAGCATGAAACATGCTGCTACGAGCCAGCCTGTGGTGCTGTTAGGGCGTGGTCCAATTTCCGCACGTTTGATGATCAGTGGTTCCTTATTTTTACTGTCTTTCGCGGCGGCGATTTTTAATACTGGCTCATTGATTTTGCCATTGTTCAGTTTTACAGGCAGTGAATTGACCAATTCTGTTCCGCCCTCTTCACCCCGTTGGTAGGTGACTACGAGTTGTTGTTCTTGACTACTGATTTCACCGGCGAGCGAATCCATGAGCGCTTTATCGCTCAGATCGATTACCAGAGTGGCATCGGTAGAAGAAACCATGGTTTGGACTTTATCGGTGATGTTTTTCCGATTGTTTTCGATACCAAGGAATAACAGTGCAGCTCCAACCAACCCGGCAATGATGCCTGCGGTGCCCATCTTGAGAAGGAATTTCCGCCCAGCTTTGTCTACTAAGACCACGGCTACGATGGTCATGATGCAGTTGACAATTTTGAGCACAGTGTCTCCGTAGTTGCCCATGACTCCAGAGAGCCCACCTTGTTGGAAAATTTTCACAGAGTAAGCCAACACGGAATTGATTCCTGTGGCTTGGTTGCAGGCTAGGATCACGACTGCGAGCACGAACGGGTAGATGTATTTGCGCTGAAAAATGCTACCTTTTGAAAAGCCAGCATCTACGCTAGCTTTTGCATTGCTCGCTGATTCCGACATGTCTCGGATCGCTTGATCAGCACCGTCTACGCCACTTGATTTCAGCAGCGCCGCACGTGCTTCCTCTCGGCGGCCTTTGAGGAACAACCAGCGTGGGGATTCGGTCACGAAAAAACACCCGACTAAGAAAAAGATTCCCGGAATCACTGATACCCAGAAGATCATGCGCCATGCAGAATTTTGAGCATCGAATAGTTGCTGGCCAGTTCCTCCCGCGAGTTCTAAGGATTCGACTTTGCTACCAAAATAGAGCGCGATGAGTGCGGCGAAAACCAGGCCAACAGTAAGTAAGAACTGAAACAAGCCGGTGCCCTTGCCTCGGCTGTTGGCGCCGAGGCATTCGGCGAGGTAGAGAGGCACGACTACTCCGATCAATCCTCCAGAAATACCCTGTAGCAATCGACCTGCGATGAGAGCTACAAAAGAATTTGATAAACAAATAATCGGCACACTCAGAATGAACAATAGTGCACTGGCGATGAGTATCGGTTTCCTTCCAAAAATATCAGCGAGTGCGCCGGCAAAGAGCGACGATAGCACTGAACCTAACAAAACTGCTGCAACGACTGTGCCGATCTGTTGTGGAGAAAATCCCGTGGTAGCCTCTAAGTAAGGCAATGCTCCTGCGATAATGCCAACGTCGATGCCGTAGAGCAAGCCGCCTAGACCAGCGACGAAGAGCAAGAAACGATTGTAGCGTGCTACGCTACCTGCTGAGTTTGATACTGTATTCATTGATTCGTATTTGAAGTTTTGCAAAAATTATACGACCGACTTTTTTTGACAACAAAAAAAGCATTTTAAAATACTAATAATCAATACAGACTAGATCACACTGGGAAATATCCTAGCGTTGTCGCATATTCTTAAACCAATCGAGCGAACGCAAAAACTCCCCGCATTTTTCATTTGTTCGGTCCAACCACGGCTGTTTGTTGAAAAATCCATGCACTTGATCGTCATAAAGCAAGGTGTCACAGCGCACGCCGAGCTTTTTCATCTCATCGCGAAATCGCTCCGCGGTTTTTACGGCAATGAGTGGATCTTTTGTGCCGAGCATGACAAGGGTGGGTGGATCATCTTGAGAAATCTGATGGGCAGGGGAAAAATCGCGAAATTTTTGACCAACGCGTTGATGTCCATATTCCCCTGGACCATTGTCATAGACAGGATTCCATAAAATCAAAGCCTCGGGGCGTGGGGAAATACTGAGGTCATCATTGGCGGCATCGTGGCCGCGTGCCATACCTGCAAATGCCGCGATATGGCCACCTGCGGAACCGCCACCGGCGGCGAGACGTTTGACATCGATGCCAAGCGTTTCTGCTTGTTTTTTGACCCAGCGCATCGCTGAGTTCGCATCCTCGATGCAAACGGCGGGTGTGGCCTTGGCTCCTTTGATCAATCGGTATTGTGGCAGGATCGCCACCATGCCTAACGAGGAAAAATAACGCGCTTGAGGAATCAGCACAGCTGGTGTGCCGCTGACCCAGCCGCCACCGTGAAATAATACGATGGCAGGGCGGCGATCAGTCGCTTTCCAGCCCTTGGGTTTGATGATGAATGCCAGCAATTCTCTATCGCCGACTTTTTTATACACCACATGTTCTAGTTCTTTGAGTTGCTCCGAATTGCGATTAGCCGATGTGTCGGCCTCAGCGGTTACACAGAATGTGATTGCCGTCAGGAAAAGGCTAAGCCGCGGGAAAAGGGAGAATCGATTCATAGATGGGTGTTTTTCTGACATGATTTTGATGTTTAGGGGTAGGAGATAGGATTTGAGACGGAAGCGAAAGCACAAATTGCGTTCGTTTTTGTCTATTTATTGATAGCGAGGCTAGAGAGAAGGCCTGTGTTTTGTCGGGGTGTCGTTATGCCGTGCATGTGTCTTGTCAGTTGGTCGGATCTGTGATATATCTATCGCATGTCGCGCGAGAATATTTTTGCCAAAGTCCAGCAAGCACTTACCGCTGTGCCGCAGAAGGCCGAGTATCCAGCCTATGAGTTAGAGCAATTGCATTCACTTCCCAAGTTGGAAGGGTCGGATCTCTGGGAAATTTTTGCGCGGAATTTTCGCGGAGTGAATGGCAAGCCGATGCGCAGTCTCGCCGAGCTGATAGAGTTTTTGCAAAAATCCGGCCACACCTGCGGGTATTGCGATCCAGCTCTGATGTCAACCGTTGGCGAGGCCTTACGGAGTGCGGGATTGACTGTGGAGGATGTCTATGATCGCACTCAATACGATCGCTACCAATTCGGTGTCACACGTGCGAGCGGATTGATCGCGGAATCGGGCTCAGTGATTCTCGATGATTTTCTTACCTCTGATCGCCTCGCTGCACTTTCGCCTTGGGTTCATGTGGCCGTTGCCGAATCTGCTACCATTCATCGCACCATCACCGATGCGATTGAAAAACTCGGCACCGCACCGAACACCACATGGTGCACCGGTCCCTCCAAAACAGCGGACGTCGAAGGCATACTCATTGAAGGTGTGCATGGCCCTGGTGAACAGATTGCTTTGTGTTTGGGATAGGTTGGGTAGATGAAACGCTAAGGTCGATAAGGTCGCAGAGGTGGGAAGTTCATCAGCTACGCTTTGGGGAAATTCATATCACCTTGCTTCGCGATTTAGCGTCTTGGAGAACTTGGCGTTTAGTCTAACTTGTTTGTTAGGCAGAAATCGTTACAATATCAACATACAATCGCCGTAGCTGTAGAAGCGATATTTTTCTTCCACTGCTTGGCGGTAGGCTTCGAGCATGAGATCGCGACCAGCAAAGGCGCTTACTAGCATAAGTAGAGTGCTTTGGGGTAGGTGGAAATTGGTGAGTAGTGCGCCAATGACGCGAAGTTGGTAGGGCGGATAGAGAAAGATGTTCGTGCTGCCGCTCTGGGTTTCTATAGGAATGAGCAGGCCATCGGCTGCGCTTTGGGCGAGGTGCTCTAACACGCGGGTGACTGTAGTTCCAATCGCGATCACTCGGCTCGCTTCATTGATGGCTCGGGCGGCATCGGCACTAATCGCGTAATTTTCGGAATGTATCTCGTGGTCCTCAGGGCGCTCGGCTTTGACCGGGCGAAAGGTGCCGACCCCAACGTGGAGGGTGAGAAAGGTGTGTGGGAGCGATTGCAGAATTTCTGGAGTAAAATGCAGGCCTGCGGTAGGCGCGGCGATGGCTCCTTCCTCGCGTGCATAGACCGTTTGGTAGCGTTCGCGATCGCTGAGTTCATCCTCGCGGTTCATGTAGTGCGGCAGGGCGAGGTGGCCGTGAATATTGAGGTCGATTTCGCGGTCCCATTCGATCAAGCGGTCGCCGTTTTCATAGACCTCGATGACGGAACCGATAGCGTCGGCCACTTGTACTGTTGCACCTACGCGCATTTTTTTACCGGGTTTGACGAGGCAGCGCCAGAGGGTGGGCGAGGGTCGATCAAGGCAGAGGATTTCACTTTTTCCATCAGTGGAAAAAAGTCGCGCGGGGATAACCTTGGTGTCGTTTAACACGAGTTGATCGCCAGCATGGATGTAGCTGGGAAAGTCGCGAAACATCTTGTGCTCGATGAGTCCGCTGTCGCGATGAATGACCATCATGCGCGAGGCGGCGCGGTCGTCGAGCGGGCGTGAGGCGATGAGTTCCTCGGGCAAGTGGTAGTCGAAATCTTTGGTCGTAAGGCTCACGCAGGAGATTGAGTAGGGAATCGGCGTGGCTTGGCAATGGAATTCTAATCGATTCAGGGATTTTTTTCTCATCACTTCATTCGGGTATTGCCGAGTAGAAAAAATTGTCCTAAAGAATAGCACATGAATCAGCCCAACGTTCGCTCGATGTATTTGCGCATTTCCCTGATGATGTTCCTGCAGTTTTTTGTTTGGGGCTCATGGTTTGTGACTTTGTTTTTAATTTTGGGTAAACATGGTCTGGCTTCGATCATTGGTGATTCGTATGGCACGGCACCGATTGCGGCGATTGTGGCACCGTTGTTTCTGGGCTTGGTGGCAGATCGGTTTTTTTCCTCGGAGCGAGTGATGGCGGTGTTGTTTTTATTAGGTGGCGCGTTGATGTTGGCGGTGCCTAGCGCAATTGAGCAGGGAAATGGTCAATTGGTGTGGATGCTTTTCACGGGACACATGCTGTGCTTTATGCCGACTTTGGGATTAGGCAATACGATCGCTTTCACACATCTGCCGCGTGAGGTTTTCCCAAAAACTCGGGTCTGGGGCACGATCGGTTGGATTGCGGCGGGCTGGGTCGCCGGGGCCTTGGCTTGGTCGGATAGCCTGAATCTTTTTGTCATGGCGGGCGTGACCTCGGTGCTGCTCGGGCTGTTTTGTTTTGCACTGCCAAATACTCCGCCGCCGCTGTGTGGTAAGGCTTTGGACCTTCGCTCGTTGTTCATGGTGGATGCGTTTCGCTTGCTGGCTCGCCCGATGTTTTTCGTGTTTATGTTATGCTCGACGCTGGTCTGCATTCCGTTGGCATACTATTATTCGAACACCTCAGGATTCCTCGCAAACATGGGTTTTGAGCAAGCAGCTTCGGCGATGTCGATCGGCCAAATTTCGGAAATTTTCTTCATGCTGCTGGTGCCGTTTTTTTTCCGTAAGCTCGGAGTGAAATGGATGATCTTGGTCGGCATGCTCGCCTGGGTGCTGCGCTATGTGCTCTTTGCCTACGGAGCCACGGAGCAAGCAGTGTGGATGTTGTTTGCAGGCATTGCGTTGCATGGCATTTGCTATGACTTTTTCTTCGTCACGGGCTTCATGTATGCGGACCGCGTAGCGCCGCCTGCTCTGCGCGGACAAACCCAGAGCATGCTGGTGTTTTTCACGCAGGGCATCGGGATGTTCGTGGGCTTCAAGGTTGCGGCTGCGAAATTTGCTCCTGTCGCGGATTCCTCTTCAGCACTCGGTAGTGCAATCACGGCAGCAAAAGCCGAGGAAAAACTCACTTTCTTCCGACAAATGGGCCGGATGTTTTCGGTCAATATGCCCGATGGTGTCGATGCAGGATTGATCTCTCAGAGCGCACAGTTGTGGAAGCAATACTGGCTCTTTCCCGCAGGCATGGCCGCAGTGATTGCGGTGATTTTCTTCGTGGCCTTCTGGGACAAGAGTGCTGAGAAAGATTCGTGAGGTCATGATCAGATTTTGCTTCTCCAGCATGTGTTCGATCGCAATGGTTTCTGGATGGTAAATTGACGAAGCGCATAAGCTGTGAGAAGCCTAGAACAAGCATGTAGTGAATTCCTTTCTCACTGTCGCAGTGTTCTATTCTTTTTTTGAACAGAATATCGGAATGAGGTGAAGTTTGTTTCGGCATTCAACCGAATCGATGTTATACTATTCTCATATCTCTGACTGAAGAGTTTTTTTCCCGCTAATTTCTTATGAAATCGATACAAGTATTTGACCCCGCGATGTGCTGTTCTACAGGCATTTGTGGCACCGACATCAACCCTGATCTGATCAATTTTGCCGCGATGCTGGTGCAGATGGGAAATCGGGGTATCAAGGTGGAACGTTACAACCTCAGCCAACAGCCGATGGCTTTTGCCAAAAGTCAGGCGGTGAAAACACTGCTCCAGCAAGAAGGCGTCGAGGCCTTACCAGCGATGTTTTGGGATGGTGCTTTGATCCTAAAGGGACGCTATCCCACCCAAGAAGAACGCCGCGAATGGGTGCGCGCTGCTGCTGGTAAAGACGCCAGCAGCCAGGAGGTGTCGTCATGAATCTGCCGATCTATCAACCAAGCAGAGACTCGACACGTTATCTTTTTTTCACCGGCAAAGGTGGTGTCGGAAAAACGTCGATATCTTGCGCTACGGCTCTGCGCTTGGCGAAAGCGGGAAAACGCGTGTTGTTGGTTAGCACTGATCCGGCATCGAACTTGGACGAGGTGTTAGAGGTTCGATGTAGCAATCAGCCTTCGGCTGTGCCTGGTGTGATGGGACTAGACGCGATGAACATCGATCCCGCAGCGGCCGCTGCCGCGTATCGAGAAAAACTCATTGAACCCTTGCGCGGGGTATTGCCGGATTCTGCATTGCGTAGCATGGAAGAACAGCTTTCTGGATCGTGCACGGTGGAAATCGCGGCGTTCGATGAATTTTCCGGCCTGATCGGTGATCCTCATGCTGCGGCTGCGTATGATCATGTGGTGTTCGATACCGCACCCACCGGCCATACCTTGCGCTTGATGAGTTTGGCAAAAGCGTGGGACTCATTTCTCGATGACAATACCAGTGGCACATCTTGCCTAGGACCATTGGCAGGATTGGAAAAACAACGCGCGCTCTATGAAGCGACCGTTGCCACGCTGTGCGATGCCACACGCACGACCTTGGTTTTGGTCAGTCGTCCGCAATTCTCTGCTTTGCGCGAGGCAGAGCGTAGCTCGCATGAGCTGCGCACGTTGGGAGTAACGAATCAACAACTCGTCATCAACGGCGTCTTCCATACCGAACTCACCGAGGATCGTATCGCACAAACCATGGAACAACGCGGGCAAGCTGCGATGAAAAAAGCGCAGGCATTTATACAAAGCATGCCGACTTTTTTTTTGCCACTGCGGTCGATCAATATTCTCGGCATCGCCGGGCTGCGTGTTTTGTTAGAGGGTGAAACTGCGTTAGGGGAAATAGCCCAGTCCGATGTTGAGTGGTCGATGCCCGACATGCCCTCACTTGGCACATTGCTCGAAGGTATTGAGAAAAATGGCAAAGGCGTAATCATGACCATGGGCAAAGGAGGCGTTGGGAAAACCACCGTCGCCGCCGCCATTGCGGTGTGGCTTTCGCAACGCGGTCATGCCGTGCATCTCAGCACTACCGATCCCGCCGCGCACATTGCACAAACGCTCGATGGTGAATTGCCTGGGCTCAGCATCAGCAAGATCGATCCCGCCGCAGAAACCGCAGCCTATCAACAAGAAGTGATCGCGCAACAAGGACCGCAGATGGATGAGGAAGCCCGCGATTTGTTAGAAGAAGATCTTCGCTCTCCCTGCACCGAAGAAATTGCCGTATTCCGCGCCTTTGCCCGCGAGGTCGGAAAAGGCAGTGATCGATTTGCGGTGCTCGACACCGCGCCCACGGGCCACACCTTGCTTTTGTTAGATGCGAGCGAATCTTATCAACGCGAACTGGAACGCCAAAGCGGTAGCTCACAACCCGAGGAGGTGTTGCATTTGTTAGAACGATTGCGCGATCCAGAATATACCCATGTTTTTCTGGTAGCCTTACCCGAGGCCACACCTGTGCACGAGGCTGCTGCGCTGCAAGAAGACCTAAGACGCGCAGGAATCGAGCCCTACGCTTGGGTGATCAACCAAAGTCTCGCGAACAGCGGCACACACGATCCCTTGTTGCATCAACGCGAGCAAACTGAGCATCGCTATATCGACGAAGTGGTCAATACCCACGTCAAACGTTGTACTCTGCTTCATTGGCAAATCGAAGAACCCTTGGGTGTGACTGCTCTGGCGCAGTTATCGCAACAATGAGGAGAAGGGATTTTCAATCCCTTTGTTTCAGCCCCAGCACACTGCTCCAGAACGATGAAAAAAGGGATTGCAAATCCCTTCTCCATGTGCACCCTCCATGTGACAAATCCGTCACATTTTCATCCAATTCCGCATTGACCGGCGATTTTCTCCGCTTTTACTATCCTACATATGGCAATCAAAATCGCAATCAATGGCTTTGGCCGCATTGGCCGTTTGGCGGCTCGGGCTTTGTGGGGGCACCCAGAAGTGGAGCTCGTACACGTTAACGAAATCGGCGGCGATGCGACCTGTGCGGCACATTTGCTCTACTTCGATAGCGTGCATGGCCGCTGGGATCGCGAATGCTCGGGCGAAGGCGCGCAGATGGTAGTTGATGGCAAAAAAATCTCGTATTCCTCCTGCAAAAATCCCGCCGATGTGCCGTGGGCTGATCTGGGCGTGGACCTCGTCATGGACGCTACGGGCAAACATCGCACGCCCGAGACCTTGGCACCGTATTTCGCTGCGGGGGTGAAAAAAGTCGTGGTCGCCGCTCCAGTCAAAACCGATGCCGTGAACATCGTGATGGGCGTCAACGAGCACGAATACGATCCGCAAAAGCATCGCGTAGTCACAGCGGCATCGTGCACAACCAATTGTCTCGCTCCGATTGTCAAAGTGATTCACGAAAATCTTGGCATTAAGCATGGGATGATCACTACGATCCATGACATGACCAATACACAAAGCATTCTTGATACACCGCACAAAGACCTACGTCGTGCACGGGCTTCGAGCATGTCGTTGATTCCCACATCCACTGGCTCGGCCACGGCGATTGGGATGATCTTTCCTGAGCTGTTAGGTCGACTGGATGGCGTCGCGGTGCGTGTTCCATTGCTTAATGCTTCTCTCACTGATTGCACTTTCGAACTCTCACGTCCCACCACCGTCGCCGAGGTCAATGGCTTTCTGAAAGCGGCGGCTGATGGCCCGCTTCGGGGCATTCTCGGCTACGAAGAACGACCTTTGGTATCAGTCGATTATGTCAATGATCCGCGCAGTTCGATCATCGATGCTCTCTCCACGATGGTCACGCAAGGCACGCAGGTGAAAATTTTATCGTGGTATGATAACGAGTGGGGTTATGCCAATCGTTATGCAGAATTGACGCGCAAAGTAGCGGCGATGATTTAGTAGACATAAGAGTTTATACTATGGATGTAGTAGCAGAAAAGAAAAAAAATGGCCGACGCAATTATGCGATTGTGACGATGGCATACTGGGCTGACACCCTGGCCGATGGAGCAACGCGTACGCTGGTGCTATTTTACTTTTCGCAGCTCGGCTACAGCGCCTTGCAGGTGGCATCGTTGTTTTTGTTCTACGAACTCTTCGGCGTGATCACCAATTTTTGCGGCGGTTGGTTGGCTTCGCGCTTCGGTCTGAAAAGCACCTTGTTTCTTGGCCTAGGAACCCAGATTTTAGCCTTAGCGATGCTGGCCTTGATGCCACAAAGTTTACTGACGGTGACTTACGTGATGGTCTGCCAGGCCTTAAGTGGGATCGCAAAAGATCTCACGAAAATGAGCAGCAAAAGCGCGGTGAAATTGGTCGCTGGCGATGGCGAAGGTCAACTCTATCGTTGGGTCGCGTGGCTCACTGGTAGCAAAAATGCGCTCAAGGGTGTGGGATTTTTTCTTGGCTCCTTGTTGCTCACATTGATGAGTTTTCCGCAGGCTGTGGCGGTCTTGATGGGGATCGTCGGCGTGGCCATGGTGTTGGCTGCTGTGCTGATGCGCGGTGATTTGGGCAAAGCCAACAAGAAGGCGAAGTTCTCGCAGATGCTTTCGCGTGATCGACGCATCAATCTGCTTTCCATCGCGCGCTTCTTTTTGTTCGGCGCGCGCGATGTCTGGTTCGTGGTTGCGCTGCCCGTATTTCTCTCTACCGTTCTCGGCTGGAAATTTTGGCAAACGGGAGGCTTCATGGCCTTGTGGGTGATCGGCTATGGCGCTGTGCAAGCGGCAGCGCCGATGATTTTGAAGAAAAAACACGGAGGCAATCCCGATGGCAAAACCGCCACTTGGCTCGCCTTTGGCTTAGCACTGATTCCTCTCACGATTACCGTTCTGTTAGTTAATGGCGTCCAGCCGACGCTGGCCGTCGTTGGTGGTCTATTGGTGTTTGGTGCTTTTTTTGCACTCAACTCCGCGGTGCATTCCTATCTTATCCTCGCCTACGCTGACCACGACAAAGTAGCGATGAACGTTGGTATTTACTACATGGCCAATGCATGTGGTCGTCTCATTGGCACCATTCTCTCGGGTTGGCTCTATCAGATTGGCATTTCTTCGGGAACTACGGGTGGCCTGATCTGGTGCTTGGTGGCATCGAGCATTTTCCTTGTCGCCACTGGTCTTTTATCATTGGGCTTAGGACGCGAAAGAGCATGACTTTTTGTGTTAGATGAGAATTTTCCTGCGGATGAGCACTGCGGCGATCAAGCAACCCACGAGATTGGCGACGAGATCAAAGCCTGTGTTCACATAGCCGCCGACGTTGGTGTTGGGGATGGTGAGCACGGCGATGAACTCGATCACTTCATTCAGCGCGCCAAAGCCCATGCCGCCAGCGGCACAGAGCACGAGTTTTCCGATGCTGGGATCACACGTGTTCTGGGTGCCGATGTGATGGCGCAGTCCTTGCCAGCAGAGCCAGGTTGTGACGCCAAAGCCATAGGCATGAATCACCTGATCATATTTTAAGTAATGCGGAATCAACCACCAACTGTAGAGTACTCGTTGCTCGCCATTGATCGGCCAAGATTCAGGAACATGCACCAGTCCTCCCATCATGTGCAGCAATCCCCACAGCGAGAGTGCCCACAGTTGGACCGAGGAGAGCGGCATGCGGCGGTGAATCATCATCACCGCGCCGATCAGCATGAGCATCGTGACGATATAAAACAAAAACTCCTTGTTGCGAAGGATGCTGACCGCGATGATCGAGATCAACAAATACAGCCCATTAAAAATTGCTAACCTGAGCAAAGGGGGAGACTTTGTTTGTTCCATGGCGCAACATTAGCGCAAGGACTGCGCAGAGCAAGCCACAAGTCTGTCGCACATTGTCGAGAAAAGATCGTTTTTTGTGCGTTGCGCTTTTGGTATTTGATCATCAGACTGGCAATTCTCACGCAAGATGCTGCATTCACATGGCGTATTGGTAGGATCATGAACAAGGATCGTCGGAACCTATTAAAGTTGTTAGCGGCGGGAACGTTGCCGTTGGCTAACGCTGTGGCGGGAGACAAGCAGGCAGGTGGTAAAGTAAGGATCGCGCTGATCGCGGATGTTCACCAAGACCTCGTGCACGATGGTCCTCAGCGGCTTAAAGAATTTCTCACAAAAGCGGCCGAGTGGAAAGCGGATGCGGTTTTAGAGCTTGGCGATTTCTGCACGCCTAAGCCCGCGAATCGAGCATTCGCCGATGCTTTTGAAGCGTTTCAGGGAAAACATTTTCACGTGATTGGGAATCACGAGATGGATGGTGGGTTTAATCGTGATCAGGTGGTGGCCTTCCACAGGATGCCCGGAAGATATTACAGTGCGGATTTGAACGGGATCCATCTGGTGGTGCTTGATGCCAATGATGTTCCGCTTGGTCACAAAGGAGGATATCCAAGTCACATTTCCGACGATCAGATTGACTGGCTGGCGAAAGATCTAGCAGCTACCACATTACCGGTTTTTGTCTTTTCTCACCAAAGTCTGGAGCGTCCCGAGTGCATTCGCTCTCAGGATAAAGTGAGGGCTGTGTTGGAGAAAGCAAAACGGCCTGATGGATCGAATCAAGTGGTGGCTTGTTTGAATGGGCATTGGCACATCGATCATGCGCGCGTGATTAACGGAATTTCTTACTTTCATGTGAACTCGGCATCCTACTATTGGATCGGAGAGCGTTTTTCTCACATTCGCTATAGCAAGGAGATTGATGCCTTGAACCCTTATATGGCATTCATCGCTCCGTATCGAAAGCCGATTTTCAGCTTGCTCGAAGTGGATTTAGACAAAGGAGAATTTACACTTTCTGCCTGTGAGTCGGAATGGTGCGGCCCTTCACCGCAAGATCTCGGTGTTGACTTCAAGGAACTCGATTCGGCATGGGTAGCAGCCAAGTGTTCTGCTAGAAGTGGAAAGCTACGATTAGGTAAATGGTAAGAGCAATTATAGCGAAGAATCAACGGTGGTCGAATAAGGCGGGGCAGATATTGATAATTTACTATTGCCCAATCTAAATCTATTATTTCCCGCAGAAATTATAGAAAGTCTTCTTGTGTCCTTGGTTTTTTGGGGTAGAATGGGGGTGTTATGAGTAAGCGTTGGTTGGCTCCATGGAAGGATTCGCGGGAAAAACCTGTAATTTATCACTGCATCTCGCGGGTAGTGGACCGGAGATTTATCTTTGGCGACATCGAGCGCGAACATTTTCGTATGATCATGCGGATGATGGAGAATTTCTCAGGCTGTCGGATTCTGTCTTATTGTATCATGTCGAATCACATTCATATTTTGTTAGAGGTGCCGCCGATGCCCGATGGCGGGATTACTGATGAGGAAATTCTTAAGCGACTGCGTGCCTTGTATAGTAATGGTGTTGTTGAGCTGGTGGCTAAGGAGCTTGCCGATGCGAGAAGGAAAGCTCGCGCTGATTTGGTCTCGGCAATTCATGGTCGTTACACGTATCGGATGAACAATTTGAGCGAGTTCATGCGGACGCTGATTCAGCGCATGACTCGATGGTACAATCGCAATCACGAACGCACTGGAACGCTTTGGGAGAATCGATTTACGAGCGTAATCGTGGAAAGTGGAATCGCTGCTCGGATTATGGCGGCTTACATTGATTTGAATCCTGTTAGAGCTGGCATGGTCAAAGATCCAGCCGAATATCGCTGGAGTAGCTATGGAGAAGCTGTGGGCGGAGGAAATAAGGGCAATGGAAAGAAGGCGCGCGAGGGCTTGGTGAGAGCTTGCATGAGCCACAAAGGCGTAGGATTTGAAGCGGAAAAATGGAAAGAAGTGGCACGGAATTATCGAGTTTTGTTAGGCCTGGCCTTGGAGCGCAAGGCTGGAAGTTCTGGGGATATGGTCGCGGCTAAGAAGAAAAAACGCTTTGCGGTGACAACAGATAAATCTTTAGGGGGTAAAGAAAAGTCGGACCCAAATGCTGTGCGGCAAGAGGAAAATCACACAGTGTTACCCGAAATGGAAATGTCAGCTATGTTGCAGCATCGAGTGCGTTATTTCACGGCGGGCGCAGTCATTGGCAGCAAGATGTTTGTCAATGAGGCATTTACTCAAGCGCGAGAAAGGTTTGGTGAAAATAGAAGAGATGGCGCTCGCAAGATGCGTGGACATGCAGCCCCTGCTCAAAAGCATCTCTGGAGTGTTAGAGACTTGCGAGTGGGGATTTGAGTCGTGAATCTGTTTTGCATCGAGTCGAACAATTTTTAATGTTACGATCGATGCTCAAGGGCAAGATTTTCGTGATCGATGAAGGCGCGGAGGGATGCATGAATTGCTTCGAGCTTGGGATCGGTGGCGATGA
>Ga0209444_10000484_pt1 | contig 21729 bp, 16 predicted proteins | sample LauGreFaBDMM15DN_2_FD_188215 | JGI IMG/M metagenome (GOLD analysis project Ga0209444, IMG submission 188215) | Freshwater lake microbial communities from Lake Michigan, USA - Fa13.BD.MM15.DN (SPAdes) (version 2) | ecosystem: Environmental > Aquatic > Freshwater > Lake | place: Lake Michigan... | reverse complement strand
CCCTTGCAAGAACAAGAAGGGTCAGGCTCTGGCCAGCACTGGCGCCAAAGCCACGCCAGTGTGCGTACCTAGCTTCACCAAGCCTTCTGGGGTGGTAGCACCCACCACCCTACCGCCGCCATCACCGCCTTCAGGGCCGAGGTCGATCACCCAATCAGCTTCGGCGATGACGTCTAAATCGTGCTCAATGACGATGACGCTGTGACCACCATCGACCAAGCGGTGCAGCACACGGATGAGCTTATCGACATCGGCCATGTGCAAGCCCACAGTGGGCTCGTCCAACACATACAAGGTATGCGGCGTTTTTTGTCCGCGTCGTGCCACCTCGTCTTTCACCTTGGAGAGTTCGGTGACCAACTTGATGCGTTGCGCTTCACCGCCACTGAGTGTGGGCGAGGGTTGTCCCAAGGTGAGGTAACCCAAACCGACATCTTTCAATAACTGCAAGGGGTGACTGATAAGAGGCATGGCTGCAAAGAAGTCAACCGCCTCATCGACCTCCATTTGCAGCACCTCGCCAATGCTTTTGCCACGCCAGCGCACCGACAAAGTTTCGGGGTTGAAACGAGCGCCCTTACACACTTCACACAACACTTTCACATCGGGCAAAAAGCTCATTTCGATGGTGCGCAGGCCTTGGCCTTCGCAGCCTGGGCAGCGGCCTTCACCGGTGTTGAAACTGAAGCGCCCGGGTCCATAGCCACGCGCCTTGGCTTCCAAGGTTTCAGCAAACAGTTTGCGAATGGTGTCCCAAAACCCGATGTAAGTGGCTGGACAACTGCGTGGGGTTTTGCCAATCGGGGTTTGGTCGACTTCCAGCACACGCTCAATGCTTTCATAACCCGCCAAACCCACACAACCTTGCCACACCGGCAACTTGCCCGCATCGTGGGCTTTGCGTCCTGCTTGGGTGGAGCGCAAGCTGACCACCGTCTTAACATTGGCCAGCAAAACATCACGTGCCAAGGTGGATTTGCCCGAACCGCTCACGCCCGTCACCGCCACCAAGCGATTCAAAGGAAACGATGCAGACAGTGTTCCAAGGTTGTGCAAATCTGCGCCCATCACTTGCAAGCTGTCGGTTTTGCTTTTGCTGCGTTGGTCAAGAGCGACGTTGCGCCTTGCTTGCAAAGGATGCTGCATGGCGTGGCGCAAATAGCGGCCGGTTTGTGAGTCACTTGCCGCCATCACATCACTCACCGTGCCTTGGGCCACCAAATGACCGCCGCGTTTACCGGCGCTGGGACCAATATCGATGATGTGATCGGCACGGCGTATGGTGTCTTCATCATGCTCGACCACCACCAGGGTGTTGCCTTTGTCGCTCAAGCTCTTTAAAGCGTCGAGCAAGATATGGTTGTCACGGGCATGCAAGCCAATGGTGGGCTCGTCCAACACATAGCACACACCTTGCAAATTGCTGCCCAGTTGCGCGGCGAGTCGTATGCGCTGGGCCTCGCCACCGCTGAGCGTGGGTGCGCCGCGGTCTAAAGTAAGGTAGCCCAAGCCCACACGTTCTAGAAACGCCAAGCGGCTTTCAATTTCAGGCAAAAGATCGCGGGCAATGTCGGCATCGCGGCCTTGCAAACGCAAACCCTTGACCCACGTAGACATATCGACCACACTGCGCTGTGCCAATTCGGTGATGGCTGCACCACCAAAATACACCGCTCGGGCCGTGGCGTTTAAGCGGGTGCCCGCACAACCCGCGCAGGCTGTGTCGCTGACCTCGTCCAACTCGGGTTCAGCAAAACTTTTTTCGCGCCCCTTGTCTTGTGCATCAGCCACCGAGTCGTCCATGGCTTTGCGTTGCTCGCGTGACAAGGCCAAGCCGGTGCCCACACACTCACCACACCAGCCGTGCTTGCTGTTGTAGGAGAACAAGCGCGGGTCTAGCTCGGCGTATGAGGTATCACACAAGGGACAAGCGCGGCGCGTGGAATAGGCTTGCAAACGGCCAATGCCGGCTGTGGACTCGCCATTCAACATAGCTTCTTTTAATTCACCTATGTCACTGAGCACATGCACCACGCCTTTGCCGTGCTCGAGTGCTGTCAGCAGTGCTTGGCGCAACACATCTTCTTGTGCAGGGTCTACCGAGAAACTGGCGACCGGCAATTCGATGGTGTGCTCTTTGAATCTATCGAGGCGCGGAAAACCTGTGGTGGGCAAAAAGTTGCCATCCACACGCAAATGGGTGTAGCCACGCGGACGGGCCCAATCGGCCAATTCGGTGTAAACGCCTTTGCGGTTCATCACCAAGGGGCTGAGCAAACCGATATGCTGGCCACGGTATTCACGCATCAACAAAGCGGTGAGGCGCTCTGGGGTTTGCGGTTGCACCGCCGCGTTGTCGTGTATGCAATGCTGCGTACCTAGCTTCACGTACAGCAAGCGCAGAAAGTGCCAAATTTCGGTGGTGGTACCTACGGTGGATTTGCGTCCACCACGAGAGAGCCGCTGCTCAATCGCCACCGTGGGCGGTATGCCATACACCGCGTCCACCTCAGGCCTACCCGCGGGTTGCACGATGCTGCGGGCGTAGGCATTGAGGCTTTCTAGATAGCGACGCTGACCTTCGTTGAACAAAATATCAAACGCCAAGGTGGATTTACCCGAACCACTCACGCCTGTCACCACATTGAACTGACCGCGTGGAATATCCACGCTCAGGCTCTTCAAGTTGTGTTCTTTGGCATGAACGATGCGGATGTGGTTGTTGACCTCGGGTCTAGCCACTGCTGCGTACTTGGCAACCGTTTCGTTTACCGTATGGACTTGCCCCATACTTTGCTCATAGTCACGCAAAGCTTGACCGGTGTGCGAAGTGGGGTGTTCGCGCAAGGTTTCAGGCGAGCCCTCAGCCACCAACAAACCACCGCCTTCGCCGCCTTCAGGGCCGAGGTCGATTAACCAATCACTGGAACGAATCACGTCCAAGTTGTGCTCGATAACAATCAGAGAGTGCCCTGCCTCTAAAAGTCTGCGCAAAGCACGCATCAGCTTGGCGATGTCGTCGAAATGCAAGCCCGTGGTGGGTTCGTCAAACAAAAACAAAGTGCCTTTGCGTGCCGTGGCTTGCCTGCTGGACGACGCCGATTTCGCCGCCTCTGCCAAGAAACCCGCCAACTTCAAGCGCTGTGCTTCACCGCCGCTGAGCGTGGGCACGGGTTGACCCAAGCGTACATATTCCAAGCCCACATCCATGATGGGTTGCAAAGCACGTATCACCTCGCGGTCATTGGCAAACAGCTGCGCGGCTTCGCTGACGGTGAGCGCCAGTACATCGGCCACATTCAAAAAACAATTGGGATCTGACCCCGATTTTTTTCTCTCGATCTTGACTTCGAGAATTTCGGGGCGGTAGCGCTGTCCGTTGCAGTCGGGGCAGCGCAAATAGACATCACTCAAGAACTGCATTTCCACATGCTCAAAACCCGAACCACCGCAAGTGGGGCAACGGCCATCGCCGCCATTGAAGCTGAACTTGGAAGCGGTGTAACTGCGTTGGCGTGACATCGCGGTGTTGGCAAAAATCTCGCGTATCGCGTCCCATGCGCCCACATAGCTGACAGGGTTAGACCGTGCGGTTTTGCCAATCGGCGACTGATCCACAAACACCACGTCACTTAAATGATCGGCACCCAGCAAGCGGTCGTGCGCGCCCGCGCCATCGGTAGATTTGCCAAAGTGACGCAGCAAGGCCGGCGCCAAGATATCTTGGATCAAAGTGGATTTGCCGGAACCGCTCACGCCAGTGACGGTAACCAAGCGTTGCAAAGGAAACTCGATGCTCAGGTCTTGCAAATTGTGTTCTCTCGCACCTTCCAAAATCAAACGCGGCGTGGCGTCTGTCACCAAGCGCTTCAAGCCCAAACCCACTTGCTTGCGTGAGCCCAAATAGTCGCCGGTCAAGGTGTCAGCGCTTTTGAGTTGCTGTGGCGTGCCGTCGAAAACAATTTGTCCGCCGCGCTCACCAGGGCCGGGGCCCATGTCGACAATGCGGTCTGCCGCCAACATCACCGCGGGGTCATGCTCAACCACCACCAAGGTGTTGCCCGCATCGCGCAGGCGCAACATGGCTTGGGTGATGCGGTGCATATCGCGGGGATGCAAACCGATGCTGGGCTCATCCAGCACAAACAAGGTGTTCACCAAAGAAGTGCCCAAAGCGGTGGTCAAGTTGATGCGTTGCACTTCGCCGCCACTCAAGGTGCGGCTTTGCCTGTCCAAGCTCAAATAACCCAAGCCCACATCGAAGAGGTATTTCAAGCGGGTACGAATTTCTTCAAACAACAAATGCAACGCCTGTTGCTCGGCTTGTGCATGGGCCGTCAGAGAGTCATCTTGCGCCATGTGCTCGAAAAACATCCGCAGGCGGTCTATGGGCAAGAGCATCAAATCATGCAAACACAAACCTGGCAAAGCACTTAACTGCTCGCGAGTCCATGCGACGCCTTGCGGCAAAAAGCGCTTCGTGTCTGGCATGGCTGCTTGGGCGCTGGCCATGCTGCCCACACGCCACAACAAACTCTCGGTCTGCAAACGTGCCCCGCCACAGTCGCCACACGGCGTGTAACTGCGGTACTTGGAGAGCAAGACGCGTATGTGCATCTTGTACGACTTGGTTTCTAAATATTCAAAGAAGCGTTTGATGCCATACCACTGCTGGTTCCATTTGCCCGTCCAATGGGGTGAGCCTTGGATCACCCAGTGGTGTTGCTCAGGGGTGAGTTTGTTCCATGGTGTGTCACGCGGTATGCCTGCGGTTTCGGCGTGGCGCATCAAATCATCTTGGCATTCTTGCCATGCGGGGGTTTGTATCGTTTTGATGGCGCCTGAGCGCAGGGTGAGTTTGTCGTTGGGAATCACCAAGCCGTAATCGACACCAATGACGCGGCCAAAACCTTTGCACTTGGGGCAAGCGCCTGCTGGCGAGTTGAAAGAAAACATGGATGGCGTGGGGTCCTTGTAGCGCACATCGCTGGCCGGACAATGCAATCCGGTTGAAAAACCAAAGGGCTCACCTTTGGATTCGCTGTCGGCGTCTTCCAACATGCGGTAGGCCGTCATGCGACCACTGCCGCGCTGCAAGGCAACCTCGATAGCCTCCATCACCCGCGAAGGCTCAGCGCTTTGCAGCCTGAACCTGTCGGCGGCCACATCCAACACTTGCGCCGCATCCTTGGCTTTGCCCTCGCGCTGTGTATGCACGCGGCTAAAGCCACTGGCACTGAGCCACGCTTGCAATTCTTCAGCCGAGGTGTTGGCGGGTAACTCCACGGGAAAAGTGATCACCCAGCGCGGGTCGCCTGCGCTCAAGGCTTGGAGTTGCGCAAAAATGGTTTGTGGGTTGTCATAGGTCACCGCTTTGGCGGTTTGCTTGTCGAACAACTGTGCTGCCCTTGCAAACAGCAATTTCAAATGATCGTTGAGCTCGGTCATGGTGCCCACGGTGGAGCGAGAACTGCGCACTGGGTTGGTTTGGTCAATCGCGATGGCAGCCGGCACGCCATCGACCTTGTCGACCGCCGGTCGGTCCATGCGGTCTAGAAATTGACGTGCATAGGCGCTGAAGGTTTCAACATAACGCCGCTGGCCCTCGGCATACAAGGTGTCAAACACCAAGCTTGATTTGCCCGAGCCACTGGGACCGGTGAACACCGTCAACTCACCCGTGTGAATATCAATGTCAATATTTTTGAGGTTGTGCTGGCGGGCGCCTCGGATACGTATCAGGCCTTGTGTCATCCCGCCATTATTCCCCGAGGTAAGCAGCCCTCACCTTGGGGTCGTGCAAAAGGGTTTTAGCCTCCCCTTGCATGCTGATTTCGCCCGACTCCATGACGTAAGCGCGTTGCGCGATTTTGAGAGCGCGACTGGCATTTTGCTCGACCAGCAGCACGGTGACGCCCATGGCAGCCACCTCTTGAATCACTTCAAAAATTTTGTCCACCATGAGGGGCGACAAACCCATAGAGGGTTCATCCAGCAGCAGCAGCTTGGGGCGACTCAACAAAGCACGGCCCATGGCCAACATTTGCTGCTCACCGCCCGACAAGGTGCCGGCCAACTGCGTGCTGCGCTCCTTCAATCGGGGGAATAAGGCAAACACCCGCTCGATGTCTGTGGCGATGCCGTCTTTGTCGTCGCGCAAATAAGCGCCCATTTGCAGGTTTTCGAAAATGCTCATGCGGGTGAACACGCCACGGCCTTCGGGCACCATCACCAAACCTTGTTTGACCAAGTCCCAAGCGCCTTGGCCTTGTATGTCTTTGCCCAAATAATCGATATTGCCCGAACTGGCTGCCAGCGTTCCGGTGATGGCCTTCATGGTGGTGGTTTTGCCCGCACCATTGGAGCCTATGAGGGACACCAACTCGCCTTCACGCACCTCCAAGCTGATGCCTTTGACGGCTTGTATGCCGCCATACGCCACATGGAGCTTGTTGACTTTGAGCAGAACGGTCGCATCACTCATCTCACTGCTCCCCCGTGCCCAAATAGGCTTCAATCACCTTGGGGTCTGACTGCACCTGTGCCGGCGTGCCTTGAGCGATTTGTTTGCCGTAGTCCAAAACAGTGACAGCGTCGCACAAACCCATGACCAGTTTCACATCATGCTCAATCAGCAAAATCGTCCGCCCATCTTTGCGAATACGGTCGATCAACTCACGCAACTGCACTTTTTCTGTGGCATTCATGCCCGCGGCGGGTTCGTCTAAAGCAATCAACTTGGGATCCGTGGCCAAGGCGCGGGCAATCTCCAAGCGGCGCTGGTCGCCATAACTCAAGGTGCGGGCTTTGAATTCGGCCAAATGGGCAATCCCCACATAGTCGAGCAACTCTTTGGCACGCTGTTCAATCTGAAGTTCTTCTTGCAGGAATTTTCGAGTACGAAATATCGCACCCAGCAAACCCGAATGTGTGCGTACATGGCGACCCACCATCACATTTTCCAGCGCAGTCATTTCGGCAAACAAGCGGATGTTTTGAAAGGTGCGGGCAATACCGGCTTGCGCCACCTCATGCACTGCGGTGGGCTTGTAAGACTGTCCCGCCAGCATGAAGCTGCCGCTGTCGGGTGTGTACAAACCCGTGATGACATTGAAGAAGGTGGTTTTGCCAGCGCCGTTGGGACCAATCAAGCCATACACCTGACCAGCCTGAATCGTCATGCCCACCTCACTTAAGGCCTGCAAACCGCCAAAGCGTTTAGAGATGCCTTCTACCTGCAACACCGGCGTGCTCATGTTTTACCTGTGCTGCTGGGCAAAACTTTGCTGTGGTCGGGCGCCGGCCACAAACCCCTTGGGCGCCACAGCATGATGACAATCATGGCCAAGGCAATCAGCAGTTGACGCAAGATGGCGGCATCCAAGCGCCCATCGGTCATGGCTTGCAAAGGCCCCGCCACATAGCGCAACACCTCGGGCAAAGCCGACAACAAGACCGCACCCAAAATCACCCCGGGCAAATGGCCCAAACCACCTAAGACCACCATGGCCACAATCATCACCGACTCCATCAGGCTGAAGGACTCGGGCGACACAAAACCTTGGAACGAGGCAAACATCACGCCCGCCACACCACCGAAAGTAGCACCCATACCAAACGCCATGAGCTTCAGGTTACGGGTATTGATGCCCATGGCCTTGGCGGCAATTTCGTCTTCACGAATCGCCATCCATGCGCGGCCTATGCGCGAGGTTTGTAGCCGATAGCAAATCAACACACTCACCAAAACCAGCGCCAAGAACAGGTAGTAATACTGGGTGACGCTGGGGAGTTCCATAAAGCCCAAATCTATTTTTTGCGACAAGGGGTGACCCATGACCGTCATTGGGTCTATGGCACCCAAACCTTTGGGCCCATTGGTGATGTTGACGGGGTTGTCCAAGTTATTCATGAACACGCGGACGATTTCACCAAAACCCAAAGTAACGATGGCCAAGTAGTCGCCGCGCAGTTTCAAGGTGGGCGCACCCAATAACACCCCAAACAAACCGGCCAATCCCGCGCCTATGGGAATGACTGCCCACAAAGGGGTGTGCAAGCCGTTGGGAAACATGGCGGCAATCCATGGGAAAGTGTCGGTGAGGTGTGGCGAGGCCAGCAGCCCAAAGATATAGGCACCCACGGCGAAGAAAGCCACAAAACCTAAATCGAGCAGACCGGCATAGCCCACCACGATGTTCAAGCCCAGCGCCAGCAATACATACAAGAGCGCCATGTCGGCGATCCGTACCCACGCATTGCCCACCGACTGCAACAGCAAAGGCAGCAACAAAAGGGCAATGGCCCACAACAGATACGAAGCGGGTTTGGCCTTGTTCATGCGCGGTCGGCCACCCGTTCGCCCAGCAATCCTGAGGGTCGCAAAGTCAGCATGATGATGAGCACCACAAACGCAAAAATATCAGCGTAATGGCTGCCCAACACGCCGCCGGTGAGGTCGCCGATATAGCCCGAGGCAATCGACTCAATCAGCCCGAGCAAAATACCGCCCACCACCGCGCCGGCCAAATTGCCGATGCCGCCAAACACCGCCGCAGTGAAGGCTTTGAGACCAGGCAAAAAACCCATGGCGTGTTGTACCGTTCCGTAGTTTGAGGCCCACATCACACCGGCCAAAGCGGCCAAGATCGCACCAATGATGAAAGTGGCAGAGATGATGGTGTCGGGACGCACGCCCATCAAGGTGGCTACACGTGGGTTCTCGGCGGTGGCGCGCATGGCACGTCCCAAGCGAGTGCCATTGACCAACCACATCAAGAGCGCCAGCGAAATCGCCGTAACCCCCAAAATCATGATTTGGGTTGGCGTAATGACCGCACCTCCGATGTCGATGGGGTCAGCCGGTAACAAAGTGGGGAAGGCTTTGTAGTTGGGCTTCCAAATGATCATGGCCAAGGTTTGTAACAAAATAGACATGCCAATCGCTGTGATGAGCGGCGCCAACTTGGGTGCATCGCGCAAGGGACGGTAGGCAATCTTCTCTATCGCGAAGTTAAGCGCTGCAGCCACCGCGCAGGCCGCCAGCAAAGAGACCAGCAACATCAGCCACCCCGGCATGCCTGGCAGATGCTCTTGCAATAAACCAATCACCGTCCAGCTGCTGAGAGCGCCCACCATCAACACCTCGCCATGTGCGAAGTTAATCAGTTTAATGATGCCGTACACCATGGTGTAGCCCAAGGCGACCAATGCGTACATGCTGCCCAAAACCAAGCCATTGATGATTTGCTGGAAAAAGATATCGATGGGGTGCCTCCTAAGGGTGCGGGATTCTAGGCAAAAAAAGCCCTCCGCTAGGGAGGGCTTACCCTGTTATGCGCCTTGAGATTAATCCTCAGCGTAGATGTCCACGTCTTTGGTTTCTTTAATGAACAAAGTACCAATGATGAAGGTGGCGCCCGCAATGATGATGGGGTACCACAAGCCGTTGTACATATTGCCGGTTTGCGCCACGATAGCAAAAGCCGTGGTGGGCAACAAACCACCAAACCAGCCGTTACCTATGTGATAGGGCAAAGACATGGAGGTGTAACGGATGCGGGTGGGGAACATCTCAACCAACATGGCGGCAATAGGACCGTAAACCATGGTCACCAAAATCACCAAATAGGTAAGGATGGCAATGACATAAATGTTGTTCACTTTGGCGGGGTCAGCCTTGGCAGGATAGCCAGCCGCTTTCAAAGCAGCGCTCAAGTTAGCCGAGATAACAGCGTCTTTGCTTTTCTTCTCGTCCGACAGGTTTTTCAAAGCGTCTTCGGCGGACTTCACGGCTTTTGCGTTAACCGGCTCAACCGCTTTCAAATCAGCCAATTTCTTTTCAGCCGCTTCTTTGGCAGCAGCCACATCTTCTGGCGTGACCGTGGTTTTGATTTCCACATCGCCCACCTTGATCAGCGCTGGGGTGCCAGCAGGCGCAATTTCGTTGGAATAGCTGACTGAGCTGGCCGCCAATTTTTGTTTGGCAATGTCACATGAAGAAGTGAATTTGACAGTACCCGTGGGGTTGAACTGGAAAGAACACTCACCAGGGTCAGCAATGACCACCACTTTGTTGGCTTGCTGCGCGGCATGTAAATCGGGGTTGGCCGCTTTGGTGAGTTGCTCGAACACGGGGAAGTAGGTCAGCACCGCCAACAAACAACCCGCCATGATGATGGGCTTGCGACCAACTTTGTCTGACCAAGCACCAAACAAGATGAAGAAGGGTGTTCCGATGATCAAGGATGCTGCCACAAACAAATTGGCTGTGGCGCCATCAACCTTCAAGGACTGGGTTAAGAAGAACAATGCATAGAACTGACCGGTGTACCAAACCACGGCTTGACCCGCGGTCAGGCCAATCAAGGCCAAGATGACGATCTTGAGGTTTTTCCATTGGCCAAAAGACTCGGTCAAAGGCGCTTTGGAGGTCTTGCCTTCAGCCTTCATTTTCAAGAAAGCAGGCGACTCGTTCATGGACAAGCGGATGTACACGGACACGCCCAACAAGGCAATAGACAACAAGAAAGGAATGCGCCATCCCCAATCGGCGAAGGCTTCTTCGCCAATGGCGGTGCGGGTTCCCAAAATCACCAACAAGGACAGAAACAGTCCGAGGGTGGCGGTGGTTTGAATCCATGCGGTGTAAGCGCCACGCTTGCCGTGCGGCGCGTGTTCGGCAACATAGGTGGCGGCACCACCGTACTCACCACCCAAGGCCAAGCCTTGCAACAAGCGTAAAGCAATCAAAATAACCGGAGCGGCCACGCCAATGCTGGCGTAGGTGGGCAAGATGCCCACGATGAAGGTCGACAAACCCATGATGAGAATGGTGACCAAAAAAGTGTATTTGCGGCCAATCATGTCGCCCAAGCGGCCAAAGAAAATCGCACCGAATGGTCTAACGATAAAGCCGGCGGCAAAAGCCAACAAAGCAAAAATAAAGGCAGAGCCCGCATCCAAACCGCTGAAGAACTGCTTGGCAATGATGGCAGCCAATGAGCCGTACAAATAAAAGTCATACCACTCGAACACGGTGCCAAGTGAGGACGCAAAAATAACTTTCTTTTCTTCCGATGACATCGGACGTTCGGCTTCTACGGTGGCCATGGGGTCTCCTAAAGTTTATAAGGCCCAGTGGTTGGACCGTCTCGCATTGTGGTGATGTGTGCTTGCCAGCAACTGACTGCAAGCTGAACAAGTACTGACAAACCTAGTGCAAACCCTGTGCGTAGGTTTCATCATATGAATTAGTCATGTGTTTCTATGCGCTCGCCCAACCTCGCCCACATCCGGTGTTGCTCTTGCGGGCTGGCATAGCCCCAACGTGCAATCTCATCCAAGGTGCGTAAACAACCCGTGCATTCGCCGGTGCTGTCATTCATTGTGCAAATCGACATGCACGGCGACAAAGGGCGCTCGTCAACAGGGGTTTGCTGTACCGACAGCCAACGCTCTCGCAACACATGCCAAGGGGTAGCGGGCAGGTTCATTTCAATCGACCTTCACATCCAGGCGCAACAACGGCGCGCCTTCTGCCACTTGCTCACCCGGGGCAAACAAGAGTTCGGCCACGCTGCCCGCTGCAGGCGCAGACACGGTGTGCTCCATCTTCATGGCTTCCATGACCGCCAAGGCTTGTCCCGCTTCCACCTTGTCGCCGACTTTCACCATGAATGACAAAAGCTTGCCGGGCATAGGGGCTGACAAATTGCCACCTGCTGCCGCGTCTTGCGGGACATGGGCCAAGGGGTTGATGAGTTGCAAGCTGCAACTGCCCGCATCGGCAAACACATGGCGCTGGTCTTTGTAAGTGTAGACATGGGCGCGCAAGCGCTGCGGTCCCCATTGCAGCAAGACTGCGCCGTCTTGGGCTTGCCAATGCAAGGGGTGAGTAGCTTCCCCGACTTGCAAAACCATCGCGCCATGGTTGTGCAGTGTCAGGTGCGCCATACAACGCGTGTCACCCAACGCAAATTCAAACCTGCGTTGGCTGCTGCCTTGAACAGTCCAGCCATCGGTGTGCGACCAAGGGTCTTGCCAGCCCGTTTTGACGGGATCAGCTTGCATCAATTCGTGCGCCACCGCCGCTGCCACGGCCCAGTCCACAGCCAAGGGCTGTTGGTTGAACAACACCTCTTTCTCGCGCTCGATCAAGGCCGTGTCCAACTTCGCTTGTACAAAAGAGGGGCTGCGAAGCACTTGCCTTACAAACGACACATTGTTGGCCACACCCACGATATGCAATTCAGACAATGCTTGGTCTAGAAAAGCCAACGCTTGCTCGCGTGTGTCAGCATGCACTATGAGCTTGGCAATCATGGAGTCGTAATGCGGGCTGATGTCGTCGCCTGCGCGTACACCGCTGTCCCAGCGCACCGCTGCCGTCGTGAAGCTTTGCGACATGGGCGTGCGAAGCACATGCAGATGTCCCGTGGCGGGTAAAAAATCTTTGTCGGGTGTTTCTGCGCAAATACGAGCTTCTATGGCGTGGCCTTGCACCTTCACTTGCGCTTGGGTCAGGGGCAAAGCCTCGCCTGCGGCGATGCGCAACTGCCACTCCACCAAATCCAAACCTGTCACGGCCTCGGTGACGGGGTGCTCTACCTGCAAGCGGGTGTTCATTTCCATGAAAAAGAAATCCATGCCGCGATCGGACTGCTCGACAATGAACTCCACCGTGCCTGCGCCCACATAGTTGACCGCCTTGGCCGCTGCCACCGCTGCGGCGCCCATGCGTTCGCGCAACTCGGGCGACAAGTCAGGGGCAGGCGACTCCTCCAGCACTTTTTGATGCCTGCGCTGCACCGAGCAATCACGCTCGTGCAAATGAATCAGATTGCCGTAGCTATCCCCAAACACCTGAATTTCAATATGCCTAGGCCGCTGCACGTATTTTTCAATCAGCACCGCATCGTTATTGAAACTGCTTTTGGCCTCGCGCTGACATGAAGCCAAGGCCTCGGTGAAATCTTGCGCATGGTTGACGATGCGCATACCCTTGCCGCCACCGCCCGCACTTGCTTTAATGAGCACCGGAAAGCCAATCCGCAGGGCTTGCTGCGCCAACAAAACCGCGTCTTGGTCTGCGCCGTGGTAACCAGGCACCAGCGGCACTCCGGCTTTTTCCATCAATTGCTTGGACTCGGCTTTCAAGCCCATGGCTTTGATGGCAGCCGATGAAGGACCAATAAAAACAAGGCCCGCTTGCTGGCAAGCATCCGCGAAAACCGCGTTCTCGCTTAAAAAACCATAGCCTGGGTGAACAGCTTGAGCACCGGTTTGCAAGGCGGCTTGCAATATGCGCTGCCATTGCAAATAGCTGTCTTGCGGCGCATTGCCACCTATGTGCACCGCCTCATCGCAGGCTTGCACATGGGCCGCATTCGCATCCACGTCCGAGTACACCGCCACACTTCGCACACCCAAACGACGGGCAGTAGCGGCCACGCGACAAGCGATTTCACCGCGGTTGGCAATCAGAATTTTTTTGAACATGGGTTCAATAGCGCTTGGCGACTTCTTCAAGCATTACCTCGGTGGCGCCGCCACCAATGGCCAGCACACGGGCATCGCGCCATAAACGCTCAATCGGCGCTTCTCGCATATAGCCCATGCCGCCCCAAAACTGCTGGCAGCCACCGACCACTTCATTCACCAACTCACCCGTCAAGGCCTTGAGCATGGAAACCTCTTGCACGATGTCGTGGTCTTGCGTAACCGACCATGCGCAGTGGTACATGAACTGGCGAGCAGCACGGGTTTTGGCGTCGAGCATGGCGATACGCTGGCGGATGTTTTGCATGTCCCACAGCGATTTGCCAAAAGCTTGGCGCTGCTTCACATAATCCAAAGTCAGCTCAATGGCACGTTGACAATGCCCTACCGCCATGGCCGCCAAAGCGATGCGCTCGGTTTGCAGGTTTTTCATCAGGGCATAAAAGCCTTTGTCTTGTTCGCCCAGCAAGGCCTCGGGGCCTAAACGCACGTTGTCCAGCACCAGCTCTGCGGTGTCCGAACACAGCCAGCCGGTTTTGTCTAAAGAGCGCCCCACGCTGAAACCGGGTGTGCCTTTTTCCACAATGAACATGGACATTTGGTGCTTGCCCTCGCCGGTTTTGGCGGCGATAAAGTACAGATTGGCATGCACGCCGTTGGTGATGTACAGCTTGGTGCCATTGAGCACCCAGCCGTCACCGTCGCGCTTGGCGGTTGAGCGCATGCCCGACAAATCCGAGCCCGCGCCGGGCTCGGTCATGGCCACCGCGCTGATGGTGTCGCCCGCAATGAGGCTGGGCAGGTATTTGGCTTTTTGCGCTGCAGTGCCGGCGTGATGCAAATGCGGACTGGCCATGTCGGTGTGCACCAGCACGCTGACAATGAAGCCTGCAAAGGTGGACTGCGACAGGCTTTCTGCAAACACCAAATTGGTCAGGGCGTCGGCCTCAGCGCCACCGTACTCGCTCTCATACATCAAACCAAAAAATCCGGCTTGGCCCATTTTTTGCAACACATCACGTGGCACCTTGCCGGCTTTTTCCCATTCCAAACCAAAAGGCTCGACTTCGCGATCGAGAAAGCGCTGCATTTGGTCGCGCAAGGTTTGGTGTTCGGGCAGGTGGTAGATGTGGTTCATGGTTGGCGCTTTGCTGTTGTTGTAACTTAGATGAGAAATAGCTTGGCTGACCGTCAATGCGGCCAAGTCTCCAAGCCGCCGAGGATGTGAAGCGACTCAAAGTCGGCGTCGCGATGCAGCAGCACATGGCCGTGGCTCATGCAAAAACTGGCCAGCAAGACATCGATGGGGCTGTTCACGGTGCGTCCCTTGGCGCGCAGTTGACGAAAGCGAGAGGCGGCTTGTAGCGCATGCTCTGCCCCTCCAATTTCTACTTGGGGCAATGCGCTCAGCAGTGTTTGTGCCTCGTGCATAGCGCTGTTTTCGCGAAACCCTCGCATGACTTCGAACAACACCAAATCAGCCATACCAACCTCCACGCTGGCGTCGCCTAGGCACTGCGCCAATGTGGTGGCAGCAGCGCTGGGCTGTCCACGAAAAAAGTCTATCCAGACACTGGTGTCCACCAAGATCATTTGGCTTTGCCACGCTTCCCAGCGCGCGCCCAGCCTGCGTCCGAATCGTCCCATTGCAGTTGACCGCGCAAGGCTAGCAAGCCGTCATAGACTTTTCGGCGACTCACCAACCGCAAGCCCTCTTCCACCGCTTCGCGCTTGGTTTTGAAGCCACCTGCGGCCATCGCAGCAGCCATCAAGTCGTCGTTGATATCGATATTGGTTCGCATGACCCGCCCCTCAATGTGTATTAAAAACTTGAATCATACACACTACATGCGAAACACACCAAAGCGTGTCTCGGGGATGGGCGCATTGAGCGCGGCAGACAGACCCAGAGCCAACACCCGTCGGGTGTCAGCGGGGTCTATCACGCCGTCGTCCCATAAGCGAGCGCTGGCGTAATAAGGGTGGGATTGGTGGGCGAATTGATCCAGCAAAGGCTGCTTGAAAGCAGCTTCTTCCTCGGTGCTCCATGTACCGCCCTTGGCCTCGATGCCGTCGCGGCGCACCGTGGCCAAAACGCTGGCGGCCTGCTCGCCGCCCATGACGCAAATACGGGCGTTGGGCCACATCCATAAAAACCGTGGGTTAAAAGCGCGCCCGCACATACCGTAATTGCCTGCGCCGTAACTGCCGCCAATGATGAAGGTGAATTTAGGCACCTGCGCGGTAGCCACCGCGGTGACCATCTTGGCGCCGTGGCGGGCAATGCCCTCGTTTTCATATTTGCGCCCCACCATAAAACCGGTGATGTTTTGTAAAAACACCAAAGGAATTTTCCGCTGACAGCACAGCTCGATGAAATGCGCGCCTTTTTGCGCCGACTCGGAAAACAGCACGCCGTTGTTGGCGATGATGCCCACGGGCATGCCCTCTACATGCGCAAAACCACAGACCAAAGTCGCACCAAAACGCGGCTTGAACTCATGCAACTCTGAGCCATCAACCATTCGGGCAATGATTTCACGCACGTCATAGGGCTTTTTGGTGTCGGTGGGTATCACACCATGCAACTCTTGCACGTCATACAAAGGCGCACGGGCTTCTTGCACCGCCAGTTGAATATGTTTTTTGCGGTTCAAGCGTGACACAGCTTCGCGGGCCAAGGCAATCGCATGCGCGTCGTTATCGGCCAAATGATCGGCCACGCCCGACAAGCGGGTGTGCACATCGCCGCCGCCCAAGTCTTCGGCGGAAACGATTTCGCCAATCGCCGCTTTCACCAAGGGTGGACCACCTAAAAAGATAGTGCCTTGGTTTTTCACAATGATGGTCTCGTCACTCATGGCTGGTACATAAGCGCCACCGGCGGTGCAACTGCCCATGACCACCGCTATTTGCGCAATGCCTTGCGCACTCATATTGGCTTGGTTGAAAAAGATGCGGCCAAAGTGCTCTTTGTCGGGAAACACATCGTCTTGGTTGGGTAAATTGGCGCCGCCCGAATCGACCAAATAAATACACGGCAAATTGTTTTGTTGGGCAATTTCTTGCGCCCGCAAATGTTTTTTCACCGTCATGGGGTAGTAGGTGCCGCCCTTGACAGTGGCGTCGTTGCAAACGATGACGCAATCCATGCCGCTGACCCGCCCAATACCTGCGATCACGCCAGCGCAGGGCGCGTCACCTTGGTACATGCCGTGCGCGGCCAAGGGGCTGAATTCTAAAAAAGGTGTGCCAGGGTCGAGCAACAACGCCACCCTCTCGCGGGGAGGCAATTTGCCACGAGCGAGCTGCTTGGCGCGTGCGGCCTCGCCCCCACCCAAGGCGCTGCGCTGAAGCTGCAAACGTAAGTCGTCGACCATGGCCTGCATGGCTTGGGCATTGGCCAAAAAATCGGCCGATCGGGGGGAGAGTTGACTGGCCAGGACACTCATTGCGTGCTTAAATTAATTCCAGCGCCATGGCCGTGCCTTCGCCACCACCAATGCAAAGTGTGGCAAGACCTTTTTTCAAACCCTTTGCTTTTAAAGCGTGAAGCAAGGTAACAATGATGCGCGCACCTGATGCACCAATGGGGTGACCCAAAGCACAAGCGCCACCATGGATATTCACAATCTCATGCGGCACATGCAGCTCGTGCATCAGCGCCATGGGCACCACCGCAAAGGCTTCGTTAACTTCCCACAAATCTACATCGCCAACTTTCCAGCCAGCGCGGGCCAAGGCTTGCTGCGTAGCTCCCACAGGCGCAGTGGTGAACCACTCTGGCTCTTGTGCAAAAGTAGCGTGGCTGACAATACGCGCCAAGGGTGTGCAACCCAGTTTTTTTGCGGTGCTCTCGCGCATCATGACCAAGGCTGCTGCACCGTCGTTGATAGAGGAACTGGATGCCGCCGTGATGGTGCCGTCTTTCTTGAAAGCAGGCTTTAAGGTTTTGACTTTATCGAGCTTGACTTTGCCTGGGCCTTCATCAATCGAGACCACGCGCTCGCCTGCACGGTCTTTCACAGTCACAGCTGTGATTTCGGTGGCGAATGCGCCCGAGGTGGTAGCGGCCTTGGCGCGCTCCACACTGGTCATGGCGAAATGGTCTTGGGCATCTCGGCTGAAGTTGTATTTGGCTGCGCAGTCTTCACCAAAAGTACCCATGGAGCGGCCGGCCTCGTAAGCGTCTTCAAGACCATCCAACATCATGTGATCGTAAATTTTGTCGTGGCCCATGCGGTAACCACCCCGAGATTTGAGCATCAGGTAAGGCGCATTGGTCATGCTTTCCATGCCGCCTGCAATCAACACCTCTTGGCTGCCTGCGCTCAATATGTCGTGGGCGAGCATGGCCGCACGCATGCCCGAGCCACACATCTTGGACAAAGTAACGGCTCCCGCGCTTTTAGGTAAACCGCCTTTGAATGCCGCTTGACGCGCCGGCGCTTGGCCTTGACCGGCCATCAAACAATTGCCAAACAAAACTTCTGTGACAGCATCGGGTGAAATGCCAGCACGTTGCACAGCGGCGGCAATGGCTACCCCACCCAAGTCGTGGGCAGACAGGGCAGAAAAATCTCCTTGGAAACTGCCCATGGGTGTTCGGGCGGCGCTAACAATAACAATGGGATCTGACATACAAGCTCCTGATTAAAAAAACTATGACACTGAGCGCAGGGCTGCGCGTTGAACCTCGAAGCGCTTGTCGGCTTCGTAGGGGAAGACATCATGCACATGACCATCGGCAATTTTCACCTTGTGTCCTTGCCAGAAACTTGCGTCCAACAATTCGGCATGGTGCTTCATGAATACATCTCGCACACTTGGGTTGCCTAACAAAAATGGGCCAAAGGTTTCAGGGAAGACATCATGGGGACCGACGTGATACCAAATCTCGCCAGACATTTCATCCTCTTCATTGCGCGGAGCAGGGACTTTGCGGAAATTGCAATCGGTGATGTATTCAATTTCATCGTAATCGTAAAACACCACTTTGCCGTGTCGGGTGATGCCGAAGTTTTTCCACAACATATCGCCGGGAAATATATTGGCAGCCACCAAATCCTTGATGGCGTTGCCGTACTCAATCACAGCCCTCTCCATTTGACTTTTGGCGCGAACGTCGTCTAGACCTGTATCAAAAGCTTCCTGTAAATAAATATTCAAAGGGATCATGCGCCTTTCAATATACGCATGCTTGATCAAGACCTCACTTTGGCCGTTATCGGCACGCTGGTAAATCTGGATTTGACTGGGTGCAAATTTTTGAATTTCAGCAATCAATTCATCTTCAAATCGCTCGCGCGGAAAAACCACATTGCTGTACTCCAGGGTGTCGGCCATGCGGCCCACCCTGTCGTGCTGCTTCACCAACAAATATTTACCTTTAATTTGCTCGCGGGTGGTGTCTTTTTGTGGTGGGTAAAAGTCTTTGATGACCTTGAAGACAAAAGGAAACGATGGCTGGTCGAACACCAGCATGACCATGCCTTTGATGCCTGGGGCGATGCGAAATTTATCGGTGCTGTGCCTCTGGTGATAGAGTAAATCTCGGTAGAACAAGGTTTTACCTTGCTTGGCCAAACCCAGAGCGTTGTAAATTTCTGCGCGTGGTTTGCGTGGCATCATGCTGCGCAAAAACTGCACATAGGCTGAGGGTACATCCATGTCGACCATGAAATAGGCACGTGCAAAACTAAACAGTATGTGCAAATCGTCTTCGCCAAACAAGGCCGCATCGATCAGCAGTTGCCCATGGTCATTGTGCAAAATCGGTAAGGCGAATGGGATTTCTTGAAAACCATTGATGACCTTGCCCACCACATACGCGCCTTTGTTGCGGTAGAAAAGACTTGAAAGCACTTGAACCTGAAAGTTGGCCCGCAGCTTGGCTTGACCCAAACGCTGTTTGACGTTGCGCAAAATATCATTGGCATCGCGCTCGAGGTTTTCAAAGGTGCAATTCAAATCGAAATCGCCAATCATGCGCACAATGATGTTATGTAAATTGTCTTCACTGGGATACCAAGCTTTGTAAGTGGGCTTGGCATCGGGTTCGGAGTTTTCGATGTACTCGGTGCTTACGGCCGGACGCACAAAAATAAAATTATTTTGAAAATAACTGCGGTCTAGTATTTTTGTGGTGACCGAGTTAAAAAAGGTTTCAGCCAATTCAGGTTGAAAATGGTCCACCAACAAACCGATGTAATGCAGTTTCACCTGCTGCCAGACTTCGCTGGCTTGCTCACCAGCTTTGAATTCGGTTTCTAAACGACTTGAGCATTCTTTGACTCGCAGGTCGTAAAACTCTATTCGCTCGCGCTGAGCGCGTTGCTGACCATGCCAGTCTTGGCTTTCAAATCGGCCCTTGGCTTGAGCTGATTCGCTGCGAAACAAGTCATAGTGCCGGTTAAAACCATCCATCATGGCTTGGGCAATCTCATAGGCCAAGGCAGAGTCAAGTCGCTGGGCATTCATTGACTGTGTACTTTCTAGATAGCGATTTGTCGCGGATAGCGCTTGAATGCATTGCGAAACACATCGACCACTTCGCCAGAGTGGCTCATGCTGACATGCAAATCTTTCAACAGCCCGTCGCTGAGGCCGTATATCAACCCATGCACTTGAATTTTCTGGTCTCTTGCCCACGCGTCTTGCAGCACATTAGACAAAGCGACATTGCCCACTTGTTCCAGCACATTCATTTCGCACAGCACATCTTCCAATTCTTCTTGCCCCAAATGGTTGAGCCTTTGCCGATGACGCAAACGCACATCCTGCACATGGCGCAACCAGTTGTCCACCAAACCTATGCGAGTCCCCCTTGCGGCAGCGATGACACCGCCACAACCGTAATGCCCCACCACCATGATGTGCTCTACCCGCAAATGTTCGACGGCAAACTGAATGACTGATAAAGCATTCAGGTCGGATGGCACGACCACATTGGCAACATTGCGATGCACAAATACCTCACCAGGGTCAAGACCGACAATTTCATTGGCGGGCACTCGGCTGTCGGAACAACCAATCCACAGGTATTTAGGCGACTGCTGCTTGGCCAGTTTTTCAAAAAACCCAGGTCGCTCTCTGGACATGCGGTCTGCCCAGTCTCGGTTGTTGGCAAATAAATTATTCAATGAACCATTCATGGTGATTTGGCCTTTCAGGGTTTAGACAAGGACTTGGTTTGCCGTTTAGGCTTGGGTTTGGCTTGGTGTTTGGTGAGCAGTTGTCTGGCTTCGCGTTCGTGTTGCTTGACTTCCTCCAAATTGGCTTGGATTTCTTCCATCTGCGCCTCTAATTGTTGCCGATGTTGCGCCAGCACCTGCACGAATTTTTCAAGCTGCGGCGCAGTGTCACGGGGGCTGTCATACATGTCGATGATGTCCTTGGCCTGCATCAAGGACAAGCCCAATCGCTTAGCCCGCAAAGTCAATCGCAGCCGCGCACGCTCCCTGGTGCTGTAAACGCGATTTCTGCCGCCCGGGCCTTGGCGCTCCGGCCGCAACAAGCCCATGTCTTCATAAAACCGTATGGCCCTGGTGGTGAGATCAAACTCTTTGGCTAATTCGCGGATGGTGTAGAAGGTCGCCATGTAGACAGTTGACGTTTACGTAAACGTTAATTATGAAGCAAAATGAACTCACACATGAACGAACACGAAAAAGAACTTTTTTATCCCTTGGCGGATCACCTGCCGTCCTCACATGACATGACCGAGGTGGCGCCCGGCGTCTATTGGGTTCGCATGGCTTTGCCTTTTGCGCTAGACCACATCAATCTTTGGGTGCTGCGCGACAGCTACGAGGGCCGAGAAGGGTGGGCGATTGTTGACTGCGGTCTTGACCAGCCAAGCTCTCGCGAACATTGGCAGCATTTATTCGACAACGCATTTCAAGGTTTACCGGTTCTTCGGGTCATCGTCACCCACTTGCATCCCGACCATCTGGGGCTGGCGCATTGGCTGTGTGACTATTGGAAAGTACCTTTGTGGATCAGCGCCACAGATTTTCATACGGCTCACACGCTGATTCACCCGTCTAACCCGCATCACAGCGAACAAGCCGTGTCATTTTTGCAGTCGCATGGCATCACACAATCAGCCGTACTAGAAGCAGTGACGCACAGCAATTTTCAGTTCAGCCACATGGTGCCAGCGCTTCCCAGGCAATATGTGCGCTTGTATGACGGCTTGTCTTTGAATATTGGCGGTCAAGCTTGGCG
>Ga0209444_10000482_pt1 | contig 21754 bp, 15 predicted proteins | sample LauGreFaBDMM15DN_2_FD_188215 | JGI IMG/M metagenome (GOLD analysis project Ga0209444, IMG submission 188215) | Freshwater lake microbial communities from Lake Michigan, USA - Fa13.BD.MM15.DN (SPAdes) (version 2) | ecosystem: Environmental > Aquatic > Freshwater > Lake | place: Lake Michigan... | reverse complement strand
CTCAATGCGCACTCGTCGTTTCGCCATGGCAATCTCGTCGATCTAGGGTTGAGCTGATCATCAGCAAGACTCGCTGCTGAAATTTCCCAGGCCTCCGCCTCCATGGAGCGCTGATGACTTTCGGCCCGCATCCAGGTTCCGAATCGTCAATGACGTGCGCATGGACAAACAATATGCAATGCCAGCAAAACTGTGCTCAGATGCGAAGTCACAGGTGAGCACGGAGCAAAAGGATGCATCATTTCGGTAAATCGCGCACCGTTTGATAGGCCTCGATCTCGGGACGTGCAGCATCGCCCCACCACTTCTTGGCGTCACGGATTTTCACTTGGTGCAACCGATTGATGATATTTTGCGGTTCGGAGAAATCAGCGATCTCACAGCGCAGTGATTTCCGATCAGCAGCGATCTCGACTTTCGTAACGCTATGCTTGCGTTTGTCATTTTCTGCCGAACCGTATTTGACCGAATCGGTGTAGGACCATGATTCAATGGTAAGTGCTGCGAGCAAGTCCGCTTGGCTCACAGATTCATTCAACGGCAGCGTGAAGTTCAGAAGAAATCCATCGGCCTCTGTCTTGATTGAACGAATTTCCGCTGGCACGGTTTTCCCATCCCATACGACGTGTTGAAGACTCGCCTGACTGCCGCCCTTGGATTGCCATCCGCGACCCGTTTGACCTAACAGGAGGGAGCCATCGGGCAAGAATGTAGGACGCATCACACCGGATGCCAATTGGCGGGAAAACATCACCATCGTGCCTTGATCGACCTCTCCCACTTTTTCAAACTGCACACGCATCAGAGTGGACAATGTTTGATCGCCGACGAACATTTGCTCGGCGAATGGACCAAATTTCCCATCTGTTAGATCCCATGCCGGATTCCCGGGTGAGTTCGCCCAGCGGCCATGAGGAAACCACAGCGCACAGGCAATGGTTTTTTCCTTCCATAAGTCAAAGGCGATTTCGGGCGAAGAGGGCTTCATGCCCGGTAGCGTAACGAGACCTGAAGGATGCCCGTAAAAGGCGCCCTGTTTCAGGAATGACATCTTGGATGATCCATAATACTCGCCTTGGTTATCGATGGCTAGCAAGCGTCCATCGGGCGACATGCCGATGCCCGCAGGGCTGCGCAAACCATTGGCATAGGGTTCGAACACGCCCTCAGGTGTGACTCGACAGGCCCATCCACGGAATCCACCCATGCTGCCCATGAAATTGCCGCCCGCCTTGTACGAAGCGCGCTCGTTATTGTTGTGGGATAAATTCAGCGCAAAGTAATAATTGCCCGCCGCATCGCGCACGGGGCCGTGATTGTATTCATGATAATTTCCGTGAAAACCGAAGTCGTCACAGAGCGTCTCGTAGCGATCAGCGAGACCATCAGCATCGATGTCGCGAATGCGCGTGAGCTCGGGTTTTTGAGTGATCACGATCGTATCACCAGCATCGTCCTCAATCACGATCCCGAGACATTCATAGGTGCCCTCGGCAAAAATCTGCCACTTTTGGTCCTTCAAACGCCAGATCCCAGCGGTGCGTGTGCCGACGACTACGGTGCCATTTTTCGCAACCGCGATGGCAGTGGGTTCAAACAGAATTTTGCGTCCGAAGCCATCCAAGGGAGCCTGCCAATCCTCGATGCTGTAGCCCGCTGGCAAGTCGGCCTGGGCAGGATTTTTGACCAAAGGTTGAGCGGCAAAGGATTCTTTTTTCGGCAAAACCTGCCGTGCTGCAAGAGCATTCATCTTGCTCACGCGCAGTCGATGCGTTGCCTTCCCTCCTGCAGGGATCACCCAACGCTCGCCATCGAGCTTGCCTGACTCCGCTTGCCATTGACCCGTGGACAAGGTGCGCACTTGAAATACCTGCTCGGTCGCAAATGTGCCGCTGATTTCCACAACGAGATCCCCTTCCGTGCTGAACGAAACGCTCTGTGCGATCTTGTTTTTGCCCACGCGGAAATGAAACTGTGGAGCCTCCTTGCCGCGATGCGCGTAGCCGAGAAATGCGGCATCCCAGCTCGCCAGTTCCTTGAGAAAATCACCACCTTTTTCCAAATGTCGGATCGCGGCATCGTCATCATTGACGTCTGGCTCCTTGAACTCAAAATCGACGACCTGCCCTGTTGGCGTAAGCGGACTCAGCAAAGGCTTGCCATCGAGCAATTGTTGCGCTCCATGCCCACGATCTGAGCCCGGCGTGCTACGCCCTTGTTGCTCTTTGGATAAATTCAAAAATCCGCCACTCCACACACTGCGCACCGAGAGGAAGCGCGGATCGAAACTGTAGCTCATGCCACTCGGCAGCCCGACATGAATCGCCCGACCACTCGATTGCATCAACGGCGCACGCAGCACCTTCACGCGCTCATCGACGAGGATTTCCGCTGGATTTTCCCACGGCTGCCCTTTTTTATCCACTGGCATTTCCCCCATCACCTTGGCTGGACCATTTTTGCCTTCTTCTGCTTGGTGGCGAAGATAATGCCAGATTGTTTCGAGTGCCGCATCGGAGACGATTTCAGGCACATACTTGGGCATGATCGGCGGATAGGCCGTGCCTTTCGTCGCTCCGACTTCCGCCACGGCCAAGTCATCGCCTGGGTTGCGCACCGAGTTCATGAAATAAGAACGGTCCGCCTTAATGGCGCGTTTGTGCCCCTCGGCATCCGCGACCTCGCGCTGGCGAGGCTCGCTCGTAAAGAGATTGTAGAGCGATGGACCCGACTTGATCGAGTCATCGCCTTTTGCCACTGCATGGCACTCTGCACAGCCCCAGAGATGAAATGCCTCACCGCCTTTCGCAACAAGATCGACGGGCTCCGCAACAGCCCATCCAGTGAGTAGCACCATGGGCAATAGGCTTTTGAAATTCATTTGGCTATGCTTGCAATTTATCGCTGTGACGTCAAAGCAAAATCACGACATCGGAAATTCGTCGGAAAAATATCTTCTCCATCAGAGAAACCCACCCAAATGGAGCGGAAACTGGCTCAGATGATTTGATATTATACTCACACCAAGCCACGAAGTCACGAGGGAAGAAAACCGTGTGGTAATACACTCTGTTCAAAGCATATCAAACCTTAGTATCTCTGCATCTTGAGCGAAGCGGGCGCAAGATATGAATTTCATGCGAATCAACACTAGCTGCTTTCTAACATTCGGTTGACGATCTTCCTACGAATCAAAATTGTTGCTTGACCTGTCGGAGAAAAAAGCCGATTTGTAATTATGTTCAAATTGTTCACTATACTTGTAATCGCACCAGTTTTATGGCTGAACGTCGCAGCGGAGACAATAAAACGGCCGCTATTGCTGGCAAACTACTATTGCTGGTATCATGATGGTCAACACGCCAAAACTGCGTTCCTTCACTGGACATATCCATCGTGCAGCACCAACGCTTTGGCGAAAAAGGCGCAAAAGCCTGGTGAACCAGAACCGAATAGCGCCTTTCGGCCCCTTGTAGGGCTTTATGACAGTGCAGATCCGAAAATTGCTGATTGGCATGTGCGACTGGCAAAAGCAGCAGGTATCGATGCGTTCCTCGTCGACTGGTGGGATACGCATAATGATCTCGATCAAAACGTTGATCGTGGCATTGTCGCCGCTGCCAAAAAATATGGATTCAAGTTCGCACTGCTCGATGAGCGGGCACAGTTTCATCAAAATCTTGAAGACTATCAGGTCATGCTGGCAAAAGCTCTCAATCGCTACAAGGATCATCCGTGTTACCTACACATTGAGGAAAAACCAGTGATTTATCTCTATCAAGTAGCCGCCGATCCCGGCCTTACGGCTAAGGAGTTCCCCTTATTGAAACAGCATGTCGAAACGGAGGTTGGTCCCGTTTATTGGATCGTGGACAAGATCGCGCACGATGCCAAGGCAGCCAACACGGGTGACACTGATCGGGAAAAATGCATCCCCGCGGACTGGCTTAGCACCCAAGGCGTTGACTGTTTTGCCTTCTACAGCACGTTTTCTCATTTTCGCGCCCACGAGTACGATGCGCTGGTTGGTAAATTCCGTTACATGACCAAGCTCGCCCACGATGCCGGCAAAAAAATGTTATTGCCCGTGCATCCTGGGCATGACAACTCCTACTTTCGCGACGATCCCTATGTGATGCCACGTCGCGATGGGCAAACGCTGCGCGACTTCCTACGCGCCGCTACAGATGCCGGCGCCGACTACATTATGGTCACAAGTTGGAATGAATGGCCCGAATCAACCGTCGTCGAGCCTTCTTCTTCTTGGCCTGATCCGTATCAATACCTAAAAATCTTGGCTGAATGGAAAGGCATACGCTTCACCGCGGTACCAGCACCATGAATCTTTATGGGATCAAAAATGGGGTCAGTCCTTGGAAATGAGTATTTTTTCTCGCCAAATACATTGTGTTAGAGCGCGGTTGGCTCATGTCTCGACCGTTGCGCTTTGAATGTGCTGGTGCCACATACCATGTTATGGCACGTGGTGATGTCGCGTAAAAGGCAGCACCTCACGCGATGCCTGAAAAAAAATCTTCTTGGAGGAAGAAGACGCCAAAGGTTTTCTGTTTCGTTTAGCGGAAGTCTGTGAGCTTTGTGGCTGGAAGGTGCATGCGTATGTGTTGATGTCTTTGCTGCATGCGTCTCGACGAACACCAGTCCCGCTGTCAAGATCCAGCAAATACCCGCACGAGAAACGAACGAAACCATTGAGCGTAGTATGCGCGACAAAACAATCAATTGCCCCACTACGCTTTTGAGACAAAACACCTTTCACACAGCATCAAGTTCTACCCAAGAAAGATGTGACGCCCTTTCAGGGCTTGAATAACCCGGACGTGTTTATTACCCAGGGCGATGCCCTGGGCTGTAGGGTGCTTGCACCTTTGGTGCGCAGCCATGAGTTATGACTCTTTAGGCTGGGAGCTCGAAGCCTTTGCGGTAGCCACCTTTGAGGAAAGTGTTGGCTTGTTGGGCGAGTTGGCCGGTAAATTGCTCGGCTTTGGGATCGAAGTCGAGAGCGACGCCGATACTGAGCGGAGTCTCTTTGAGATCGACTTTGTTAGCATCGAGATGCTTCATCATGCGCTCAGTGGATTCATTGAGCATGGCGTTTTTGCTCGTGGCAACCCATTCATCGAGTGGTTGCAATTTCCCAAGCGATAAGGAAATGCCGCCGAGGTGCGCAAGAGCGGACGAGTAGTGAGCGCTCTCGGCTCCGCGGATCGGATCGATTTTCCCTGACTTGATCGAATCGATCCAGTTTTGGTGGTGGCCGCGTGCACCTTTGAACGACTTGATGATTTTGCCATCTTTGTCGTGAATGTGGCAGTTCTGGTTGTGACCGCCTGCGAGGTAGCCACCTTCGTATTGGATGATGTTGCCGATGTCTTGGCCGAGGTATTTGTCCATGCCCTTACCGTAGTCCATATTCTCGCGCGGGAGGCCGCGGACTTCGAAGAGGATCGGAGCTTTGTCTTTGTGCTCAAGCCAGAGAAGCTGGGTATTGGCGGTATCGCCATCGTCATCGTAGCCGACGCGACCACCCATCGAGACGATTTTCTCGGGCAAATGCGGATCGCCCAGAGCCCAGCGGCAGACGTCGAGTTGGTGCGGGCCTTGGTTGCCGAGGTCGCCATTGCCATAAGCGGCTTGCCAATGCCAATCGTAGTGCAATTTCTTGCGCATGATCGGGTTTTTCTCGCGAGGACCATACCAGAGATCCATGTCGACGCTCTCGGGTGCTTGCAGAGGCTTATCTGCTTTGCCAATCGAGGGGCGAGGCTTGTAGCAGAAGCCGCGTGCGACTTCGAGCTTACCGAGCTTGCCCTCCTTGAGCCATTCAAATGCCTCGGCCCATGAAGTCTCGGAGCGGCGCTGGAAGCCGTGTTGGATGATGACTTTGTGTTTTTCTGCGCCCAAAGCAAGCTGGCGCCCTTCCCATACATTGTGAGAGACGGGTTTCTCGACGTAAACGTGTTTGCCGTTAGCTGCTGCGGTGAGAGCGATGAGAACGTGTGTGTGATTCGGCGTGGCGATGCTGACGGCATCGATGTCCTTGGATTCGCAGAGCTTGCGGTAATCGGTGAATGTATCAACCTTGATCCCCATCTTTGCCAAGCGCTCTTTGCCTTTTGCGAGCACGGTAGAATCACAATCGCAAAGCGCGACTACTCGGCACCCTTTCACACGCAATAGGTCATCGATGTGATTGTTACCACGACTATTGAAGCCGATCACAGCAACGCGCACGACATCATTGGCACCGAGGGCGCGGGCGAGAGGAGAAAGGAGCGACCATGTGCCAGCAAAGGCAGATGTTTGTAGGAGTTGGCGACGGTTCATGTGTGTTGATGGGTTGATGGGTTGATTTGAGAGTTTGGTAGTTTGAGAGTTTGATTGCGAATAATGATCGATCAATTTGACGAGCTAGGTGGATGCATATTAACGACGGATTAAACGGATGATACAAATTTTTGGAGTAGCACTATGGTGGCTCTTTCGCTATGGCTGCATCGATACGAGATCATTGGGCGTAAGCTTTCCACCATGACTCGATTTTTTTCTCATCGAGCTCGCCGCGATGAAGCACGAGACGGTAGCGGAAAGTCATATGCTCGCCATTTTTCAGCGTGTGATTACCGAGGGTTTTGTCCTTTTTGCCCTCGAAATCATGGATGCCAAAGGGATTGGCGGCTAGGAGACCGTAGTCGCGCGCGTGCCACCACGTCTCGTGACGGAAATTGTTGGGGTGTTCGAGCATCGTGATCACAGCGGGTTTGCCTTGGTCATCGGGGCCGTAGAAAGTCACCCAAGCGGATTTTTTGCCCCAGCACTCGGCATTTTTCCGACCGTGATTGTCGATGATGCCACCGGATGCCTTGATGCCGAGGTCTTGCCATTCTTTGGCGAGTTTTTTGTCGGCAGGACCGACTAAGCGCAAGCTACGATCAACGCGCAAAGCGCAGAAACCCTCTTTGGTATCACCGAAGAGCACATCGCCAGATGTTGCGGTGAGGATGGATGTGACGTCAAAGGCGCGGGTCGTGTCATTGAGATCAGCGATGCTGTAGATGCGTTTTTCGCTGAGAATGGTCTTGTTGTCACCTTGCCATGCGAGCTTCACTGTGAAGGTGGCAGTTTTATCCTTGGCAATGGCTCCTTCAGTGGATTGGTGGACGATGCGCGCATCCTTGTTACCGGTCCAAGCCCAGAAATCGTAGCCATTAACGGCGCCGTGCGAGAGCCAGAATGAGCGATGATGTGGGTGGTCTTTTTCCTCGCCTTTGGCATCATCCGACATCGGCCAATGACGGCTGAGATTATGGCCATCGGGTGCAGACATCGGATAAAGGTAGGGCACTTTGGCGTCGCTGCGATACTCCGTGACGAGATCATTGCCAGACTTGATGGTGACAGTGCCGTCCTTGGACTCGATGCTGAACTGAGCGTGTGCGAGTGTCGTGATGCAGAACAATGTTAAAACGTGACGCATGAGTGTAAAGCTAAAGCAAATGGTGCTGAATGCACGAAGTATTTCATACTACTTTCGGGTGATGTGCAGGCTGAGCGGAGTCGTTGAAGACGGCACATTTCGCCGAGTGAAAGGCATGCGAATTCGCTGATTGCCGAGCATGGCTGCGAGGATCCGAGGCAGCGCTTGATTGTCATCGCACGGTGCTTGCTTGGTCAGTGTTTGTGATCGAGATCTTTGTAGTGCTCGCCGAGTGAATCGCGAGCGAAGTCGTCTTTGTGGTCGCGCCAAACCGTGTGAATGTGGTTGGCGTTGTTTTGGGAGTTCGCGGCCTCGATCAAGACATCAGGACTTTGAATGCGATAGTAATAGGCCTCACCAACGGCAAGACTTCCGGCCCAACCGAAACGGATTTTCGCGAGATCGAGTGCTTTGATTTTCGCGAGTTCAGCATCGGCCACAGCAGCGCGGTGACGATGAGCATACTCGGCGATGATCGAAATGAGCACTTCTTGTTGCTCTTTGCTGAATTGATCTGCAGTGAGGCCAACAGGTTCGAGTTGTTGGGCGATGCGATTTTCGGCGGTGAGAATGTCACCAGGAGCCTTATCGGTGTAGACGACTTTTTTCTCTTGGGAATGAAGGGATACGGCGAGCGAGCGAGCGAGATTTTCCTCGGCGGCGAGTGGATGCGTGCCTTTGAGTCGTCCGTCTTTGACATGAGCGGGACTAGCGCCCATGAACGTCGGAGCGGCAACGATTTTTTTCCCATCGAGCAAGGTCACATTGACCGCGAGGTGATGACCTTCAAAGCGATAGGCCCAGGTCTTCGCGGTCGATGGCAAGCCGAAGATCGAGGTGAAATAGGCCTGGTGATTACGGCGTACGGGGTCATTTTCCATCTCGCCTAGCAGCTGCTCCAGATTGATTATCGTCTCGGCCTTAAGCACGCCTTTTTCGCTGAGCACGCTGGCGAGAAGCTTCTTGGCAAGAGCACGCTGGGCATCATCCATGGCCTCCATGGGCAAGCCTTTGCGAGCTTGTGGGGTAAACTTCCAGTTCTCCCGCTCATCAGCATCGAAGGAAAAAAGTGCTTTGGCTTTTTGTTCGGGCTGGAGGCTGGCGATCAATTGATTAGCGGCAGCAGTGATTTCGGCAATGGCCTGAGCCTGTGGCACGAGAGTTTCCGCCTGACAAAGCAGACTGAACGAACCGAGAAATGCGAGGATTTTTTTCATAACCCGAATGCATACGCAGCGGAAATGGCAATTATTTCTCCACTTCGAGAAAATCAATGAGTTGCAGGGTAATTTCGTCAGGAGTGCCGTGCGCCGAAATCAGGTGAACAAAGGATTCGCCGACGAGAGTGAGAAAAATGTCGCGGCAACGCTTAAGAGAATCTGTTTTCTCAAAATGATTTGCCTTATCGCCACGATGGCCGATGCGCTGCAGGGCTGTTTCTACATCAATGTCGAGAATGAACAAATGATCAGGACGCGGGGCGAATTCCTCATTACGAAGGCGGATTTCTGCGGGATCAAAACCACGACAACCTTGGTAGGCCATGGTTGAAAAATAATAGCGATCGAGAATGACGACCTTACCTCCATGCAGAGACGGGAGAATGAGATTTTCCACATGCTCTTTTCGATCACGCAAAAAATACTCAAGTTCCTGCTCAGCATCCAATCGCCCGGTGGTCGCGGACTCGCGCAATTTATTTCCCCACGGTCCATCGGTAGGTTCTCGACTGAGCACCACTTCCCTGCCTAGCGCCGAAAAATAGCTAGCGAGTCGCTGTGCTTGAGTCGATTTCCCTGTGCCATCGATTCCTTCCAATGCGATAAACAAGCCGCTGTAATTGAAGTTCGTTGTCATTGAGATAAAGGAAAATCGACGAGGAAAAAAGCGTGCCCGGCAGGATTCGAACCTGCGACAATCCGCTTAGAAGGCGGGAGCTCTATCCAACTGAGCTACGGGCACGTGCAGAGGCAAGTTGTGAGAGAAATGCGGAAAACACAAGTCAAAATGTGCGTAGTTCCAACCAAGAATCAATATCCATCCGTAGATGAACGATGGAATCATTCTTTTGAAACAGTAAGAGACGAGATTATCAATATTCCAGGCTATGCCCATTATTTTTGCAGATGAAATACTTCGCAAACAGAAAGATGTTGCCCATATTCCGATCGGACCCGTTGGTGAACTTATCAACTATGATCAATGCGACAAGAATACATCTGCATGATATAAATTCACTTCAATTCTCCCGAAACAATCTCGGTGCTGGGTGATTTTCTTTATGATGACAAAGATGTATCTAAGTTACCTAGACAGTGCGATTACTTTGCAAAGAACGGCAAGGCTACGGCGGACAAGTTCCGCTAACAGCCTGCAACTTGTGCAAATCAGCTAGCTTTTCTATTAGTCCAAACGCATCAACTAAAACTCTGTCGACTTCCCTGACACTACGTCCTCAGCCCGTGATTGACTCGGCCTCAATTTCCGCTAGCATAAACGCACGATTTCATGCCAGTCATTTTCCAAACACCTGAATGGTTTCTCCTGATTCCTGCTTTGTTGATCGCTGGGTGGTTTTGGAAAAATCTAAAATTGTTGTCACCGTTGCGCTTGTTGCTGATTGTGCTCGCGGCGACCTTGCTCGTTGATCCTACAATTCGCAAACAGCAGGATGCACTAGATCTTTACGTTTTGTTAGATCGCTCAGAGTCCACCGAAGATTTAATCGATCAAGGTCTTCCCGAGTGGCAGCGCTTGTTAGAGAAATCTAAGCCATCACGCAGAGATACATTGCACTTGATGAATTATGCATCAGAGATTGCCCCTGTCGGATCGGATGGAGCGGTATTTACTGGTTCGCGCAAATTGACTCGCACCAATCTCGCCCTCCAAACCATAGCAGCACAAGCGAAGGAAAATCATCCTGCTCGCGTATTATTATTCACCGATGGCTATTCCACCGAGCCGCTTTACGAGGCGGCATCGCAGTTGCAGGCCCGCGGCATTCCCGTCGATTTCCGCTTGGTGCGCGAGTCCACGGAACAGGACTTCCGCGTCGCGCGCATTGATTTGCCTGATCGAGTGCAATCAGGCGAACCATTTTTGTTAGGCATTACGGTGCGCGGCAGCAAAGACATCGAAATACCGATCACCATCTTTCGCAATCAAGAATCACTAACGCAAACGACCGTCAAACTTCTTAATGGAGTCGGCAAAATCGAATTTACCGATCGCATCCCCCGCACAGGTTCCTATGAATACAAGGCCAGCATTGCGCCAGAGAGCGATCAATATCTCGGCAACAATAGGCTATCGCGATGGATTGAAATCACGGGCGGACCACGCGTATTGCTCGTCACCCGCTACCAAGATGATCCTGTAGCAAAGATCCTTTCCTCACTCAATTTCACCGTAGAGACTGTAACTGAGCCTGATACTCTACTCCCAGCAAAGTTGGGCGGCACTCGCGCCGTCATTCTCAACAACGTTCCCGCTCATGAGATGCCCACACCATTTCTTGAGGCATTGAATTTTTTCGTGCAAGACCAAGGCGGTGGACTGATGATGGCAGGCGGCAATCGATCGTTTGGATCGGGTGGATACTTTGAGTCAGCGATTGATTCGCTGCTTCCCGTCTCCATGGAGTTGAAATCCGAGCACCGCAAGCTCGCCGTGGCGCTGGCCATCGTCATGGACCGCTCGGGCTCGATGTCAGTGAATGTCACGCAGGACCTCACGAAAATTGATCTCGCGAATCAAGGAGCTGTGAATGCAATTCGATTGTTAGGTCAAATGGATCAGGTCTCGGTGATGGCGGTGGACTCACAACCAGAGATCGTCGTGCCGATGACTACGATCGGCGGCAAGCAGGCTGCTCTCTCCGCTCGTGTGCGCAAGATCACCTCATCTGGTGGCGGTATCTATGTCTACGAAGGGCTCAAAGCCGGTTGGAACGCATTGAAAAAAACCAATGTTGGCACGCGGCACTTGATTCTTTTTACCGACACAGCGGACACCGAGGAGCCTAGCGATTACAAAAAACTGATCAAGGAAATGACTGACAAAGGAGCCACCATTTCCGTCATCGGCATGGGCAAACCGAGTGATCCTGATGCCAAACTTTGCGAAGAAATTGCCAAGCTCGGCAAAGGTCGAATGTTTTACAGTGACAAACCTCTCGATATCCCCAAAATCTTTGCGCAAGAAACCGTTACGATCGCGCGTTCTGCCTTCATCGAAGACAAGACTAGCAGTAAGGCAACGGGGCGTTGGTCGGAGGTATCCCCGCAACCTATGCAGTGGCTCGCTGCCGTCGATGGCTACAACCTCTCGTACGCCCGCGAAGATGCCACTGTGGCCTTGGTTTCCTCCGATGAATACTTAGCACCATTGGTCGCCACGGCGCGGCGCGGTCTCGGCAGAACAGCAGCCGTTTCATTTCCGTTAGGTGGAGAGTTTTCTGACGCCACGCGTAACTGGCCGCAATATGCCGACTTTTTGCAAACCACCACGCGTTGGCTCATGGGGCTGGATTTGCCTGCTGGCATCGGCTTAAAACATCGCACCGAGGGCACGCGCCTGACTCTCGATCTGCTGTATGATCCCGAGATGTGGTCAGAAAAATTTACCGCCCATCCGCCAAAGATTCGCCTCATCGAGGATACACAAACGACCGCAGCCTATGATGTAGCCTGGCGTAGAATTGCGCCGGGGCAGTTCAGCGTGAGTCGCGATGTCGATGAAGGCAGTGTCATCCGCGGTGCGATCCAAGTCGGCAGTTATGCAATTCCCTTTGGGCCCTTGACGCTTGGCTCATCCGTAGAGTGGGCCTTCGAGCCCGAATGCATCAGCGAGATCCGCAGCGTAAGCCGCCAAACACGCGGTCGTGAGCTTTCCGATCTCAGCACCGCTTGGCTCCGTCCGCCCTTCATTGATGACACATCACTGCGCATGCCGCTGTGCATTTTGTTGTTAGGCGTGATGATCATCGAAGCCTTGTTGACGCGTACCGGATGGAAAATGCCTACTTGGGCGTGGACAACGGCCGCGCCCAAAGCGAAAACCAAAGCCAGTATGGTGAAGCATGCGAAGCCTGCTAAGCCACTGGAACAACCGATCCTTGCAGAAAAAAGCGATATTCTATCAGCTACCGAGCTTGCCTCATTCCCGAGCGCCGATGAACAAGCGCGCCGCTCCCGCTTCCAGAAAGCCAAAGATCGCAAGTAATTTCCCAGCCGATTGACAACCAACTATGAGCCTCAAAATGACCTCATTTTGGCCACTGAAAAAAATGCAACGATGAGTTTGTCATTTTCAAAATCTTTGTTACGATTCTCCGCGTGAGCGACCCTCTCAATCCATCCAACCGTCTTCTCTCCGCACTCGATCTCGGCCCGTCGTGGGCTCGTGATGCTGTGCCGAGACCAGCAGCCCGTCCTTCTTCTCAAGCTCAAGCCGATGGCGTAGCCGAGGTGCGTGCACCGCGTCGCAATGATCGTCGCAGTGATGGCCCCCGCGATGGAGGCAGAGAACGTAGCTTTTCTTCTCGTCGTGATGACCGTTCACCGCGCGATGACAGCCGTGGTCCACGCGGCAATTTCCGTGATCGCAATATGGATGATCGCCCTGTGCACGAAGTTGAAATCGCGCCAACTCCTGGTGTGAAAATTGTCGTTCAGCCGAATGCTGATGCATTACATTTGATCGCCAAGGAAGTCATTAGCGTCGCTCGTGTGTATTCGCTTTTTGACATCGCTAAAACTCTCATGAGCCAGCGCGAGCGCTTTCATGGAATTTTTTCTTTGGACGAATCGAAGGCCCCGCTCTACTTCGGACATCGCGATAACTCGCTGTGGGTGACCAAAGAAGAAGCCGTGCAGCATTTCTGGACGTCCGACTGGCGCTCTGATCTTTATGAGGAAGAAGAAGTCGAGGTAGAGGGCCCCGCTGGTAACTTCCAAGTTGTTGCGAAGTGCGGACTGAGTGGAATTGTTTTCGGTCCGCCGAACTACCACGCTTACCAATCAACCATTCGCCAAGTTCATCGCGAAAAATTCTCACACCTTCCCTTTGATCGCTACGCCGCGAAAATCATCACCGAACGCAATGAAGAAGCAGTGCAAAAATGGCTTCACAACATGAAGACCAAATTGCGCTGGAAGCCCGTAGGCCAAGAGGAAACATTATGGCTGAATGAGCGCGATGAAGTTGAGCAACACTTTCTCAATAACCGCTTCCCCGAGATGTATGTCGCGGTTCACAAGGTGGAAATCCCCGCCAACACCTCAGTAAAAAATTTCTCACCAGGCCTGCTGGTGCTCTTCAAAAACGCCGCGCGTCATGCAGGAAATCATCCAGCAATCATTATTCCTACGCTCTGCACCCTACTCGAAAAAGAGCATTTGCCCGTCTTCAAAAAACAAGGCAAACTGTTCGCTGGACCATCTCGTCCCCATCCGATCGCCGATGATACCACCTTCTCGGATCGACTCAATCAGATCGTGAGCTGGATGCGTGCCAATCCTGAGACTAAGCTCAATAAACTCTGGAAAACCGTCTTGCCCGATGGGGAAACTGATCCTTCTGCCGAGTGGCTCGCCGATCTTTATTGGTTGCTTTCCCAAGGTCATCTGCTGTTGTTTGCCAATGATTCGCTGATCCTACCTCTCCGCCGCAAAGTGGAAGCACCTGCTCCGAAGGGAAAATCGGCAGAGGCCGCAAACTCGAATGAGCCCAAACCAGCAAAAGCTCCGCGTAAGAAAAAACCACGCAAACGCCGCAAGCCCTTGCTGCTGATTCTGGAAAAACGCGTGGCTGACATGACGCCTTTGGATCGCAAAAAGACCCGCGGTTTCGAGCGCACACTCGTTCACCGTCTCCGTCTCAAGTCGCAAAGCAAATTGCGTCATGAACTCGCAGATGAATTTGCTTTAGAAGGGATTGAAGACTAACATCCACATCCCATGTCCGCTACATCTTTTTCTCAAGTCACTGTCGACACCAAAGCCAACGTTTACTTCGATGGCAAAGTCGTTTCTCACACCGTGCATTTTGCCGATGGTTCGAAAAAAACTCTCGGCCTCATCTATGCCGGTGAATACCACTTCGGTACCGCTGCCGCCGAGCGCATGGAAATCATCGCTGGCTCCAGTGAAGTTACACTCGATGGCCAACAAGAGACCGTGCATTACGCATCCGGCACTCACTTCGATGTCCCCGCCAACAGCGGATTCACCATCGCCGTCAGTGAAGGCATCTGCGAATACATCTGCTCTTTCTTGAGCTGAAAAGATCGATCAGGTCCTCAAACATATCACAAAAGCCGCAATTTTTTTGCGGCTTTTGTTTTGCTCATCATCTTGCTCCACCAATGATGGCGCGAATCGCACTTTGAATTGCTGGATCAGCATAGCAAGGACCCGTGCCACTGCCACCGTAAGTGTGTGTCTCTAACAAGCGCAGGTCGCCACCCTGAATCACGAAACTGGGATTGCCGCTATCGCCGGCAACCAGATTGCGATGATAGATCGATGGAATACTCGGATCAAAGGAAAAGGCGATCGATTTTCCAGAGTAATTGCGTACGCTGTGCAGCGAAACCGTTTTCGTTTGATCAGTGACGAATACGGCGCGGCTAGGCTGAACATCATTCGCATTGGCAAAGCGATACACTTTGATCGATGAGGGCACGGGCAAGTTCAATCTACCAACAGCAACATCGGCCATCGGGGCGAGAGTGTGAACTTGTGTGATGTATCGCTCAATCGGATTACCGCTGCGATCATGAAACATTACCGCGACATCACCTGGCCTGATGTAGTGTGCTGCCATCACCACATGCTGAGGGTCGATCAAAGTGCAAGTCCGCGAGTCATTCCATGACACGCCCGTGAGATCGAGAGAATAGGTCCAGCTGCGCTTCCATTTGGCAAGGCCTTTGGGTTCGTAGTAATCAAACACTGTGCCTTTTTCGGGATTGGTCGGCAGCAATCCGCGCTCGCCTTTTAGCAGCGCGGCAGGGTCATAGCTAGATCCACCGCAGCCATTCAACAACATCACACAAAGCAATAGCACAAACACAGCGATTTCGGAAAATGGGCATTTCCGCTGGTTTGTCATCATTATCGGGATGCGATTGTTTAAGTTCATCAGGCTTGGATTGTTGTAGTAGTAGACAACGGGTTCACTGAGATTTCTCTTCGAGCAGCGAGGCCTTACTCTGGATCGACTTTGCACCGTCTTGAAAATCATTGCGCTCAAAAGCAGCAGCATCCAGTCCCTTGTCGAGCAATAGGGCCGCTACCTGGTTTTTCGTGAAACGATTGTTTGATAATTGAATGCTTTTGCCTTTTTGAGTTACAACAACGGCACCGAGCAAATTTTGCGAAAATTGATTTCCGGTGATTTCTGAGGCGCCAGACGATCGAACCACAAGACCGTATTCTCGATTCAAATTCAAACGGTTGTTCTTAATTGTCACAGCTTGATCCGTATCCAACAAAATACCGTTGAGCACATTTTCATTTAAACGATTGTTTTGAATTGACCCTGATGCGCCTTTCCAAATGTTGATCCCCTGATTGACATTGCCAGAGATTAAACAATTCTCGATCGTCACCTGAGTTCCTGAATCGATGGCCGAAATCCCATCCAATGCGTTTTCGATAATGCGACTGTCCACCACGCGAAGTTTCGCGCCGCCCATGGCCACAACTCCGTGCCCCACGGAATGTCGTACTGTGCACTCAGTGATCGCTAACTCAGATCCATTAATGACAATTACGGAAAAATGATCACTTTCTGTTGACTGCGAGTTGTGAACTACTGTGATTCCATGAATTTTTGAGCCACTCGACCGAGGCCCGAACGAAAGTACACTGCCTTTCTGTCCATCGCACTCTAAAATCACCTCGCCGCCAGTACTTTCAAGGGTGATCGGCGCATCAATAAGCACGGATGTCTCATAACGCCCCGCAGCGATGACGATGCGATCTTGCGCCTTTGCCACCGCAAGTGCTTCCTGCAGGGTCTTGAATTCGCTTGGAACCCGCAGATTCCGCCCATAAGCCGCCACGCGATCATAGAGGGCAATGATTTCAGAATTTTGAGGATCCAGTTTGCGGGCCTCGCGCAGCCATTCGAGAATCTCTGCATCATACACTCCTTGATCCTTGCTCTGCGACTGATTCATAAGGGTTAGTGCTTTTTCTTGATTTTTACGCATTTCATTAATGCCTATATTAGCGCGCTGCTTCCAGATTAATGCTTGCTCGGACCCTGGTTCCAGGAGTAAGAATTGCTCGCTGGCCGTGAGCGCGTCAGGCCAGCGCTGCTCCTCGATCGCTAACTCAGACGCATCGCGCCATTTTTTTCTCTCTCCCTCAGATTGGCCCAAAGCAATCCGTTGCTCAAGGTCGAGCATTCCTGGGTGGTTTGGCTCTTTCTGGCGCACCATCGAAATTGCATGCTTCACATCACTCCAAACACCCGTTTCAAAAGAAGCATGGGCGACTCCTGACCAATGGTTGATGTATTGCTCCTGCTCCATTGCCATTTCGATCTCAACACTTTGCCGACCGATGCGAGTAGCCTTGTTATTCGGTTCTTTTTTTTCCATCAACTCGTAAAGAGATAGCGCCTCGTCCCACTGTCTTTGATTGAGATACTCCGCCGCCTGAGCTTCCCAACCGACCATGAGCAGTCGCTGCTTCTGCACCTCTCGGCGCTCGTATTCTTGCCGGTAAAAAAAACCAAGGCCCGAGATAAGGATCAACATTACGACGGTGAGCAGCATGTAGCGTGCACCTGATCTTTCTGCATTGGTGTCAGGCTCCGCTGCTTCTTCCCTTTGCACAATGGCAGCAGAGGATGGATCGACAAACGGTTTAGTGCTCGATTCGCTCGCAATCACAATCTCTTGGAATTGAATCAATACCTCCTCACGTAACTTGCGCGCATCGGCTTCACGGAAAAAGGCCATGGCGCGGTCAAACTCCATCAATCCCTCTTGATATCGCAGAGCCATGGAATCCGTGGGTGCCATCCGTATAAGATCGACGATGCTCTCACGCGCCTCAGCAAAGGCATCGAGATGCTCATGCCAATGCTCGTTGCAAGCCAAGCCCAATACTTTTCTTGCCTCTTGCATGTCCATACGCCAATACTCTATCCAAGCCGACGACCTAGATCCAATCAAATAGTTGAAAAAATCGTAATTTATCTCACTCTGATGACCCACTTCATCGTCCACTACCACATGCGCCCCGGCGGCGTGTCACGGGTGATTCTTGCAGAAATTGCATACAATTCCCAAGTTATTCACAATTCGGTATTGATCAGCGCTGAATCAGCAGGCCTCGAGTTTGCAACGAAAATCATCCCTGCGCTCGACTACGCAAAACAAACATTTGCTTCAGAAGATGAGATTTTTTCCCAATTGATGGCAGCAGCCCAAGAATTTCCTCAGCCATGGATTTGGCATATCCACAACCCGACGCTCGGATGTCATCCGTTATTCACAAGTTGTTGCCAACGACTCGCCGCACAAAACGAGCACGTAATTTATCACATTCATGACTTTGCGGAAGATCAGCGGCCGAGGAATCTCAAGCAACTTTTGGGCGTTGGTCGATTGTGCAAAAATCAACGACTCTATCCGGTGTCAGAGCGCATGCACTACTGTGTTCTGACGGGCCGCGATCGCGACATTTTGATGGCAGCTGGACTGCCGCAACATCAGGTATCCGTTTTGCCAAACCCCGTGCAAGCGCGAGCCCTTCCTCCAAGCGATCGTCTTGATCCATGGGTGCTGTATCCGGTTCGAGCGATCGATCGCAAAAATATCGGTGAATTTCTGCTATTATCAGCACTCGCACCCGCAGCGAGCCGCTTTGCCATCACCCGTGGTCCTGGCGAATCTCTCCACCAAAAGCACTACACTGAGTGGGTCCAGTTTGCACACAATCACTCCTTGCCGGTGGACTTTGCGCTAGCTGAAACCGAACCCGCCATCGATCTGGAACACTGGATCGGGCAATCGACCCACTTATGCTCCACATCGGCCCATGAAGGATTTGGTATGGCGTTCCTCGAGTCGATTGCCTGGCAGCGGCCATTACTCGGTCGGGCGATCCCGCACATTCAAGCGGATCTCGCAGAAGCAGGGATCGACCACCCCTACCTTTACCAAGCTCTGCTCTCCGAGCTTTTTCCTGGAATCGATTTCCCGCAGCTTAGCATCAGCGATCAGCAACAAGTGATCCTCGCCGCCCGCACTCGCCCCGCCTCGGTTGAGGTGCTTCTCAAGAATGGGCGTGCTTCTGCAAGCGAATGGCTAAGCGAAGTCCTACAACATCGCAAGACCCCTCTCACCACTGATCAACTCCATGCCTTTTCCCCACAACGGCACGGCGAATTGCTGCGCCAACTCGCCGAACGACTTGCCTCAAAACCTGCATCTCCTTGCCACTACCTCGATGCCAATGCCATCAGGAAATTCTTCACGGTATGAATGAGTAAAGTTGTCTTGAACTGCATGTCAGCATTCTCCCCACAGCACAAAACTTTTCGCTTTTCATGCTGCATTTATCTGACTATTATCTGCCCACCATCATGGCTATCACACGCGATCTTACCATCCAAAACAAACTCGGCATTCACGCTCGCCCAGCGGCGCAGTTTGTGAAAATAGCGAACCGTTTTTCCTGCGAAGTACGTGTGGAAAAAGATAGCGAAGAAGTCGATGGCAAGAGCATCATGGGATTGATGATGTTGGCTGCCGGACATGACTCGATCATCACGGTCACCACCGAAGGTGCCGATGAAGATGCCGCGATGAGCGCGCTCTCCGATCTAATCGATCGCAAGTTCGAGGAAGATTGATTTCAGATCCTACACTCACGTGACTGCGGACTTTTTGATCATCGGCTCAGGAATTGCCGGGCTCTCCTTGGCGATCCGTGCGGCTCAGCATGGCAAAGTCATCTGTGTCACAAAGGGAGCACTGCTTGACTCGAACACCGCCTGGGCGCAAGGCGGCATCTCCTCGGTGTTACCAGAAGGTCTGCGCGATCACGGTGATAATTGCGAGCTACACATCGCCGATACCCTTGATGCTGGTGCGGGCCTTTGTCACGAATCGGTAGTCCGCACCATCGTCGAAGAAGGTGCAAACACCATCGATGATCTCGTCGGCTATGGCGTAGACTTTGACAAGGAAGGTGATCATTTTGCGTTAGGCAAAGAAGGTGGACACTCGAAGCGCCGAATTCTCCATGCCCGCGATACCACGGGGCGCGAAATCGCTGAGGCCTTGGTCGCCACTGCGCGCAAAACGGAAAACCTTCTTCTGTTAGAAAATCACTTTGCCATCGATCTCATCACCACGGGCAAGTTGGGCATGGTCAGCGATGATCGAGTGCTCGGTGCCTATGTGCTGAATCGGGATTCGGGCGAGGTCACCATCTTCCGCTCCGATCGCGTGATTTTGGCGACGGGTGGTTGTGGCAAAGTCTATCTCTATACGACCAACCCAGATTCGGCAACGGGCGACGGCGCGGCTATGGCTTGGCGCGCCGGTGCGACGATCGCTAACATGGAGTTCATCCAATTTCACCCGACTTGCTTTTACAATCCAGCAGCAAGCGGCGCGGAGGCGCGATCCTTTTTGGTATCGGAAGCTGTGCGCGGCGAAGGCGCAATTTTGATCAATCAAAAAGGCGAAGATTTCACCAAGAAACACGACCCTCGTGGTTCGCTCGCACCGCGCGACATCGTGGCGCGCGCCATCGACCATGAAATCAAGCGCACCGGCGCGCCTTGTGTCTATCTCGACGTCCGCCACAAACCACCCGGGTTCATGAAGGAACGCTTTCCTTTTATTTATGATACCTTAATGCGCTTCGGGCTCGATTGCGAAACCCAACCGATTCCTGTAGTGCCCGCCGCTCACTACCAATGCGGCGGCGTTGCCACTGACATCAATGGTAAAACCACCTTACGCGGTTTGTATGCGATCGGCGAAGTCGCCTGCACTGGTCTTCATGGGGCGAACCGATTGGCATCAAATTCGTTGCTCGAAGGCAATGTCACGGCGCGCCGCGCACTCGATGAAATGCTCGCTCATTTGCACCCGAATCGTGAGGCCTGCCACATGATGGAAATCCCCGAGTGGGAGCACGGCGATACAGCAGCTCCAGATGAACTCGTGGTCATCTATCACAATTGGGATGAAATCCGCCGCCTGATGTGGGACTACGTTTCCATCGTCCGCACCGATAACCGCCTCCGCCGCGCCGCCACTCGCTTGCGCAATCTGAAAAAAGAAGTGCGCGAATTTTATTGGGGGCATCGGGTAAATGCAGATATTCTAGAGTTGCGCAATTTGGTGACCGTGGCATCCTTAATCGTCGACTGCGCCGTCAAGCGCAAGGAATCGAGAGGCCTGCACTTCACCACGGATCACCCGAATACCAAGCCCAGCCTCGCTGTCGATACGACCACTCGCAAATTCTAACGCCCTCCCTTTTCCTCCATGAAATCCAACATCCTCGTCGCCATCGGCCTGCTCATCCTCCTAAGTGTCATCGCCACTGCCATCGGCATCTGGAACATGAGCGAGAACTCGGAGTTCTCGCGCAAGGATCAAGCACCAGCTGCTGCCACCGCCGCCCCTCAACCCTAACGATTTTCTCGCGCCATGGCTTCGGCCCGCTGATATTGTGCGCGGAATTTTGCACCGAGAGCCGATGCTCGCTTTGCTGCTTCGAGCCCATCCTTCGAATCCATCAACGGATCCCCCTGCCCCATTTTGGCATAATCGAGCACGGAAACATCGAAAAACACCGCTGTGGCTTCAGGTGGAAAATTCGCCTCACGCAGTGCTTTCCACGCGCTTTTCATTTCCTCATGCGAGTCAATTCCGACGACGCGTATTAAATTTCGTATCGTCCGAAACGCATTGCCTGTCAACTCGGGCCGATACACAAAAGCCCCGGTTTCCTCGTATGGCAGATGCTCACCATCGGTGAAAATGGCACGGTGCTCGGGCGTATAGATGTCGCGACGCACCGGCATGCGCCGCAGAGCTTTCGAGATCGGCCCCATTTTTGTGCCGGGTTTCGCATTCCATAACACTTGCCCTGGCTCACTGATCACAAACTCGATGAATGCCTGCGCCACTTGCGAATTTGGCGCGCCACGCATTACCGCAATCGGATCGCCACTCAACGATGATCCACCTGATGGCGCAACCCATTGCAA
>Ga0209444_10000479_pt1 | contig 21803 bp, 20 predicted proteins | sample LauGreFaBDMM15DN_2_FD_188215 | JGI IMG/M metagenome (GOLD analysis project Ga0209444, IMG submission 188215) | Freshwater lake microbial communities from Lake Michigan, USA - Fa13.BD.MM15.DN (SPAdes) (version 2) | ecosystem: Environmental > Aquatic > Freshwater > Lake | place: Lake Michigan... | reverse complement strand
ATCACACAAGCCATCAGCCCGCGCAACAAGATAGATTTTCTCATGCGCAAAGCGTAGCAGAAATCCCGACCGATGCAACAAGCACGAAAGCACCATGGCTATCAGAGATTTGCAGTCACACCTATCGTTACAAATAATACCATGCGAATCATTATCTGGAGATAAAAAAGCATCCCTATGGAGTGATCTCAAACTAACGAAAAAATGAAACCACTCATTTTTTTGAACCTACGCCATTTTCGTGGACTGTCTTTTCTTCGGCGGAAATACCTTTGTTGTCGATGATCTTTACGTCTTTGCATTTCTCGACGAGAACTTTCAGCGTGCCTTCGGGCGCGCGCTCCGCGAGCGGGCCAAACGTGTTACCGCGAATCATCACATCGGCAGCGCAAGTGATCGTAATAGCCGGGCCGACGGGCCAGTTCCAGTCAAAGACACTCGGCGTGGTGCCGAAGCCAGAAAACGAATTGCCTTCGATCAGGATCTTCGTGCTATCGTGCGAGATGTTTTCCTGTGCCTCACTCACTTTGGGTTTGTCTCCTGGAACTCCCGAAATTGGTGACGCACCGATGACAATGTTAGGGTGGTTGTTGTCGGTGAATGTGCAGCCGCGCACCGTAAAATTGCGAATCGACGATCCTTCCTCGAAATACCATTCGGGCGCGGCGGAAATCGCGGGTTGAAAGCTATTGCGGAACGTGCAGCGTTCGATCGTGCAGTTGGCGGCTTTGAGGTTGAGGCACTTCGCGCGAAAGACCTGAAACTTACTGTCGCGGATGATGGTTTCCTGCCCCACAATTGCTACGTTGACGAGCCGGTCGATGCCATCAATCATGGACTCGCGGCTGAAGTTTATGCCGACGCCCACGCCGACGCGCTCGGTCACGACATCCCGATCCAGCGCGATCACAAAGGTTCCGTCGGGGTTGGGCGTGGCAGTTGTGATGACGGCGTTCGTGCGGATTTTTTTGTGCTGCCAATCCCAGAGTTCGACTCGGTCGCCCGCGCGGTAGTCGCTGTTTTTCGCCTGCACGAGCAGCGTCCGCTTGTCTTTCTGCTCAATGATGCGCGTGTAATTGGACAAGATATCAATGCCGTCGTCGTCGATCTTGGAAAAGTCACAGTGATCAAGCAGAAGCTTTCCGCGCAGCCCGCTGACCTGACCGCCACCCGCGCAGGAATAGAGTCGATTTGAGCCGGGAGGCACTCCGATCACAAAGCGTCGGAACGTTGTAGTGCCTTCCAGTCCTCTAATGTAAAAGCCCGCGTTGGCGCCGCCGCCCCAGTAATTGATGTCTTCTAAAGTCGTGTCGCGAAGATTGCTGAGGACGAAAGCGTGGCTGCGGCTCTCGGTGTAGATGAAAAATTTCTTGCCAGCCCAATTTTCAATATGAGGTGGCCCTTGTAACTTCCACTTCCACGTGCGCTCTCCAGTTTTTACCATTTCAATTGGGTTGGGCCAATGGCGGTCGAGTTGATAGTAATTCTTATCGGGAAATACAAACGGATGCACCTGCGAGCCTTTGAACGACGGATCGTTTGGCGCGGGATAGCCGGGGTCCATCGAAACTTCACAGGTCATGTTCGTGATGTCCACCGCCGTAATCGTGCCCTGCGTGTAGCCCAGAGGGTCATGATCAATCGAAATTTTCCGAACGGTTACGCTCTTGCTGTCATCGATGCGGAACACCGGCTCATCCAGATCACCCGACACAATAGTCGCGTCGCCTTCGCCCTGAAACGTCAGCCCGTTAGCACCCGTGATGCGAATCGACTTTTCCGCTCTCGTTGCCGTTTTGTAGCGGCCGGAAGGTAACCAGACGACGGCTCCCGCGCCCTGTTTCTGTGCCTCAACAATGGCGGCATTGATTGCGACTGTATCGTCGGTCACGCCGTCGGCTTTGGCACCAAAATCTTTGACATTGATCGGCTTCAGCTCGACTGGCGTTTCCGCCGCCGAGACGGGGGCAATCGTCGATAGGGCGAGCGCGATGGCTACGCACAGGAAGTGCCGGCCCGAGAGATGAGTTGAGTCGTGGTGATTCACAGTCTTTGTTAAAGGAGATTACCTGATGTAATTGGCGGACATGAGCCCTTAGTGCATCTTCACCACTTTGAAGCGGGCGAATTTCCTGTCGCAGTATAAACCGGCCAACCGGGAAAAGTCTAGGTCACATTTTTGCCAAAGATGCCAATCATTCAATCCGACGTATTCCAAAAGCAAATGCCACACCATTCGGATGAACATTAAAAAAGGGCTGAAAAAATTTCCCCCATCGAAAGCCCCCAAGTGTTTGCGTTGTATGGGTTTTTCGATGGAAAAAACATTTCGTTGGCAACAAAAGATTTGCTCGAAAAGCGCAGGATTGAAGTCACAAAGTAAAACAACCGTTGCATTTGCTTTTGGAATTCAAGGGGCAAGATCAGTAGGCTTTATGAATTTAGCAGTGAAAACAATGGAATCGGATTGCCTTGGCGATATCGTCTCTGCTAGAGTTGGGTCGTAATGAGCGATTTTTCTTTGATTGAAGCCAAAATGAAACAAGCGGCCGTCTCCCATGCGGCGATTGAGGCGTTTCGCCGAAACTTTCACGCGCTCGTTCGTCAGGAATCTGGTCTGATTTCCGAAGATCAAATTTCACCCGCTCAGCGCTTGGCGGATTGGTCGAAGATCCGCGAGTCGCAGGGAGAAGTTGATCCGCTGCTGCTCGGAAAAGTCGCGGTGATCAAGCTCAATGGCGGTCTTGGCACCAGCATGGGCCTGCAAGCTGCGAAGAGCCTGCTGTCCGTGCGCGATGACTCGACATTTCTCGACATCATGGCGCGACAAATCCAGCACTTGCGCGAAGTCAGTGGCGAAAATGTGCGCTTGCTCTTGATGAATAGTTTCAGCACCAGCGATGACACCATGAAGCACCTCAGTCGTTATCAAGGTGTGGGACTCGCCGAACGCAGTGAAGTGGAATTGATACAAAATCAAATTCCCAAACTTGATGCCGCAACCCTCACTCCTGTGAGTTGGCCTCAAGATCCCGAGCTCGAGTGGTGTCCACCAGGCCACGGCGATCTCTATCCGGCACTGGTCGGCAGCGGTTGGCTTGATCGATTACTCGCCGCCGGAGTGACCTATGCTTTTGTGTCGAACTCCGACAACCTCGGTGCGGTCATGGAACCAGAGCTGCTGAAATATTTCGCCGAGAGCGGAGCACCCTTCTTGATGGAAGTCACACGTCGCACCGCCGCGGACCGCAAGGGTGGACACCTCGCCGTGCGGACCAGTGATGGCCAATTGCTCTTACGTGAAGTCGCGCAGTGCCCCATCGAGGATCTCGAAGAATTCCAAAACATCGAAAAACATCAGTATTTCAACACCAACAATCTTTGGCTACGCCTGGATGCCTTGCGCGATTTGTTAGAAAAATCGGATGGCGTCCTACCCTTGCCGATGATTGTGAATCGCAAAACGGTGGACCCGCGCGATAAAAATTCCACCGCAGTGATCCAACTCGAAGTCGCCATGGGTGCTGCCATCGAGTGCTTTGCCGGAGCGTCCGCCATCGAGGTGCCACGCAGTCGTTTTGCACCTGTGAAAACCACGGCAGATCTTTTCTGCCTGCGCTCCGATGCCTACGAAGTCGCCGCTGATGGACGCGTAGTCTTGCGTGCCGAGCGCCAAGGTATACCGCCCGATGTGCAAATGGACGACCACTACAAACTCGTTGACTCCATTGAGTCCATCGGCATGCCATCACTGGTTCAATGCCATCAACTGAAAGTCCAAGGTTTGGTATCCTTCGCCGCGGGTGTCATCATCGAGGGCGATGTAAGCATCCACAACAGCACTGCCGAACAGCAAGAAGTGTCAGCAGGGATTTACCGCGATACGCAAATTGCTTGGTGAAACATGCAACAAAAAACGCCACGGTTTGAGTCGTGGCGTAATTTGTTAGAATTGATTCTCGCAGGAAATTATTCCTTTTCAGCAGGAGCCTCTTTTTTAGCGGGAGCCTCTTCGGCTTCTTCTTCCGCGGCGCCTGTTTGCGCTTTCATTTGTTCAATGCCTTGCTTGATACGGCCTTTAATCGTATCAACGTTTTCAGCGATATCACTCTCAGGATATTCTTTCACAACATCGTCGACGAATGTGTTTGCAGCATCCAAATCCCCTTTTTCCATCGGACCTGCTAGACCGATGTTGAGTATCATGCCAATTTTGTATTGTTCAGGAAGATCGGGATTGGACTTGATGAACTCCTTCACAGCAATGAGTGCTTCAGAATACTTTTTAGCTACCATCAATGGCTGAATTTTCGTGCCCGTGAATTCTTGCAATTTTTCTTCCACCTTGGCTGCGGATTCTTTCTTCGCGATGGCTTCCTTGCGCTCTTTGACGAATCCAGTTTTGTCTTTTTTGTCGAGTTCACCGATTTTTTCGATCACGTCAGCGTAGCTGATATCGACCAACTCAGCATCGAGGGCTTTCAGCCCTTCGACGAGAAACGCCGCCTTTTCAGCATCAGTTTTGGCGGCATCTGCTTTGGCAAATGCTTCGTCGCGCTTGGTGCGAACGGCCACCAATTCATCGAGATGAGCCACATATTTTTCTGGTCCGCCGGGCTGGTATCCAGTTTTAGCGTATGGCTTACCAGTGGCATCGCAGAGAAGAATCGTGGGGAAGCCTTGCACTTGGTATTTTTGTTGCAGGGCTTCGTTTTGCTCCTTGAGTTTGGCATCCAGTTCCTTCTTTTGTGGAAAGTCCAGCTCAACGAGCACGAACTTGTCCTGAGTGCCTTTTTTGAATGGCGCATGGTCGAATACTTCTTCGTTAAGCTTAATGCACCAACCACACCAATCAGAGCCAGTAAAGTCGATCAAGAGGTCTTTTTTTTCTTCGGCTGCAGATTTTTTAGCGACCTCGAAGTCAGTCACCCAGCCTTCGCCCGCTGCAAAAGCGCAAGTAAGTGTAGCAAGACTTAGTGCAACGGATGCAATCAGTGTATTTTTTTTCATATATTGGTGGAGATAACTATGTTACAGTGTTTTAGCAAAAGGTCGAGGCAGAAATGATCAGCCCAAGAGAGAAACGCCCGAAGCGAGTCGTCAACGGACGTTTTGTCGCATCAGCGCTTGATCTTGTGATGAATTAGGCCCATTCGCCTTCGGCAGGACGGACAACGGCTTTGTCTTTCTTGCGCAGTGCGTTGCGCATTTTGGTCAAGGCACTATTTTGCAGTTGGCGGATGCGTTCGCGGGTGACGCCGAATTCACGGCCAACTTCTTCGAGTGTCAAGGGGCGCTTGCCGGTGAGGCCGAAGCGCTCATCGATGATCGCACGCTCACGGCTATCGAGAATCGTCAGCAAGCCATCAAGGTTGTCGTGCAGGTTTTTGTCTGAAAGAAGATCGAGAGGATTGGATGCTTTTTCATCGCCGATGAGTTCCCCATACGCAGTGCTTTCGCCTTCATTGATAGGTGCATCAAGGGATGTCGGGCGCTGAGATGCTTGCTTGAGCATCGCCAACTTACGGCGTGGGATGCCGGTTTCCTCAGAAAGCTCTTCGTCAGAAGGCTCTCGACCGTAGGCTTCCGTGAGCATTGCGGTAATGCGGCGCAATTTGGCAATTTTGTCTACCATGTGGACGGGAAGACGGATGGTCTTGCTTTGGTTGGCGAGAGCGCGTTTGATCGATTGCTTGATCCACCATGCAGCGTAGGTGCTGAGTTTGCCACCTTTGACAGGATCAAAGCGGTCGACGGCTTTCATGAGACCGATATTGCCTTCAGAGATCAGGTCAGCAACAGGCATACCATAGCCGGCATAATCTTGAGCAATCTTGACAACAAGACGGAGATTGGCTTGGATCATCTGGGTGCGCGCAGCTTGATCGCCCTTTTTGATCCGTTTCGAAAGTGTAATTTCATCCTCGGGTGTGAGGAGCGGAGTTTTCGCGATCTCCTTCATGTAGGCCTTCATGCTGTTGTCAAATTCTGATGCCATTGTTTTATTTGGTTGTTTCTGCTAATGTAACGTAGCGGCTGGTTATATTATTCTAATTATTGAAAAAGAACAGCATTATATGCAGCGGATGATACACAAATTTATTGCAGCAATGATCGTGCCGTTATCAGAAATATCCTGAAACACTGATGAAATCTTGCTTTGCGCAGACCAAAAAATTCTCATACGGGCAAAATGACTGAAGCAATCTGACACAGCGCGTCATTTTGTCATACTGGATTTTTTTCATGTTTGGCTGCGATTTTTCTAGCTTGAATGATTTCCCGAAAAAAAGATTGCTAGTTTGCCAAAAAATCGGCATTTTTTCACTGTTCATATGATTACTCGAATCTATTCAGCAGCCTTACGCGGTGTCGATGCTCAAGAAGTTGAGGTGGAAGTGAATGCCTGGGGCTCGGAGAAGCCGCAGATTTACGTGGTTGGGCTACCCGATGCGGCCGTCCGCGAATCAACACAGCGTGTGACCTCTGCAATCATCGCATCGGCCCTGCCCATGAGCGATGGTAGCAAAACCGTGAATCTTGCTCCGGCTGATCTGAAGAAAGAAGGGCCGTCTTTTGACTTGCCCATCGCCCTGGCCATGGCCTCCGCTTGTGCCGAATTGAGTCTACCTGCCGACGATGTTTACGTTGTCGGAGAGCTTGCGCTCGATGGAACAGTTCGCGCCGTGAAAGGGGCTCTACCGATTGCCTTGGAAGCTCGTGCACGCGGCAAAAAACGCTTGATCGTGCCTGCTGTGAATGCTCCAGAAGCAGCAATCGTTGAAGGCATCGAGGTGATTGGAGTTGAGTCACTCCACCAGACTTGGTCTTATCTTACAGGCTTGGAGTCGATCGCGCCCTTCGTAATGGATCGCAAGGCGTTTTTTGAATCACATCGCAATTACGATGTCGACTTTGAGGAAGTCAAAGGCCAATACCAAGTGAAACGCGCGCTGGAAGTGGCCGCCACTGGTGGACATAACATCTTGATGGTAGGGCCTCCGGGAACTGGGAAATCCATGCTAGCGAAGCGACTACCGAGTATTTTACCTAACATGAGCGAGGATGAGGCAATCGAGACAACGAAGATTCATTCGATTGCTGGATTTCTCGATCCGAAGCGCTCATTCATAACCACACGCCCGTATCGAGCACCACACCACACGATCTCTGATGCGGGTCTTCTCGGAGGCGGCACTAACCCTGGTCCTGGAGAAGTTTCACTCTCGCACAACGGTCTTTTGTTTTTGGACGAGTTACCGGAATTCCGCCGCCAAACTCTGGAGGTAATGCGCCAGCCACTGGAAGACGGACACGTCACCATTTCACGCGCGGCAGGCTCATTGACATTTCCCTCCCGTTTTATGCTCGTGGCCGCCATGAACCCCTGCCCTTGTGGATACTACGGTGACGCCAAACGAGAGTGCCGCTGTGGCTCTCGCGTGATCGAAAAATATCGGCAGAAAATTTCTGGTCCCCTGCTCGACCGCATCGACATTCACGTAGAAGTGCCGCTGGTGGATTTCAAAGAACTGTCATCCTCAGAGCTCGGTGAAAAATCTGCCACCATTCGCGAACGAGTCGCCGTGGCGAGAGAAGTGCAGACCAGACGATTTGAGAAACACAAAGGCACGAATACGAATTCCGCGATGTCGGCAAAATTGGTCCGCGAGCACTGTGTTCTCAATGCTACGAGTACCCAATACCTCGAGCACGCAATGGAATCGATGAATTTTTCCGCGCGGGCGCATGACCGCATTCTCAAGGTATCGCGGACGATTGCTGACCTTGATGGTAGTGAGCACATTCAAGATCATCACATCCTCGAAGCAATCCAATACCGCTCGTTAGATCGGAAGCTTTTCTCTTGAACTTAGATCAGATCAAGGCTTGGGCGGCGTGACTACACCCACAGGTTCAGGATTCACCTGCTCGCGCAAATTGATCAACTTCACAGGATTCCGCACTTCTTCTCCATCGGCTCGATAGAGAATGACATTGCTGCGTTCATCGTCTCCTTGACCGATCGCGCTCTGAAACACAACGCGCCAATTTTGTTCCGCATCGCGCACTGATACTTGCACTGGCACCGACTCCGCAGGCAGCTTTTCCACGACAACTCCCCCGGCCTTGACCTCAATGGTTTTGTGGGCAAACACCCACCTTGAATTTGCCGCTAAAGTATTGACCAATCGCGCGCTACCCGCAGGGAATGTGACGGGACCCTCGGGAATGACCATAGAGCGCACCACATCCCATGTATTTTTTTGGGGATCTCGCCATAAAATCACTGCACAGTCACCTTGTTCTGGCAACTGTATCTGGCTCCACAACTCAGTTTCATCGCCTTGCGCTTTTTGCAATCGACACATCTGCAATGTAGCAGGCAACGGCAAAGATTCCGTAAATGTCCCAAGCACCAACTGCACAGTAACTGACTTTTTTTTGGTAAGGGGAATCGAGATCATTTGCGGAGGCTCCGAGCCAGGATCGGGCTCTAATTCGTAGCGTACGCCATCACGAATCTCTTGTCGGAAAGGCGGCATATCGCCCACTGGCAGCAATCGCAACTCCCGCGGCCCATTTTTCTCCTGTCCCAAGCCAGTGATACAACTCAGTGCGTAGAGTGATAAAGCAGTAAGATGTAGGAAGGGGCGATTCATCACGCACAGCTTGCAAGATCGGGATGCACTTGGCAAGCCTGTTTCAAAATTGCATAAGCGCATGAAATTAAATGTGAATCACACAAATGGATCAGAAAAATGGATCAGAAAAATGCAAATCTTTAGGAGAAAAATTTCCCATAGCGCTCGCGAAGCTGTTGTTGCCACTTTTCGAGAAAACTCAGATCGCGCGCGCAAATCCACGCATTCTCGGCATTGATCACTCCTGATTCAATCGCCGCAAAAGCGCTAAGCTTTGATACCTCGACAATGCGCAAGTCCTCTTGGCATTGTTCAATTTTTTCGCGCCCCCGTTGCAAGCTCGATTCCATCAAAGCGCGCGCCAATTGGCTCTGACACTGCTCTTTTTTACGCAGCAACTGATCCGTTTCCTGAATCACCGTGCCGACTTCACCAAACCAATCCAACAATTCCCCCGCGACCACACCACGACGATCCCCGCTCAAACCTGCCAGCTCAAGCCAATGCATCAATCGGGCCGCAGGGCTCATGATCACGCGATAAGCTTCATTTAATCGGGAAAAACCTGGCTCATCTGCCTGGTGGTTTTTACTAGCTAGGCGATACGCCTCCCGCACCGTTTGCTCGGCCAAATTCAAGCTACGCGGTAATCCGAGACATTCAAAAGCATCCATCGCCATCATGAATTACGCAGCAAAACTCTCACCGCAGGAACAAGTCACCAATGCATTAGGATTGCTCACCTTGAAGCCGCCCTGCTGAAGATCATCGGACCAATCCAATTCACTGCCGCTCACAAAAAGCGCACTTTTCGGATCGATCACGACGTTTACACCATTGCTTGGCACCATGATGTCACGATCGCGCGGCCCATCGACCAAATCCATTTTGTATTGCAGCCCACTGCATCCACCGCCGATCACCGCAATCCTCAAGGCCCCACTGCTACGCCCCTGCTTTTCAAGCAAGCCACGCAAGTGCGCTGATGCCGCATCCATCACCTGGATGAGTTTTTCATTCCCGACTTTGTAATTGATCTCTGCCATGGCCTGTCGGCACGATGCGCGAGATTTGCCTGCAAGTCAAACAGCATTCATTTTTCCCTTCCCCACAGGCAGAATTTCCCTCTATCATGCGCCCATGGCACGCTGCAAGTTCCACATCTATCATTTCACCATCATCGCATCCTTATTCATCGCATCCTGCGGTGGCAATCCAGATCCATCGCCACACCGTGGCGCCAATGCCCCTTCCATCAAGGTTAGCCCCAACAGCATCCCACAGCCACTGCCCGGCTCGATTCCTCAGATAGCTCCTCCAGCCGTCGCCGCCGAGTCAGCCATCGTGATCGACATTGGCTCTGGACGTGTGCTCTATGCAAAAAATGCCGACATGCCTCGCCAAGTAGCATCCACCCAAAAAATCATCACCGCGCTCTGTGTGCTTGAAGGCGGCGACGTCGATAAACAAGTCACCATCGCCTCATCAGATGGGCAATGCGAACCAACAAAACTTTATCTCAAACCCGGTGAAACATACACCCGTCGCGAACTACTCAAAGTTCTCATGGTCAAGAGCGCAAACGATGTAGCTCGAGCACTCGCTCGCGATGTCGCTGGCAGCCAGGAAAATTTCAGCGCTATGATGAATGCCCACGCCGCCAAGCTCGGCATGCGCCAATCCCGCTTCCAAAATCCACACGGCTTGACCGAGCCCAATCAATATTCTACCGCTCGCGATATGGCCATCGCCGCGCGCCAAGCCTACCGCTCGCCCCTCCTCCGCTCCTTCATGTCCACAAAAAACATGACTTTTCGCTTCAATTCTGGCCGCACAATTGCGCTAGAAAACACCAACAAAGTGCTTCAAACTGTACCGTATTGCAACGGCATGAAAACGGGAACCACCAATGCCGCTGGACGCTGCCTGATCTGCACCGGCGAAATTGGCAACCGCGCCGCGATTGTCGTTGTTCTCAAATCCAATACGCCCAACATTTGGAAAGACTCAGAAAAACTCCTGCGTTGGGCTCTGGAGCGTCCCTAAATTCAACTCACTCACACTCACTCGAACCAAATCATACTCATGCGCGCAGATTCCACCTTCACACTTCGTCCTAGCTCCACAGCTCCTGATTTTGCACTCCCTAACGCAAAGGGGGAAATCGTCACTCTCGGCGAGGCCCGCGGATCTCTAGGCACCATCGTATTTTTTGCCTGCAACCATTGTCCTTACGTCGTCCACCTCGCAAGCGAACTCGGCGAATTTGCTGACCGCGCCGCAGCACTTCGCGTGGAAACGATCTGCATCAACTCAAATGATCTCGCCGCTTATCCACAAGATGGCCCTGAATTCATGAAAGAATTTGCCGCGACTCATAAGTGGAACTTCCCCTATCTTATCGATGAAACTCAGGCTATCGCCAAGGCATACGGCGCGGCATGCACACCCGATTTTTTTCTCTTCGATGAAAACCTTGCCTTGTTCTACGCAGGTCAATTCGATGACTCTCGTCCGAAAAATGGCAGTGTCGCGACCGGTTCCGACTTGCAAGAAGCCATCGATCGCATGCTCGACGGCGAAGCGCCACCCACCAGCACTAAGCCAGCAAGCGGCTGCAATATCAAATGGAAGCCAGGTCAAGAGCCACAATGGTTTTGTGCCCCTTAAGGCAACGTGTGACCCTTGATGATCACGATGTGCTTTTTGTCCGATTTCTCCGAGATCATAAAGCTCGTTTCCCAAGCGCCGGTATCCAGTCCCTCTAGCCGCTAATTGTGTAGTCCAGTGCGCCCTGCAGTTTACACAGGTAGCGCGTAAGCTGGCGTGCTCGTGCCCCTCTAACATCTTACGATTCGATTTTGGGGATTGAGGTTTCTGGGACAACTGTGCCATCAGCAATGCGAATCTTACCGTGAACTCTAATCTGATGCAGCTTACGCTGTGTGCACGCTCTTCGACTCGCCATGATCGCCTGCGCAGGATTGGCCTGAGCATTGTCGTCGGTGCCATTCCGACTCGCTCAGCAGGCTCTGTCCGCGCAAAGTTCCAAAAGTAATCACCATGAAAATCCAGCAGCGAATATGAGTGTGTTATGATTCATGTTTTTGATGAAGAAATGGCTGATAAAATGACTCGACTTGCCAGCAGACTCCCCGAGTTCCGCCGATAGGCCGCCAATTTACGCTTCATGCCGCGCCATCCCGCGGCGCGATCCCGCAAAAGATCTCGCATGATCGCTGTGATCTGTGCAGGATTTTCCGCCAAACGCCCTGCGCCCAAAATTTCTAACAATTGCAAATTACCCTCTTCCTGGCCTGGAACAAGATGATAAACGATCATCGGACACTGCGCCGCTATCGCCTCATGCACCGTTGCGCCACCGGCTTTACCCACGACCAAGTGGTGCATGCTCAGCAACGATGGCACACGGCGCGTCCACCCGATCAACTTGACGCGACCGGGAAACTCGCGCTGAATTTCCTTCGCTCGCGTGTAGAGCAAACGAATATTTTTTCCTAATACTATGGTGATATGCACCTCGGGAGATGCTTGCAAGAAGGCCCTTGCTACTCGGCGCACATGAGGCTTTTTAGCCGTCGGAAAATACAACACGCGAAACGGATCGACTGCGCCCTCTCCATCCACTCCATGCATGGTTGCAAACTGCGGATGGACAGGAAACCCTGTATCTACTAAGCGCTCGGCTGGCAGGCCCGCTTGAATCAATCCATCGCGCGTATATGGATCCGTCACCACCCAGGTGGTATTTGGCGCTTTTTTCCAAGAAGCATTGATCTCGATCGAGTCCGTGATCACCGTGAAAACTGCAGGTCTTTTCTGCTTCGCGGATAAGATGCGATCCAAGAAATACGGATAAATCGGATACGTACTCACCACCGCATCTGGCTGAAATTCATCAAGCAGCCTCGCTAAATCATTTTCCGGTTTCCTCATCACATAGGATCTTTGACGAGATAAATCCATGTCGTCCGTCGATAAATAAATGCGATACCATAAGCGTGGCAAGTGAGTGGTGATGTAGCGGTAGCACTTGCACAGCATATTTGTCAAAGCTGGCATCGCACGCATGCACGGGTCTGCCACTAGGCATACCGCCCCCTGGCCTTCTAAGCCCATGGCTAGATTGCGCGCGGCACTATTGTGCCCTTCTCCGAAGGATGCTGTGACGATCAGTATGCGCGGTGCTGGCATGCACACGATTTACACAAGTTCCAGGATTGCGTCGAACATGTTTTTCGACTATCGTGTCTTTGCCACGCACCATTATGGAGGAAGAACCTATCATCAAACTCGGCACCTCTGACTCTTCGCAGTCTAGCCGTCGTGTTGTTCGTCTAGACGATGTGAAAAAAAATCGAACTCCCAAACTTGCGGACTCTATGCGCAAGTTCAAAACCCCTGGCGTCAGGATCGTCGAGGAACAAGAAAGCACACCCCCTCAACAGGATGAGCCTTTTGTCATGCAGGAGCAAACTCGCAGAAAAAACTTCGAGGGTAAAAGCATCGGTTACAACATCGATGAAATCATGCAGCATGACGTGTATGATCCGTGTGCCATCGAAAAAGAATGGGGAGGAAAAACCAAAACTCTACCCTCCGGTTGGATTTCCCTCTTTTCTACGCTAATTATCGCCGCGCTCGTCTATATCGGCTACTTAGTATTCACCAGCGAACACAAGGAAGCACAAATCGTCCAGCAACAGAATACCACCTTGCGTTTCAATGAAATGGAAGAAAGTGATGCGCGCGCTGTGGTCACCGCCATCGATCAGACCGTCAAAGCCTATCTGGCCGCCTCATCCATCGAGGAAAAATTGCGCTACGTTCGCTACCCTGATGTCATCAAAGCACGCATGATGCATCACTACCACACGCGCCCTATCACCCCTCTCAAGGCCGTCACCACCACTGGTTATGAACCATTAACTCTGGGTGGAAAAACTTTTTGGCGCGTTATCGCTCCGCTCGATGACGTCACTGGCGAAGCCTTGCTCATCGAGCAAATCGAGAAGGATCAAGTCAAGATCGACTGGGAGAGCCACGTCTACTACCAGCCCATGGCTTGGGATAACTACATTAACGAAAAGCCTAGCCGACCCATAGCATTCCGCCTCAAAACCAAACCAACCAACCGCTATCTTATGGAGTTTGCTGACGAATCGCGATGGTGCTGCTATGAACTAACAGAAAAAGATAGCAGTAAAACACTTTACGGGTATGTCGCGCGGAATTCACAAGCTCACGCCTCGATTCATAATTCTTATCTCGCAGGAAAGCGCACGTTTATCCTCCGACTTCAAGCGAGCAAAGCACTCAAATCACCCGATTCCGTCGTAATTGACAAATACATCAGCAACGACATTCACCGAATTGATCCGCCCACCACCATTGAAGATTGATATGCCAAGCTCCACTCAACGTGCACGTAACTGCATCTATGGCATCGTCTTTTTCCTGCTCTGCCAGTACCTAACCGGTCTCTACCGATTAGCATTTAGCTCCAGTGACATGGACAATAAATTCAGCGCCCTTGCCCGCGAAAAACATCAACTCTTTCTGTTAGGTGAAAATCTTTACGCCATCATCGCCTACGCGCTCATAGGATGCGTCGCCTATTTTCTCATCATGCCGCTGTGGCAACGCTGGGAGAAGTCATCTTCACGCCAAGGAATTTGGTCGATCTTGCGCGCCTTCGCACTTAGCTGGGGCTTTCATCTTTTCTGCTTATTACGACTTTCACGCACGCGACCCTACTTTTTGCACGAATCCGAATTCGGCCAATGGTATGATCACCTGTGCGGCTGGCTTCCTGAATGGCTCGCCTACTTTACCTTCACCTTGCTGCCCATAGCCTACCTCCTATTCGCCATCGGATGGCATTTTTATCGTTGGAGGTCTCACCGCCGCCCCCATCGCATTGCCTTTGGCATCCTTATCAGCCTCTCACTCGTGACACTAACCTCGTCGCTTATTCCTCAGAAAAAACCAACCCCGATTGCTAACAGTCCTCAAAAACAATGGAACGTTCTCATCATCGGCTCCGACTCACTCCGCGGTGACCGCCTGGGCTTTACCGGCTATCGTCCTCAACGCGCCGATGGCATCGCAGCCACTGGCGTTTCGCCCACCATCGATGCCCTCGCCGCAAGCTCGCAAGTTTTCACTCATTGCTTCACGCCCATCGCCTCCACGCTTGAGTCCAATACGAGCCTGCACAGCGCACAATACCCCCACACTCACGGCTTCCGCCATATGTATCCGGGGAAAGCACAGGTCGAAACTACTACGAATATCGTAGAACCGATGGCCACCATTTTGCAGGAGCAAGGCTATCACACCTCCGCCATTGGCGACTGGTGCGCTGGCTTCTACCAAATGATGCCACTCGGTCACGAAAACATCTCCGTCTCATCGTTCGATAGCTTTCAAATCTACATGAGCCAGGCCGTCATCCTCTCCCACTTTGTAATCCCACTCTACTTCGATAACTCGGTCGGCTATCGCATTTTCCCCGAGATCCAATCCTTTGCGCAATTCGTCACCCCAGAAATTGTCACCTCGCGCGTCGAGGAAAAAATCAGCACCATGGCAGCCACTGGCCAACGATTTTATAGCCACGTTTTCTACTCCTGCAATCACCTCCCCTATCGCACCATAGAGCCCTACAACAGCATGTTTGCCGATCCTCACTACCAAGGGAAAAACAAAACATCCGTAGACTTCGACATCGATGAATTCATCGGCGGCACCGATCTCGAAAATAAATGGAACAAGCTCAGCCCTGCTGATGCGCAACAAATCTCCGCCCTCTACGATGGCTGCACGCGCCAATTCGACGACTGCGTCAAACGCATTCTCGAGGCGCTCAAAAAACATGGGCTCGACCAAAACACCATCGTCATCATCAACTCCGATCACGGCGATGATCTCTACGAGCCAGGAGCCACCCTCGGCCACGGTCTGAGCTTTCACGGCGGCGACCAATCCAATCACATTCCCCTCATCGTCTACGTTCCCGGTCTCCCGCCCCAAACCTTTCCGCAGATCGTGCGCAGCATCGACATCGCCCCCAGCATCGCCGACCTCGTCAAAATACCGCGCCCCGCATCGTGGGAAGGACAAAGTTTTACGCCTTGGTTCAGCGATCGCAGCCAAGCCAAATCACGACCCTTCTATGCCGAAACAGGATTCCCCTTCATCCAATTTCGCGTCGAAAATGTCGAGCGCCCCAAGCTGCCGCCGATGGATGAACTCAACTTCATCGATGACCAATACGACTACCACTTTGTGCTGCGACCCGAATACGAGCAGCCCTTGGTCGATGCCAAAGAGCGCATGCTGCGCACCGAGAACTGGAAAATCATCCTCACCCCCACTGCCAGCGGTGGCCGGCATTATCGACTCTATCACATCGCTCAAGATAAACACTGCGAGCGCAACGTCGCCGCCGCTCACCCCGAAGTATTCGCCGCCATGCAACAAGCCCTCGAGCGCTGGGTCGACCAACGCACTGAATTTAGCATCGCAGAAATTTTCCCGCAAGGTGAGCCGTGACCGGGAAAATCACTGCGCCGATGACACACTCAGAGCCATGGGCACAGGGTATTTTTTCGACATGAAGATGCGCACTCACAAGAGCCACGCAGCGAACGCAACGATTTATCCTATGGGCAAGGTTACGGCTTTACTTGGAAGTTCCTTGGCGCAAATCTGTGGCACGCCTGCGCCAACTGGGAATCCTAGCTTTTTCATAGTTTTCCACACCGATCAGCTCTGCCGAGGTTGGTAAGTCGTCACAATCGGGGAAGTGAATTGACACACTACCGAGAGATACAAATCCTCTGCGCCGGTCCGCGTATCCGCCCCTTCCGTGAAGCCCTAAAATGTAATGATTGCTTTTATGCTTAACGTCTCCAAATACAGACTATGTGACCGCAACCTTTTGAAAGTCGGTCCATGTCGACCTGTAACTTTTTTGATAATTTTATCCTGAATCGCGAGACGTCGCGCAGTGTCGTCCAAATGATCCCCGCCAAAACCGAGATCACCCCGCCCAACGTGCCGATGCCCCCAATCAACCAAGCCACCGGCAACACCAATTCCCGCATTGTGTTCCCGCTTGCTTGTAGTCGTAAATGTTGAATTTCCCTAAAAATGCGAACAATCAAAAATATGACATAAAGCCTCAAGCTATCACTCATTCCTTTCGTACATAACCCTCGCCGATAATGCCTCCATCGACACCGATAATGTTCTGCCTTGCAGGATTTTCATTTACCACTATCCTGATGTCATCAACGCATGGACACACTGAAAAACATCCTTCTCATCCTCATCGTCATCCTGAGCTTTAATTTCATGATCTTCATCCACGAGCTCGGGCACTATCTCGCAGCACGCTGGCGCGGATTGAAAATCGAAAAATTCCAAGTCTGGTTCGGCAAACCCATCTGGTCCAAGACCATCAACGGCGTGCAATACGGCCTCGGCTGGATTCCCGCAGGTGGCTTTGTTTCCCTGCCTCAACTCGCGCCAATGGATGCCATTGAGGGTGAACGCACCACAGATGAACCACTGCCGCCCATTTCACCTATCGATAAAATCATCGTCGCAGTCGCTGGACCGATTTTCTCGCTTGGCCTCGCCCTTGCCGTTGGCTTGATCGTCTGGAATGTAGGCAAACCGGTCGACATCATTCCCTCGACCACCATCGGCTACATCGCCGAGGAATCTCCAGCCTCCAAGGCGGGCTTCCAGATCGGTGACCGCATCACCGCTGTCAATGGTGAGCCAGTCCTCGGATTCGTCGGTGGCCTCGATTTTATCACCGAAAAAATCATTTTCAGCGAAGGTGAAACGATCAAATTTACCGTGATCCGTGAAGGGGAAACGGAACCGCGTGAAATCACCTCGGGCTTCATCACTGAGTCCACTAAGTTTTACCAACGCCGCGGCCTACGCAAAGTCGGCATTTCCTACGCTAGCCAGACAATTGTTGCCGAGACCTCGCTGAACAGCCCTGCTCGCATCGCTGGATTACAAAAAGGCGATGTCATTACTGCCATCGATGATACCAAGCTTTGGTCGCCTCAACAAATCACCTCTCACTACAAGCAAAACAACTACCGCGCCGCGCAATTGACCGTTCAGCGCGGAGCCGAAATACTCAATATCACTCTCGCTCCCGAGGTGCCGCAAAAATCCCCCGATCCGAAGACACCCATGCTCGGCATCGGTTGGGACATGGAGCACGTAGCCGACACCCATCTCATTCATCCCTCACCGCTCAAGCAATGCTCCGATAGCGTAAAAATGATGGTTAAGACCATCGGTGCTCTCATTTCGCCAGCATCGAACATCGGCATCGACCAACTCAGCGGGCCGATCAGCATTGCGAAGGCAAAATTTGACCTACTCGACACCGATAAAGACGGTTGGCGCCGACTCCTTGCCTTTTTGGTGCTGATCAACGTCAATCTCGCGATTTTCAACATGTTGCCGTTCCCCGTGCTCGATGGCGGTCACACCACCCTCGCCATCATGGAACTCATCGCCCGCCGCCCCGTGAAAGTACGCGTGCTCGAATATGTCCAGACATTCTGCGTTTTACTCATTTTTAGCCTCTTTCTCTTCATCACCTTCAAGGACGTTGGCAGCTTTTTCGGCAACTCACCCGACACGGAGGTCATCTTCTCACCCAAATAAAAACCCATGCTGCGCAAAAAAAACCTCATCATCAGTCTGGTGGCACTGAGCCTAATCCCTCTGGCCCCTGCCCAAGATACGCTTAATCCCGCGCTCACCCGCATTGTTTTTGGCTCGTGCTGCCATGAATCAAAGCCCGCGCCGATTTTTCAATCGATCCTCGCCTACAAACCGCAGCTTTTCATCTGGATGGGCGATAACATCTACGGCGATTCACCCAGCACTGCCGTGTTGCGTGAAAAATACGAACTCCAGCAACACCGACCCTCGTATCGCGAAATCTGCGACCTCTGCCCCGTCATCGGCACCTGGGATGACCATGACTTCGGCGCCAACGATGCAGGAAAAAACTACCCCAACCGCGTCGAATCCCAGCAGGTATTTCTCGATTTCCTACGCGAACCAGCCACCTCCAAACGCCGCAGCCAAGAAGGCATCTACACCTTCCGCGATTTCGGACCCACGGAACAGAAAATCCGCTTTATTCTTCTCGATACCCGCTATTTCCGCGATGACATCGGCAGCGATGGCGACATTTTAGGCGAAGCACAATGGAAATGGCTGGAAGGCGCACTCGCGACCAGCAAAGCACAAATCAACGTCCTCGTCTCCAGCTTTCAAGTCGTGCCCGAGGATCATCGTTTCGAAAAATGGTCCAATTTCGGTAAAGCTCGCAAGCGTCTTTTTGATCTGTTAGCAGCAGCAAAATCGGCTCCCGTGATCATTCTCAGCGGTGATCGCCATCTCGCGGAAATCTCACAACTTCGCGAACAAACATCCGCATCAAACCCCATTGGCTACCCACTCACCGAGATCACCTCCAGCGCTCTCACTCAAAGCAGCGGCGGCAATCCCAAGGAAATCAATCGCCACAGAATCGGCGAAAATTACGGCCAAAACAACTTCGGCACACTCAGCGTCGATTGGACCCGCACTCCTCCCATCATCACCGCCGCCGTGCACAACCTCGACGGCGCACCCGTCCGCGCCATCACTCTCAACGCCCCGACCAAGCCCACGCCGCCGGCACCATGAGTCGAGGATTCCGACGAATGCGCTTGCTTCGGCCAGTTGGCTGATGCATTTACATTGTCACAAATACCCCGCAGCTCTGCGACCTCACCAAACATGCAGGCTCGCCAGCAATGCCCCAACCCCACCGCCCTGCTCAATGCTATAATGAACTCGATTGCGCGCGCGAAATGGGCTGCTTAGATCAAAGCGGCTGTTGAAAAAACTAATCTTGCCAATACCTCCGCCATTTGGCAGTCTCTGCCCATGATAAAGTGTGCTTTGACTTATCTTCTCTCACTGATCGTCATGCCTTTTGGCTGTGCTCAAGTGATGAACGACATCGATCCCACCAAGGCGATGGATAGCCAATACGTGCGCGTGATGCGCAATCAAGATGGCTCCACTGCAGTCTTCCGCCGCACCCCCAGCAATGAAGTTCTCGAAAAACGTACCTTCAATGCGAACTCGGTGCTCAGCATGCTCACCGTCTATCGGATGGATCGCCAAGGAAATCCCCTCGGCTGCAAAATCTATGATGGTCTGAAGCAAGAACTCTTCAAGGCCCGCTACGGCTACGATGCGAACACCGGACTGCTAGTCGAGGAACAACTCTTCGATGCCCGCGTCAAGCGTCTCGATCCCACAGGTCAATATGAAATGCCCGTGCGCCGCTTCATTTACACCTACGATGCCAACGGTAAGCAAAACAAGCCGATCGCCCTTGGACTATTCGCGGGAAAAACTGCCGAGGAAATGTATGCCCGTCCGTCCGCTCTTGAAAGCAATCCTTTCGAAGACCAAACCAAAGACGAGCCAGCCGACGCCGCCCCCACCGAAAAATGATGCAGTTGCCACCGCAACAACTTCTGCCGATTCTCTTAGGTGCTGCTCTTGCCGCAGCTGGCTGGATGCAGGGAGCACAATGGAAATCTCTCGCTCGCGAGGATAATCCCAACGATTCTGTTGAAGTCGTCGCGCTTCAGCAACAGATCGATCAGCTCACGAAAGAAAACGAAGCACTGCGCTCACTGAGCCAAGGCGGTGGCGCATTTGCCGTTCCTCCGGAACTCGTGACACGCATCGAAAAACAACTCGATCTGAGTTTTCGTTCGACACCCATCGTACACCAAATCGCTAATGAAGAACTGCGCGACCGCGTCGCGGCCTCGATCGAAGAACGCTTCGGCCCCGGTGGCATCGATGATCGGGAAAAAGCCTACAAGCTCGTTGGCTGGCTCGGTCCCGAGGATCGATTGCTCGGTCAACTCTCCGCCCTACGCGCCGTCGGTGCCCGTGCCTGGTTCGATGAAGTCAGCGGCGAGGGTTGGGTCACCGATCGCTTTCAACTCGAAAACGTACCCGATCAAGCGTCGCTGCTCCGCGTTTTGACTCGCATTTTGTTAGAACAACATTACCCCATGGCCAAAGGGGAAATTACCGACGAAACCATGCGCGCCCGCGATGCCCTGCACACGGGAGTCGCCGCAGGAGTCGAGGCAAAATACTACCAAGACAATGCCCGCTCCATCGGCTTCATGTCGCTCAAGCAAGACAACGAGGCCAGCCAACTCCTCCTCAGCATGCCGCCCTTCCTCCAAGGCCTGATGTCTTTCCTCAGCCAAGAAGGCAAAACCTTCGCCGATCAAGCCATTCTCAAAGGTCAAGACCAACTCCACAAAGCCCTGCACCAACCGCCGACCAAAACAGCTAAGCTGATGTATTTGTTCGAGCGCAATCTGCCCGACAAAAAAGTAACCCTGCCCGCCACCCCTGGCGAAACCGTGCTCGAAGACAGTGGCGGCGCTCTTGGCCTGCGTCTCTGGCTCGATCCTCTCGGAGATGTGCAGGCCTCACGTGACATCGCCGAGCAACTCGTCGATGACCAATGGCGACTCTACGCCACCGATGACCGCACCCACCACCTCATCTGGATCGTCGAATTTGCCGATGAAGCTACCACCACCAAAGCCCTCACTGGTTTCTGCGGCATGGGCTCCTACTTCACCGGCTCAGACACCGACCTCACTCCTGGAAAACCCGCGCAAACCCCCGAAGGACGCTGGCTCACCATCGATCGCCCCAGCCCCACCAGCCTCCGCCTCCAAAACACCGCCACTGCTCAGCCGTAATTTCAAAGAGTCACGCGCCTAAAGCGTTGCCACCTCTGACTGATTCGTCTCCGACTTTTCAACAAGTTCCATAATTCTTTTTAGCCCAACAAGCTCTATATTCTTTCCTTTTGAAAACAGGTAAGCTTTGTCTGAGAATCCCGATGGGCAAACGATTTTAGCAAATGAGAACCCTCCACCTACCATCGTTCCATACACGTCTCTAACGGGGCCTGGGCCGACCTTCTTCGCATATCGTTTGCATTGCACAATTCCTTTTCTCTCACTCTGCGTAAGGTAAATGTCG
>Ga0209444_10000478_pt1 | contig 21816 bp, 9 predicted proteins | sample LauGreFaBDMM15DN_2_FD_188215 | JGI IMG/M metagenome (GOLD analysis project Ga0209444, IMG submission 188215) | Freshwater lake microbial communities from Lake Michigan, USA - Fa13.BD.MM15.DN (SPAdes) (version 2) | ecosystem: Environmental > Aquatic > Freshwater > Lake | place: Lake Michigan, USA... | reverse complement strand
GATGTGTATCCAGTAATGGTACCTGTACCTGCACGAGTACCAGTAATTGTTACAGTATCACCAACAGATAGCGACGATGCACCACAAGTAAACTGACCAGCAGTACCAGAAGTAGCAACAGTCGCTGCCAGAGTTCCAGTTGTTGTATTATATCCCTCTCCTGGATTTGTAACCGCGACATTTGTTACTGCACCACCAGTGATTGTTACGTTGACAGTTGCATTTGTAGTAGCACCACCACCTGAAAGAGTATGTTGAACAACTGTTGCAACAGTGTATGTCAGACCTGTTAACGTACCAGCAGTAGTTGCGATTGCGACATCAGCTTGAGTTGTTAACGTGAATCCAGTAACAGCGCCAACCGAACCTGTGACAGCAGAAACCTTATAGACAGTTCCTGTCGAATAACCAGTGATTGTAGCAGTACCACCCAGAGTACCAGTGATAGTTACGAGATCGCCAACAACAAGTTTCGATGCACCGCAAGTAAACTGACCAGCAGTTCCGGAAACAGCAACAGTCGCGGCAAGGGCGCTACCATAACCAGTCCCCGCATTTGTAATATCGAAGGAGAATCCATGGATTACATCACCTGCTTGGAAATTTCCATTAGTAAACGAATCGAATTTTAGGAAGTCAACGTCCATGTTTTTCATCACAAGCGAACCAACTGTATTGATTTCAAAGTTTGCACGACGTAAAGTAAACTTAATATCTTCTGCTTGATGTGCTGTCCAAGATCTGTTGTTTGCAGAAGTGAAAAGAACACCAACATGAGGTTGCTCAGAAATTCTATTCTCTGTACCGAGTTCGTTCTCGCCCAATTCAGAAACCCAAATATTATAATCTGGATTATTGCCTGCAGGAAGAAGAACAAAACAATATTCCGTATTGTTCTGAAGATATACAGGCGACGGGAATACGAAATTTGTTGCAGTCGCAGCGGTTGCGCTCACAGAAACGTCAGCAGGATTTAGTGTTACTTCACCAAACGGAATAACTCTATTACCAGGATATCCATTTACCACTTCTCTTAGTTGGAGAGTAATTGGTGCGCTAGATGACTTGGTTTTGAAATATACATCAAGATTGGTAACATAACAACCGAATGGCATTCCTTCGACGTAGAAGGTCTGTGCGATAGGATCCATTCCACCTGTAACCACAGGAGCACAAGGATTCACATCAAAACAACCAGCTGCCCAACTTACTGTTTCGGTGAGTGCACCAACATCATTACCACCGAAATTAACATTTAACCCACCAACTTGTATTGATCCTGCCTCCCAGCAGGTTGTTACTGTTGCGCATGGATCAGGAGTTGGAGTATCGGCAATCACCACGACAGGCGGGGTTGTTGTTGGTGGAGGATCTGCTGTAATAACAGGGGGATCTTGAATAATATTTGTTATAGTAGTATTATTGGTTGTATTGTTGATATTAGTAATTTCTGTTACATTATTAACTACCGTATTATCAATATTTGTTACGTTATTGACTGTCGTGAATGTATTGTTTACTGTTGTTTGGACAACACCAACATTTCTATCTGCTATTCTATTTTCAGTAGTAGATGTTTCAAATACCGATCTCGAATCAGAGACGTTATTAACAGTTACATTAGCAACTCGAGTTGATACGACTGTGTCTTGAACAGATTGTGACAATCCATTTGCTGACCATGTTTGCATTGACGCAGTTGTTATGAATGCATCACGATTAAATTCATCATCACAGAGACGGAAGTTCTTATCACCAGTGCGGAATGTTGCTGCTGGTATTCTAAATTGACCTACGCAAATACCTTGAGCGTTTGTGAGTAATGGATCACCATAATCACCATCGGCATATGATGAATATGCAGAAGGATCCGTTGGAATAATATCTGTAGTTGGATCAAAACTCAGAGGTCTACAATGTGTCGCGACACCGATACCATCAAAGAATGGGAATACTCTTGTATTTGGTTTCATTCTTTTCGCGATAAATGTCACAACAACTGAACGCATGAACGGGATAATAGAAGTATCCGTTACGCGAGCACCAATTCTTTGACTTTGCGTTTCAGGAGTTACTGAAAGAGAAACACCTTGACGAGTTTGACGCTGTTCGGTGGTAGTAGTTATAACTTGTGTTTGTTCTTGGAATAGTGTATCGCCACGTATTTGTGTATTACCAGCGACAGTTTGTGAGGTTTGTCCTGTGGCAGTTCTTCCAGTTTGAATATCTTGCCAATCACCATACTGAGTTCCCCAAGCATCTGCCATGGTTTCCCAAGCATCATAATTTCCATCGAAGTTCACACTTACATCTGGTTTTACTGCAGTATCTGTCCAGTTATCAACTGGAGGATCGAGAGTCATGTTTCCGATAAAGTTGAACAACAACTCTCCAACGCAATTTCTTGGTTTAGAAGCAGATTCGTTTTTAGTCATTTCAACGTTGATGTATGGAAGAGTAATTAAATCACCCGTCTTATATACATTCGTTGAGTTGGCATAATCAAACGCGAGATCGATATTTTCTAGATAGAAGAACGGACGCAGTTCTTTCTTTACTGGATCAATTGAGATATGATATGCACTATCAAAAACATTACCGATATTATGCCCAGTAAACGCATCAACTAGAATACCATTTTTGAATCGATCAAGACCAGAACCATCAGGTATAGACAAATCACTGGCCGCTTTTTCTAATAGCGTCAACGATGTATAATACTCAAGACGGTTGATTCGTTGTTCCAGAACACCGATATCACGCATTGTGTAACGACGATTATCAATGCTTCGGAATGTTACACCATAATCTGGTCTGTTTACACTCTTCGCAACATTAGGAGCAAGCGATGGATATGGTGGAATTGTTATGACCGCCAGTGACATGCAATTGTCAGGTTCGGCAGGAGTTCCAGGAGTAAGTGATGGCGTTCCGTAAATAGAACTGAACACACCTTCAGAGTCAATGATCAGTCGATCTGTTCTTCCAAGATAATACTCTAGATCAGTAATAAACTGTTCGGTTGGAACTGGATTTGTGATACCAACTGAAGGGGCAGATAAGGTTGTGCTCTCAGTAGGATTAGTTGTTGCAGATCCCACAGTAGTAGAATTTGCTGCAGAATCTGCATAACGAACACGGAAATCTAAAGTATCGCGCAAGTCATATGTTTCGCCTGTTAGTGGCGATCTATAAATTGGAATATCCTGCGTCTTAATTTTCCCCGCAGTTGCACCAGTATCATCAATCTGATACGAATCAACAACAAAGAAGTTACCATCCGCAGAAGCACCATCGTGTGTAAAGTAATCAAGTTTAATTACCAACTTCTTATTCGTAAGCGACGGTGCGCTAGGTTTCTTGACAATTTTAGCATTGCGATATTCATTATCACGTTGACCATTATCAAGAGTGAACGAAGAAGCAATATCCGTGGCGCTATTGTTTGATATCGCAGTTACTATATCGGCATCAATAGTAGTATGCGAGAACGTGTAAATATTTTTAATTTGATACACGTCCGACAGACCCAGTGAATACGTACCAGTATTTGTTGATGGGTGGGTATTCGTATTGATAATTGCGTAACGATCTTCACGAAGAACTTTAATAATAGGATTAGCATTTGCTGTTTGAACATTAACATATAGTTTGACTTGCTTCGGCGCAGAAGTAACTGATCCTACAAGATCGATCGTAATGGATTGTGCAGAGTTTCTTGTAAAGGTAGCAGCCGTAAGAGCAATATTAGAACCAATTGGTCTTGAAACCGAGTTTATTGTTGCTGCTTCTTTCATGATCATGGTGAAGTTGTTATTGATGATCGTAGAAGTAAATCCACCAGCTGCATATGGGAAGGTCTCATCACCAGTCAGAGTGATGGTTACTTGTCCAGAAGCATTAAGTTCCCCGTCGAATTCTTTAGTGTAGATAAATGAGTTATCGTAAACTGCACTGGGAGCAATCGTTTTCGTTGCTCGAGCAGGAATTCTATAAAGAGATTTGTTAAAACTTGTTTCTTGTAGAACAGCATTGCCACCTATGAGAACAATATCGGCATGACCATCGGCAGTATCATTATAGTAGATACCACGAACATCTTTGAAATCTCCGCTTGACATTGCAATGTCATAGAGATATAAACGATATTCTGCCGCAGCAGTTCCAACTGTTCCAGATTCATACACAATTTGTCTTACGCGAGCAGTACCGACTTCAGATCCTGGAGCAGCGGCAGCAGAGAATGTTCCAGCGGTTACTGCGCCTGCTGCTGCTGTGCCACGGAGACTTACACGATCGCCACCATTAAGATCCCACATCCCGCAGAATTCTTTGACGAGAATATAGTTACCATACGCAGTACTGATCGGAATTTCTTGTTGATTGACTGTTGTCAGTCCCTTTGGAACAACAACGTATTCTGTCTGGAATGTTTCATGTTCATACCCGCGAACATATGCTTTACCTGCTTCAAGACCGATAGCAAGAAGATCTTTGCTGCCACCACGTTCTGGATCGACAGTGTTTAGTGCTCGTAAACCATTGTTACCGTCAACATTAAGATGCTCTTTAATAAGAACAGGAAATTGTCTTACTGCATAGTTACCTGACTCATCATATGTGCGTCTCGCCATGTTCTTGCCGAGTTCGCCATAAATATTTGCAGTGTAAACTCTTTGGATTTCTCCGTTTATAATGTCAACCAATTGGTTAAACGTGGAAGGAATTGTATCAGTTGATTCATATGCAACAAGAGTAGTTGTAACTTGGTATCTATCTGCACCTGGAGCAGCATAGTTGAAAGATCCTTGTGCAGGATCTAGTAAAGTTTGATCATCTTCAGCAGAAACTGTATCTTCTACGATCTGAAATCCAACCTTTACAGATGGTAGGTTGGAATACTTAGAAAGTATGATTGTTTGTGTTTCGTGATTGACGAATTTCCCATCAATATACACAATACCATCATTAACAGTCAACGCAGAAGCAAGACCCCAAAAACTGTTGGTTGGTTCTGCTGAATCATATGTGTTATCAACAACAAATGTATCACCGTTTCTGCCCGCAGTTGTGGAAGTTACAGTAAGAGTTTCGCCCCCTGTGAAGTGAACCGCAGTCGTAGATCCATCACCGCTTGTATAGCGAAGATATAGTGTTTTCAAGTCAGGAGATTCTGCTTGAGTACCAGTTGCTGCATCAAGAATTACTGCGGTGATTCCTGATGTTCCACCAGTTACCGTATCGCCAACATAATCTACTAGTGTGTCATTATCTACTCCAGCATCGAGGATCTTAACGAATGCTCTCTGGGAATCCAGTTTGAATTCACAACCTTGGACGACTGAACCATTCTTGAAAATATGGTTTCCGAATTTACCAATTTGAGATTGCAACAGAGTTTGTAGTTGCGTAAGTTCGCGTGCCTGTACTGCATATCCAGGACGGAACAGAACTCGATTGAAATTTTTTGCATCGTCAAAGTCATCATAGTATGGAGATACATTTAAATTCAGTGCCATATTTTATGTTCTCTCTTAAAATTTTAGAATTGCTCTAATTTTCTCTACCTGATCTTCTTGACGAACGATGAATTCTCTGTTATCCAGATATATAATTTCACCTGTTTTGTTGTCGATTTCAGGTTCTACCACACTATTTATAGTCAATCCACTCAAGGATTGGTCAACATTAGCGAGTATACTAGAAGATGTTATTAATGGAATTATAGGAAGAAGGTATATACTTTCTAAGGATCCATTGTTATTAGCATCAACTTTTTGGACAACAATAAATTTACCACCGCTGTCAGTTGTAATCACGTCATCCAAGGCATAACTAGCGGGAGATGAAGTGTTAATAATGTAACAGCAGGTTCCCGTAGAATCTTGAAAATTATTATTAGTATCAAAAATTAATGGATTTTTCACCAATCCGATTTGTCGGAAATCATTATTTAGAAACAAATCAGCAGTGTCATTTGTTAAATTGACAGAGAATCCAACATTAGTTGCAAACAGTTCTTTTTGCGCATTCGCACCATGACCTGCTCTTGGTGAAATAACTGCAATTAAACTGGCGCCAGTGCCTTCTGCACCCGCGATGGTAATGTCAGCAAAGGTATACCCAGTACCACGATTTGTTATGGTAATTGAAAGAATTGCTCCATCATCTGGATCAATTTCTAGTGTTGCTTCTGCACCAGAACCATCACCAATGATTGAAAGGGTGGCGTCGCCTTCTACGTAATCGATACCGCCAGAAAGAATTTCTATGCGATCAATTGTTCCTGGAATAGCAGCATTCTCGACGTTTTGTTGTGCTGTACCAGACTCAGTAGCGCCCAATGTAACGGAAGCCGCAGCGCCAGAACCACCACCGCCCGAAAATGTAATATACGCAAAACTATAACCTTCGCCTGAATTTGATATCGTTATAGCAGTAACCAGACCAGCACTAACAGTAGCAGTTGCAACTGCACCAGTACCATCACCATTTATGATAACGGTTGGTGCAGTTTCATATGAAGAACCAGCATTAGTAATAGTAATAGTATCAATTTGTCCATTAACATCAAATGCAGGATCACCAGAACCTGCAATCTTTCTCACAGGGATATATTCTGGCGTAAGAAACTTTGTCTTATCTGATGCTTCAACCTTAAACATAAACTTCCAAATATATCCATCTGCTGTTTCAATTGCAGAAGTGGAAGTTCCTGTGGGTTTGGTAGTGCTTTGTGCATTACTATTATTGAAGATACATTTATAGACGTGATCATCATCAGTCAGTACATAAAATTCTGCATCTTTGAGCGATGCAGCACCACTGTTTGCAGTATATACTTCATCATCAGGATCTAGTTCGCCGTACTTATCATCATACTGATCATATACTGTTCCAGATGCCCAATTAATTCTAGGAATCATAAGAACTGTGTCGCTTGATTGGATACGTTTAACGAATAGCATGTTTCTACTTGACGTGCTCGCATAACGCACAGAATCCACTGGATCTTCAGGTGATTCTTCATCACCCCACTCAGTTGTTCTGCCTACAAAGAAATAGAAGAAGTCATTCTCGTTATAAATGTCTCGATAAAGACTTCTTGCTATTTCTGTGCGACCTGCTGATCGTAAAAGAAGTGCCATTTTATATTACGAAATCGTTACCGTCCAAGTGATTGTCATACTGTCTGCTGCACCTTTGTTGATAACAGCAAATTCAGTACGGCAAAGCATTGTTCCGCTGGTCAGAGCATTGAAAATACCCGCTTCAGTTACAGCACCAGTACCTGAACCTGCACCAAACGTTGCAACATATACAATATCATTTGCTGTTACGGTTGTTGAAGTCAGAGCAATACGTGCACCAAGAGCAGTTCCTAGAGCAGTATCACCTGCTGCTGGGTCTACTGTACCTGAACCAACACCCATGTGCGTCATAGCAGTAGCAGTAGTATCCTTCATACGCGATGCGATATAGTTAAGACCAGTAGTAACAACGAGGTTAGGAACAGTTACTTCTTGTTTGACATTTCCTGCTTCGTCGCGAAGAACGATATTTAGTTTGCCCTTAGTACCTTTTACGTTTTCGATTAGTTTCATTTGATTTACCTTCTTCTTAGTTAAAATAAGTTGCTTGACCCACAAAGTCCGAACCGAATTCACCTTCAACATAATCTTGTATGTTTATAATACCACTTTCGGTTACTGATACTGTTTCGAATAGTCCTTTGAGTATATTTATAAGCGATTGTTCAGTAGCAGCAATGGAATCTATCGTTGCAGCATCATTTGCGACGATTAATAATTCAGTAGCACCTGCATTGTCAGTTTTAACCAGATACGGAATTATGCCAATGGTATCAGTTGACGCAACAGAATCAGTCAAATATTTATATAGATGGTTGGTTGAAGTTTCCGCTGCAGTCGCCGCATCTGTTTGGGGTTTTTCGATACCAGCATTGGCATACTCATTAGTTATCGCAGATTCTGCAAACGTTCTATAATATTCTACAGTTCTGGTGAATGTATCTGGGGCAGTTGCTGTATCCGTCAGAGATTTATCTATACCAAACGCTTGCGATTCTGCAGTGTTTGCAGCGTCGGCAAGAACCTTCGCGAAATCAAATTCAGTGGTATCTGCCGAAACATAATTTTCATTAAAGAAATCTTCAGCGTATGGATCTTGGAGGAAAATTGTTTCTTGTAGAACCTTATCAAAATCAGTAATTGCATTTTCAGCAGTAATTGTTGTTTCGTTTACTTCTCTAACATATTGAACAACACGATCGAACACATCCAGTGTTTCTGTAGTATCATCTTCGGTTCCATAGATACCAACAGTAAAATCAAGAGATGCTATATCTGTTGCTGTAGCAGCATCAGTCAATACCTTAAAGACATGACTACTATTTGCCTCTGCTACTGTTGCAGAGTCAGTAAGAACTTTGATGAAGTTCACTGCGAAGTAGAATTCGTTATTACGAGTAATACCACCCGACGCAGTAAGTTCTTCAAGCACAAACTCATAGATATGTAGAGGTTGTATTGGTGTTGTAATGAATTGATTAAAGTCAACCGTCTGCTCAATGGTAAGTTCACCGAAGATAGCAGTGCCTGCTGGGTGAGTAGTATTCTTTACTATATCCAACCATTTATTGGATGGAACATTTGAGCGAATAACATATGAATAGTTCTGGTAGTAGAAGTTATCTTGTAGTTTGTTGACATTAGACAACATACCACGCGAGTCTCTAAATCTACCTGTCTTAACATTCACAGCACCTGTGGTAAACGACAGAGTAGCAGTACACCCAAGTGCTGATTCTATATCTACTGTAAACGTTCCACGCTCGAAATCAAATCCTGTATCGAAAATACTAACTGCAGTAGGACAACCATCAACATCAATCGCATCTATACGAATTGATGCCTTGTTATCTCTACCAACAAGAGTATATGGGTTCAGCGTAGTGTCAGTTTCGTTATATTTGTTTAAAAAGTATCCCGAACTACTAGGCGTTGACGTCGTATATGTTAGACCTGTTAACGTACCAGCAGTAGTTACGATTGCGACGCCAGCTTCAGTTGTTAGCGTAAATCCAGTAACATTCGGTGAGGCGCCAGTTACAGCAGAAACTCTATAAACAGTTCCTGTCGTGTACCCTGTAATGGTACCAGAACCTGCACGAGTCCCAGTAATTGTTATACGATCATTAACTGCAAGTGTTGATGCGCCACAAGTAAACTGACCAGCAGTACCAGAAGTAGCAACAGTCGCTGCTAGAGTTCCAGTTGTTCCTGAATTAAATTCTACGGTATATGAACCTACTGATCCAGTTTCATCGATTGAGTAAATATCACCAACTGAGAATCCGCATGGTGGTGTTCCACTACAATCAATAACATCAACAGTCGAAAGTTGACGAACAATATATCCATATAGAGTTGTCGTAGTTCCAGAAACTATCTCAACTTTAGTTCTAATTGCTTCCGTGGAAAATGTGACAGCAGGTGCTGTTGAATACCCAGATCCACCGTTTACGACTATTACGTGTGATATTTCATTAGTATCTGTAAGGATTGCTCTAGCAGTTGCAGATGTTCCCGTTGCTGAGGTAAATTGTACTGCAGGTGCCGCAAAATATCCATTACCACTATCAGTAACAGGGGCATACAATAGTTGACTTCCTGACCCCACAATGGTAAGATCAACTGCTGTGCCAAGCGTAGCATTTCCTGCACTCGTAGCAAGTTTGATTGTATTAACATCAACCACTATGACGAAGTATACACCATAATTGGTAAGACCAGTTACAATTGTCCCACCATTTTTGTCATAGATAACCACATCACCTGTAGAATACCCATGAGAAGAGATCTTAATAGTATTGTTGGTTAAGTCTATACCCGTTGCAGTCGCATATGTTAACCCTGTTAACTTACCAGCAGTAGTTACGAGTGGAACACCAGATTGAGTGGTTAGTGTAAATCCAGAAACATTCGGTGAGGTGCCAGTTACAGCAGAAACTCTATATGTGGTTCCTGTGGTATATCCAGTAATAGTGCCTGTGGTTGTATATGCTAGACCTGTTAATGTACCAGCAGTAGTTACGAGTGCGGTATTAGATTGAGTAGTTAGCGTAAATCCAGTAACGTTCGGCGATGTCCCAGTTACAGCAGAAACCTTATATGTTGTTCCTGTTGTATAACCAGTGATTGTAGCAGTACCGCCTTTAGTACCAGTGATCGTTACGAGATCATTGACTGCAAGTGTTGATGCACCACAAGTAAATTGCCCAGCAGTTCCGGAGACAGCAACAGTTGCTGCCAGAGTTGCAACTCCAGGTGTCCCAGTAATTGTAAGACGATCACCAACAGCTAGAGTTGATGCGCCGCAAGTAAATTGACCAGCAGCACCAGAAGTAGCAACAGTCGCTGCCAGAGTTCCAGTTGTTGTAGTGCTACTAAATGTCTTACTAGTTTCCCCGACTATAGCCTTTACTTGACCACCAGAAACTAAAGCATTCGCAGAAGCACCAGCACCTGGAACTCGAATTGTTGCAGTTTTAGGTAGACTTGTTACCAACTCGTAAACTGCGGGAGATACATATGCGAATTTAGTTACATTGCTTATGTTAGTTTCAAGAGTTCGTTCATATGTTACTGATGAGACATTCTCATAGTATGTAATTTTGGCTGTTCTGCTGTTTAGATCAAACGGATTTGCTGTAATATCTGAATCAACCGCAAGTTTTAATGTTATGTCTTCAATCCAGATACCATCAGATGCACGAAGCACCTGTTCAGATGGATAAAAGATTTCTGTGCGCTCATTGTATAAGATTCTAAAGAGAAGTTCAATTGCCTTCTCAGAACCTTTTGCTTCATAGAACTGCTTGATGAATTTGATTAATCTTCTGTCATCAATCTGTGCAGTAAGCGGAAAGTTCTGCGCATACTGGTTCTTAAACTTGGGGATGAATGTATCAAGTGTTCTGTTGATGTCAGAAAAACTTTCTGCATTTAGGAGAACATTATTTGCCTGTAAATCTTGATCTAGGAATTCATAATACTTTTCTAGGAACGTAATGAATACAGGATATTGGTTTCTTACGAAATCAGGTAATTGATTCGCAATAAGATAACCTAAAGATTGTTTGAAACCATTATATGCATCATCAATATATACCATGGTTGCAGTCGCAGCAGCGCCTGTTCCACTACCACCCGAAAATGTTATTGTTGGTGGTGAAAGATAATCATTACCCGAGAATGTTACTGTAACCGCAGTTACTTTACCACCAGAAACTGTAGCAGTTGCAGTTGCATTACCACCAATTGTAACAGTTGGTATAGTCGCATATGTCAGACCTGTTAACGTACCAGCAGTTGTTACGAGTGCGACACTTGTTTCAGTTGTTAACGTAAATCCAGTAACATTCGGCGAGGTACCAGTTATACTAGAAACCTTATATGTTGTTCCTGATGTGTATCCAGTAATAGTACCAGTTCCACCCAGCGTACCAGTAATTGTTACGCGATCATTAATTGCAAGTTTTGTTGTACCACAAGTAAACTGACCAGCAGTTCCAGATACAGAAACATTAGTAAGAGCATAACCCGAACCACCGCTCGTAATGGTTACGCTTGCAACTTTCTTATAGTAAGATGTGATTCTTTCTTCCATCTTGTTTATTCTTGTGACCTACCAATTGCACTAACTGTCAATCCTGGTATTATATTAGCAGAACTATTTGTCGCGCTCGCGTCGAGTGAAATAACTGTGTTTCTGGCAGAAAATGGAAATATTGCTCTTGTCGCAACTTCTGATGTATTCGTCAACCCTGTGGTGAAGATGTTTGGTGAAAATCCAAACGGTTCAACATAAAATCTAAGTTCCGATTCTCCGCCGCTTACCGAGTCAATTAGTAACGTGGGAATATTAACAACGCCAGCGTTGTAATCAATAGTCCCTACAGTCGAAACGATAGTATCGTCTACTACACGTTTCATCACTAGGTTACCAATAGACTCCCCTGCGTCAACATGACTGTCAGCAATGTATACTTCATACTGCTGACCTGTAATTGTGGTTGTAAAATTAGAGGTACGGAATGATTCGTTTTCTAATTGGGCATTAAAGTAAACTGTGTATTGCTCAGTAATGCCTGTGATAACAGGGATTCTCCTGTGCATGACTATTTGTATACTATTCGAGAAAATAGAATTCGTTGTTGCATTTATTGCAGCACTCAATTTAGAATAGTAGAAGTTCTTTTGCAGTTTATTCAAATTACTAGTGAAGTAATTGGTGATAACCGTCCTAACTTCGGATTCAATTCTCGAAGAAGTTAGTGTCGTGTTTGTTCTATCGTAATCCACCGTAACATTCAATGAAAGATATGTTGTAATCGGGTCAACGAATTCTGGTTGAATTGAAACAACACTTCTTGGGCGGATAATATCACGAATGATAATATCTTTATCTGATTGTGTGATGATTGAACCAGGAAGTGGTTGAATTGCAACAAACACCTTACCATAGATCGGTGGTATATTATCTTCACCACCCCAAACAGTGATAGAGTTAATGTTATTGAATCTAGATTTAATTAATGCTTCATAGTCATCAGATGTAACAACACGATTCTTGGTCGAGTTGAATTTCGGTGCATTATATCTGATACTGTCAATGCTTTGTTTTTCTTGCCCACCAGCAGCATTGTTGTTTACATATATTGTCTTAACTTCTGTGGATCCTGTAAAGGTTCCCGTTGCGCTGAATGTTGAAATATTGTTTGCACCAGCACCACTACTGACAATATAATCTATCAAGACAATATTATTTACTTCCAGTGCTGCACCAATAATACCATCACCGAATCTGACTTCATACAACCCAGATGGACCTTCTTCGACAAAAAACGCTCGAGTCGTTGGTTCTACTGACATGATATCATCATAGTAAGTCCATGAAGTAATATCTTGTACTGTTGCAGATTTAACAACACGAACACGAATAGTAGTCGTGTCAATATTTTGGTTAGGTAAAACGAATGGTCCAGAGGTATTTGTTTGATCAACAGTAAACCTGTTTGCGATTCGTTTGCCCTCGATTAAATCTAAAGGAAAACTAAACCCTGTCTGATTTGACAACAATGTGCCCAGACTAGAAGTAGCATCTTCTTTTGGATAAAAATTATATGTTTTGCTTCCAACGCTTGCAGTAAAAATAGTATCTCTGCTGATAGTCAAAGATGTTGGTGCATAACCTACTACTGGTTTAATTTCAAACGTAACATCTGCAACTGCAGATTTTCTTGACGTCGGAGTATACCCGAGAGTTTTCGCGATAGAAACCACTGAGTTTCTTTTGACAGCACTGTCAATAAACATTTCATTAGAAAGAAAGTGCGCGAGTGTTCCATTATAGTGCGTATTATACGCAAGAACATCAAGCAGAATAGAAAGACCCGAACCATCAAAATTATAATCTTGAAATTCTTCTTGTGATTGTAGAAAAGTTTTAAGATTTTCTTTGATACTTTGAAAGTCTAATTCAGTAACTTCTAATTGTGCCATTATCGAGATCTCTTTAATATTGTTGAAAATGTTACTGGATCTTTAACTCCAACAACATAGAAATATATTGTTACTCTGTATGAGTTAGCATCGTATAGCGGAACTACTGTGACTTCCTGTGCACTTATCCTTGGTTCAAATTGATTGATCAGCATCTCTAATCTCAGTTTAAGTGAGTTAGAAGATGGTAAATCGACATGTTCAAACATCATACCATAAACAGGAGATCCCAACTTTGGTTGAAATGGACGCTCATAATAGTTTGTCAGAATAAGTGTCTTCAATGATTGCTTAACTGCATCAACATCATACTTCTTGGATACATCACCCGTAACAGGATGTGCAAGAAAATTGAGGTCAATATCCGAGTATATTCTGTTTACGCTTTTGGTTGTCATAAATGTATTTATAATGCCTTTTTGGAGTTAAACGAAAGTAAATACCTGACCAGATTTATTTCCATAAGGTTTATGACTCAAGAACGTCATCTTTTCTCCTCTAACTGCACCAGAACTTGGACGAACAAGACCTACGTGCACCCAATATCTTCCATTTTCTTTTTCAAATAATATCTGGTCAGCCCTTGGAAGATTTTTTGCTATCCATTCTGCTATTTGAAGATGTTTTCTACCATCACTGGGACGTGGGGCGAATCTTAGATCCACCGCAGCACCAATCATGTGCGCTGAGAATTTTGCTCCATTTTTAGCAGGTCTATCTCGATATCCAGAGTTTATTATTACACCAGGAAATTGTTTTTGTATTGGATCAATAAAATGAACGCATAAAGCTCTCATGTTATTTAATTGATCGACGACACCATACTTACCCGTAGATCTTATTGTTTGATATTTGCCGTTGGGCGTAATCATCATATCCTTTAATGTATTCCTATTAGATAATCTGAATGACATATCTGGTTGCTTACTAGGTATTGTTGGAAGTCGTTTACCATCTTGAATATCAGAATTCCCAAATGGTGGTCTCGATTGGAATGGACCAGAAGATTCAGATCCACCCGAACCACCATCCACTGGGTTATTTGTTTGACCATCACCACCTTCTCCTGGTGGACAATCATTTGTGTCTTCATTATCTTCGAATCCACGCTCTGCTGCTGGACCATCATACGCAGAAGCACTACCTCCACGTCCGCCGCCTCCAGCACCGCCAGTAGCATTTGCACCTGTTCCACTTGCGCTTCCTGATCCAACCGATATAGAAACAGGTAGTTCTATTGCTACGGTCTTAGAAAGTGGTGCGACTGATGCACAATCTGCAACAGCAGCAGATGCAGCAGCAGTTGGTGCAGTAACACTAGCAGATGTCGGACCAGATATCGGAAGATCGTGAGTGCTTCCACCATTAGTACCAGTATCAGTTCCAGTTGCTCGGAGATTTGTGCTACCAGCATTCAGTGTGGAAATATTTGCAGTCGTAACATCAAGAGTTGGTGTATCAATAGGTGAAGACGCAACAAGAGGTGCCTTAAGATTGATATTACCTGCGCCCTCTACGTTGACAGCAGCGCCAGATTTGTTATTGAATGCTCCTGCAGATTCTTGGTTCATAACAGATGCGGTCAACATATTCATGTCACCTGCAGATTTTGCTTTGAATACACCATCTGTGCAGAAGTTCATGTCACCAGTTGAAGTCGTATAACTAATGCCTGAAATCTTGACGTTTGAATTCGCTTTAGATGTCATGTTATATCCGCCAGTTGTCGTCAAATTGTATGTTCCGACAACTTCTTGGGTCATTTTACCTTTGGATCTAATTTCTACATCACCCTTATTATCTAATGAGAATATGCCTTGGTTTCTTACAAATATACCCTTACCAGCAGAAACTGCGATGTGACCACCGACGTTTAAATCTAAGTCGTTGTGAACATCAATTGATGCTTTACCGTGCATAGATAGATTCGTATCACCTGCGATAAAGACATTACATGCACCTGCGAGGTGCACGTTCGCAGATCCTTCGATTAAAATATATCCATCGTTTTCATAGATAGTATATCCATCGCCTACGATTTTAGAAACCTTTGTTCCATCTGGTCCAATCTCATCAAACGACCCAGATCTATGTGCAAAGTTTAACCGTTCAGCACCTGGAGTATCATCGATTTCTAATGCGTGTCCAGATTCACCAGCAAAGACTTTGTTATAAGGATACTGTGCTGCATATGGAGATTCTGGTTGCGACCAAGAAGTTCCATTTCTACCTGCCTTACGAACTTCTCGCTTCCTGGATGCATTTCTTGCAGCAGGTGATGCTCCTGGACTCATTGATTTACGATCTCCAGCAGGAGATCTCGGATCTGCATTAATACTTGGTGAATTGATACCAACTGCAAGCGTATTAGTATCTGGTTTGTTTATACTATCTTTTTTAGGATATTGACTTGTCGGATCTTTGAACCCTTTAGACGGATCATTATTTGCGACTACATCTGCATTAGAGGGTTGATTTGCAGCGCCATATGTTCCTATACTGTTGCTACTTGTTGCAACAGCGGCAGAAGAATCAGCAGGATTTCGCACCTTTTCTAATTCGTCAGTTACTTTCGGAGCAGAAACATCTGCTGGCGGCGACACAGGAACAATTTCTTTTTGTTTTGATACTGTTCCATCAGTACTAATTGTTTCAGTAATAGTAGTTTTACTACCATCAGTGTAAATTGTAGTCGTAGTGGTAGATGTAGTTCCATCCGGATTATTCACTTGACTCGGTGGCGGTGGTTCCGCTTTAGCATTTTTCTGATTCAGTAATGGTTCTGTTACATTAAAGAAATTATTTGCAAGATCATTTCTTGCGCTCGTTAGCGGAAGATACGCAGCATGAGTTTGGTCTGTTCCTTGAATTATCTTGTCGATCTTAGAAAGTAACCCTCGGAGCAATTCTTCTCTTGTCTCAGAAAGTCCCGTTGCAACTAAGAGACCCAAGGATTGCACGTCTGCGCCGAAATACAACCCAAAATCGTCTAACGTGTAAGAAATTAAATATCCTTCACCAGTCGATTGAGCACGATATGACATTGGTTTTGCTGGTGGCGTAGATGAAGCAACTGCTTCTGCAGTTACTGGCGGTGGTGGCGTATCGCTTGATTCTGGAACTGCACTCGGATTACCACTATCAGTCGTAGTACTAATTGGTGCAGAGGCAGTTTCGGGTGTTGGTTCTTCAGAAATTGCATCACTAGAAACGTTTGCGATCGCAGTTATATCTGGAGATTTAACTGGTTCTGGTTCGTCAAATGGTTTCTGTTGAGACGCATCAGTGATTGCATTCCATCCAATAGAATACCAATACTTAGAACCTATTCCATCAGTATTAAATTTTTCTTTACCATTTGCCAAACTGATTGCTGCATCATAACTATCACAAATCGCGACTGCCAGCAAACCAGATAACGCCCTGATTGAATCTTCTCTGAGATCGTTCTCGTCCAGCAACAAATCCTCATCGATTATTCTTGCTGTTATGAATAACTTGTAAGTAAATTCTATAAGATTATATGCCCAGAAGTTTTGATCAATTAAACTGCTTTCGATAAAACTGCTGATTGGTGCATAAGTTTGAACCGCAGTGTTAATATATGCTGGTGGTTCGTTTTTTATCAGATAATATTGTAGATTATTGCGTTCTTCGGTTCGCGGGACTGCAAAATCAAAATCAATATCATCATATTCTTTCATCGCTTCATCTGCATAGGAAGTTCTACGCTCTGCGGTATATGGTCCATCTCCTGAATTTTGTAATCGCTCTTGTCCCCACGCAATAACTTCTTTATCGATATATGAAGAATCTACCAACTGTTGAATTGTCAGTTTGTATGCACCATATCTACCACGAGAATCAACTTTTTGCTTTAAAGATTTTGGCGATGACTTCGCTGGAACAGGATAAATTTTATCCAATGCTGTTACGCATGCAGTCATGAGTTTCGCAAGTTGTTCAACTGTTAATGGACCGACTTGATTTGTTCTACCACCAAGTCCGACGAGCACTTTGTTACCACGTAAGATAACTTTTTCAAGATCGGATTCGGTTAAGATGAATTCTTTGTTCGTGATCATATAATCCTCGATCAGTTTATTATGTTAAGCAAATTTATAGTTTGAGACACTTGATGCTAATCGTTGTGTTCCCTTTGATCCTCTGTAACTACCAGAGAATCCAAACTTATTAGAAGCGGTAGTTCTCTGCACTTTTGAACCATTTGCAGTCATGTTTTTTGCAGGTTGTTTGGACCCCAGGAAATCTGTTCTAGCACCAATAAACCTTCTTGCATCATCTTGTTTGTTTACGTCTTTTAATGCTAATGCTACGTTGGAAAGATACTGCTCTGATTTTCCAGAAGCTTCAGCTGCACTTTTTATATCAGTAATATTTTTCCAATATTTGTTAGCAATTCCTGTTCCTTCTGTTCCCGCCTTTGATGGAAATCTCCACGCAGATTCAAATTGCCCCTTGGCCAACATAACTGCTAATATGTTGCCATTGGGGGTGTATCCTGGCGCACCTACTCGATTGTAAATTGCTTGTGCCACATCCGCCCACGATTGCCCATTTGCTCCTCCGCCCGACTCCGCTTCGCATGCACACATGGCAACCAAAGTCCAAAATTCTTGGTTCGGCGGACCTGAAACTACTGGTCCTGATGTATCATCAGATTGTTGTCCATTACCCGTAGCACTATCTCCAGGTTGTCCAGAACCATCAGAACCATCACCACAACCAGTTGATGCCAATCCTCCAGGAATTGAACCGACTGTACCGAAGAACATGGGATGCTGCCCATTTTCACCATCAGCGAAAAATCCAACAACCCACGAACCCTCTACTGCGCCTGTTGGTGACCAACCTACTCCTGAAGATCCTGCTGAGTTTGCAGGCATCACAGGAATTGCCCATGGAAGATCTTCTGTAGGAAGTTCTTCTTTGTCATCTGTATGATAACCGAGGATTCTTGTGCGACATCTGCCCAAACGCAGCGGATCGTCGCGATCCTCCACAACACCAAACCACCAGTAGAAGTTTGCATTATTATTAGATGTAATATTGTCCATTATTATTCTCTCACGTAGTTGGTGTTGTCACTGGAGTTGGAGTTGGAGTTGGAGTTGTTGCTGGCGGAGGAGTTGTTTCAGCATCACCAGAACCACCATCAACATCAAGTAATGCATTTTTATATGAATCTTTAGAAATTTCCAAAAACATACTGTGTTGGAATGGAGTAATCCTATGATGCAGCGCAGTTATCAAATAGTAACCACTAATCAATGGATCCCATAATGTTTTGTCTTCTTCTGTCGTAGTCTCACTATTTTTAGAATCAACATTGGGATAGAAAAATTCTACAATCTTACCTACTTCACAATCAGTCCTTCCTGGTACTTCGATTGACATCTTTAGTGTGTTAATATCCATCAACAAACTATTTCGTTGACCAATAAATGTTTCAGGTTTTAAATCAACTGATTCTTCTGTATAATCCAAGACTCCAGGATTAATTGTGCTCATAAAACTTTTTGTGTTATATGAACGCATGACATTAAACGGGAAAATAGAATTGAATTTTTTCGTATCATCCTCGACGTATTTTTTATCTACTATCTTATAAGATTCCATGTGCTTGTAATCTTGAAATGCCATACCATGATCATAGATCCAATGTTTATGTTCTTTTTTAATCAAGTCAAACGTATAAACACTGTTAGTAAAGTGACCTAAATCTTGCGATCTTAACACATCCAGATTAGTTAGAAAATTTAAATCCTTAACAATGGAAAATGATTTGAGCAATGCTTCTTCAGTTCGAGGTTGAGCAGTAGGAATATTATATACGAATTGCGAATATATCATACCGTTTGTCATTTGGGTGGCAACCAATGCTTCAATTGAAGTATAGTAAAATGCTTTGGTGGTCTCAAAAAATAAAAACGTAGGAGATTTATCATATGTGTTACCAATAGTTCGTTTCGCCAACCAATTGATAATTTTCATTGGACTCCACATCGGCGACACAAAACTTATCTTAGATTTATGTGGACTATCTGCAACATACAATGCTGTGTGCGTTTCTGATCCTGTAGATTCTTTTTCTGCCGCAGGGTCAGCGGTTGTGCCTTCACTTGAATCTAACGCAGTTTTGGAATTAAAAATCCTAGGCAACTTAAAATATTCTTCAAAAATTTTCAAAACGATATCGTCAGTATTACCTTCAAATTTTCTAGAAACTTTCGCAACATTATCTAGCGATGCTTCCAGCGAACAAAAATGTATTGTATAAAACTGCTCTCTATCTGAATTTAACGTGCGATCTTTAATTGAATATACAGAGAAAGACTTTTGAATTTTGTTAATTCTATCTGCTTTTATCGGTGTACTGAATGATGGTGTGTGTGCATCAATAGTGATAACTTCGTCACCAACTAGCGGCAATTTACCAATCAAGTTGACCGCATCTCTTATGACAACATTGCCTGTCAATGCTGGAGAGTACATATCCTCGTAAATGTTTATTTCTACTATGAACGGTCTTAAATCTAAAGTTTCTCCAGTCAACAAAGTCATTTCAACTTTGTTAATAATGACATCTCCAGCGGTAATAAGAGTGTCAGTATCTCTGGGTTTTGATGAATCGGTATTCGCTGCCATTTACTTAACTAAATTAGTATATAATGATACAAATTCATACAAGTATTCTGGACGCAGAACTTGTATTTCTCGTTTTTTATTATTCATTTCTTCTTCATACTGCATATTTGTCACTTCCTCAATGCTACCCAATGCAAGTTCTGTTGCATCAAAGTCCACAATTAACTTATCAACATCTGTAGTTCTGTAATGATGTGTTTCGTAAATTTGCACAGAACCATATTTCAGTTTTGCATACTCTATCAAATCTCTATCATACATTGGCCATTCTTGTCTGACATCAATAATTTCATTTAAGATTAAAATAATCCAATGATAATCAGGTCTACCGTAATACTTATCTGCTACTTGCTCGACGGTAAAACCATCTGGAACCGTAATCTCTTGCAAAACCGCAAAATTGTTAGCAAACTTATTAGCAGACACTCTTCTGAAAATATCTGTAATTGTTTTAGTTGAACCATCTGGAAAATTTACCAGTAGTGCTGGGTGTAAAGAAAAGAACATTAGAATCCATCCTCAATTCTATCTGCAGTAAGAGTTTCTAGTTCTGAGAACTCTAATCGAATTGTTGCTTCTGATGGTATACCACCTTTGAATGTCGTAAATCCTTCTGCGCCATAATCGATAGACATGTTGACTAACGCACAATTAGATATTTTTCTGACATAGTTGTTCTCTGCACCATTATAATAGTAAACGATTAGAAATTCTGATGGGTATCCCAAAAACAATCCAGACTTACTTTTCGTCGGATGCATGTGTCGGAGAAAAGTTGGTATTATTCCTTCAATGCTCTCTTCCTTGGTTCGTTTTGGTTTACCAAATACTTGTAATGCTTCTTCCTCGGTTCTTGGTGAAAATTTATAATCAAAAACAAATTTCCTGAACCCCATGGAACGGAAAAGTTGTTCTTTATATGGGTTCTCAACTTTCTTTGATGATGCCTCAATGACGTTTGATAGTTGATCAAATCCTGTTAACCCTGCAAGTTTCGTTGCCTTTCTTGCTAGGTAATCCATTTTTTCACCACCCATGATATCAAATTGCCCTGCTGCAACAGCGCCGACCGCACCACCAAGATCTCCGACATCCCAGTTAGCACCATATGATGCAGAAACTCTCTCTGACACATGCAGGATTATTTCACTATCACCGAATACTGATCTTTGTTGTCCAGCACGATTCGCCGCAGCAAATCCAAAGAGACCACCTAAACCACCGCCAGCAAAAACAGTACCTGCCCCCTTAATAAAACTTTGGACAGCTCCGATTTCTTCTGCGCCATCACCAGCAGAAGATTTTCTTCCACCAGCATCGCTCAGTGCTTTACCCAAACCAATAGCAGCACCAGCAAGTCCACCAGCGACCACTGCGGCACCAAGTGGACCGCCAACCTTTTCTGGGTCTACCATATTTTGACCAGAAGAATTATAAACGATTCCAGTATTGCTTAAATCTTGACCATATTTTGAATTTTCTCTCACCATTGGATAAAATGCAACATAATGCGGATATTCTGGTGTCCCTACATTTTCAGGATATCTGTAACTTTTTAATG